>Ga0126338_10002743_pt1 | contig 12184 bp, 12 predicted proteins | sample OrbCmetagenome_2_FD_92529 | JGI IMG/M metagenome (GOLD analysis project Ga0126338, IMG submission 92529) | Coral microbial communities from Petempiche,Puerto Morelos, Mexico - Orbicella C C metagenome | ecosystem: Host-associated > Invertebrates > Cnidaria > Coral | place: Petempiche,Puerto... | reverse complement strand
CTGGGAGGGAAACCTTCCATCTATAAACAAAGCTTTGTGGATTTCAGACTACAATGAAATTTACATGGTGGGCAGAAAAACAACAAACGTGTACGATGGCATAACTTAAGTTGTTTCATCAATTTTTGCAAGGGCATTGCCAGGACGAGTTGAGTTGTATTCGTTTAGGATAATGCCAGGTTGATAATACGCGAACATTCAAAAGAAATCATGATAAAAACATGAATGTCAGTATGTTTGGATTGGATCGTTCGTAAGCGAACGTTTGAAAAACAAAACTTTCAGTCTTTCTATCGATGTAAAACAAATTAAAAATAAACAGAAGAATCCGAAGGTTTTGCGTATTTCACTATAATTAAAATGACCCAGAGCTTTGTTGAAAAGTATTGTCACAAATGATTGGCAGAATACAAAACGTGCAGGCTAACACGGGAAGTTGTTTCGTAATATAATTTTGGTAGCAGGTGGATAGTTTAAAGACAATTTAAATGATTAATAGTATTTGACCCAGCGCCATATCCACGAAACAGTTCTATTTGATGAATTTACACAGTGAAAGTCTAAACTAGACCGGAGCAATGTTAAATTTATCGTCTAAGTGAATGCAAATAAAGAAAAAATTAAGTTATGTTCGAATTCTGCTACACAGTCAGTACCGTGTTTTTTTTTTACCCCGAGACAAAACGGTGGAAGAATAAATTCACTAAGACTATGATCAAACTGGATGTTTCCATGACAGTCATATCTTGACAGATATGCTTTGCTCCTGTCGAATTTCTTGCTAAAGCCCAAATTTATTTTAACATAGACTTATTAAATACCAATCCCAGCGCGCTGAAACCTCTGCAGGGTTCCCAGTACTATGATCTGGTTGTTAACTACGACATTAGGGTAAGGAATACATTACTTTGACCAACATGCACGACAACTGAAAATCTGCCTTCAAGGTATTATTACAACGCAGAAGTTTCTATGCGAGATTTTAAAAAAAGTCTTTACCCCAATACAATAATTACTTTCTCAATACGTTACAGTCTGTCTGCTGTTACCCTTTACTACTGTTACACAAAATTTGTTTACTACTTCCAATCAAGTCGTGTTTAAACTTTAAAAATGTATTTCGGCCAGGCCGATGTTCCTCATACCGAATGTCAGAACGGATGCTGTGGAAGCCAATCATGTTTAATGGAGGGACCTGTCACGAGACTTATGACGTCACAGGCAAGAGATTCACCTACTCATGCAAGCAACACTTCACGGGAAGATTTTGCGAAACCGGTAAGTCTGGTACATGCAAATACATGTTTTACTTGATTATTTGTCTGATATAGCTTGCAACCTATATCAACGTGGTCTCCTGCAATCTCTGGCATGTCGCTATTGTATCTGACGTTTTACGTATTTGCAATGGCTCTCTGTGTTATTTTAGCCAGTTTATAACATCAAATATGCTGCAATAGATTGATAAAAAGTCAAAATTGTTTGAAATACTTTTTAAAATCTTTCAATTTTTATCGAGGGAGATTAAAGATTTAGTTTCTTTTCAAATGTCTTTGAACATGTTTGTTAAGTTCTGTTGTTATAGAGATGATCGAAACACAAAGATGGCGGATTTATAATTTTCCGTTATTCAACGAGTCACTTGACAAATTTCTTTCTATACTAATAATGTCTGTCAAAAATAAACTTTCCACAGCAATATGTTCTACCTCAGACTGGCTCCTCTTTAATGATTCATGTTTCAAGGCGTTTAAGAAAGAGATCAACTGGTTCAAAGCTCAACAAAACTGCCGCATTTTAAACAGTAGTCTGACGTCCATACACAGTGATAAGAAAAACGAGTTCGTTCGCACTCGATCAAGTGGTCGTGTCTCTTGTGAATGTATGGATCGGACTTACCAACTTGGTAAACGCGAAAGCTGTTTACGAATGGGTTTATGGATCTGACGTGTCATTTACCAATTGGCAGCCAGGAGAACCGAATTTTATGGGTGGCTCTGAAAATTGCACTGAGTTACATTTCATTGGTCTTCATAACCGATCAATGGAATGATCTGAACTGCGACCTTGATAAACGTAGTTACGTTTGTGGCTAGCCATGGTATCCTTGAACCATTTTCTTTGCAGCTCTGAGACCTCCGGAGATGATAAAACTCATTAACTTTAGTTGCACGTATTTATTTGCCAGATGACTGGAGTAATTCCATATTTGTAAGTCACTATACATGTGCGATCAAGAATATATATGGCGCCGCCGTATGAGTGGCTCAGTTAAATGGCAGATAATTTTCCAAGGTTTAATTTATGCTATTATTCTACCGGCGGCGAAATGCAAAATCTGAGTCCATGCCCACACTACGCCGGAGAAATTTGAAAAGGCGTTTTCACTCTGAAAGGGATTCATATTTTTAAAGATCCACGCCGAAGAAATTTCGAAAAAAGTAACAATGACCAGCTACAACGCTGGCCCTGTACATAGTTTAACGGCTGAATCATCCCTACCGTCTTCAACACCGGGTGGACTTCTCTTATCGGAAGGGGATGATACGAAATGGTTATCAAAAATAGGCCTACTCTGGGACCTTAAGTTGCCGTAACGTAAGACGACTTTGGGCTATTTCTTAATTATTTCATTATTTTATTATTTTTTTTTTATTTTTTATTTTTTACTTTAAGCGCCTTAAGCAAAATTGGCCGATAAAAACATTGCAACTTTAGGCGATTTAACGCGATTTTAGGCAACTTAAGGCGACTTAAGGCAATTTTAAGCGACTTGAGGAGACTTTGTTTCACTCGAGTGATATAAATTTAAACTTACTAATAGCAACAGTCTCTCCATATGTCTCTTGCAATAAACCAATATTGCACCAATACTGGTACATAATTAAGTCACCACAGTCTCAAATATCCAGGGCCGGGTGGTTCAAAACCTGATTAAAGTAACCCAGGATTAGAGAGAATTTTGATTGCGGTTTTGTAACGGTCAAGTTTCTGTTTATCTTGTTTGTCTTTCAGTTTTGAGTTTGATTAATCTTAAACTACACAACCATAAGCGGTGAAAGATATTTCTATACAAAAAATACATATTACTTCTTTTAACTTTTAATCCTGGATTAGCGCCAACCGGCTTTCGAACAACCCGGGCCAGATTTCAAACCAGTTTAAAAAAAATACTATTAAAGAAAGAATTTCCACAACACTGAACAGTTGCTATTATAAGGATAATAATAACAATAAATACCCGCAAGGTAGCATGAATATTAGTGAAGATATCACAATAAAAACCAATATCAAACAAAATTAATGAAATAATATTCACAGTGACAAAAATTTTAGATTTAAGATATAATTTGATTTTATTTGAAATATTTGTACATTTTCCATAATTCAAACAACAGGGAAATATAAATTACTTTAGCGTATTTACATGCATTTATTTTACAATGTTTCCTAAATTGTAAAAATGGTTATCTTGATAGACTTATCTGCCATATTTTTGGCATCTCCATAGTCAATTTTGACATGGGAGTTTAGCAAATGGTATGGCTTTCCAAAGTTGCTCAGTCCGTTTCAGGGACCCAATCGATTTGTTGCTCTCCTGCCTCAGTCAGACAAAACATCCCAATACCATAATGAGTACCGCATCCTATACATGAGTGCGCTGGAAAGATTCATCAGCACCAGCTGAATCTTATGAAAGTCGATCGTCTATATCAGATCGAATATCTCTTGGGTTGCAAATGCTGTTTCTGGACGATTTTGAATATACTGGAACATTATTTAGAAATGCATGTATAGGCATGTGATCATGATGTCAATTAGAAATTAATATTGGCATGACATGATCCTCTTCAGCCCTGCCTAAGTGGCACGTACGGCTGTGACCAGAGATAAGAAATCAATATTGACAATATTTTATTTTTAGTCAAAGTTTAGAAATGCAAACAAACCGCAACAAATATTGCAATTGAACATAATCAGACTCAAATCAATGTTCATGATCAAAAATTCCAAGTAGCACGAGGCGTACCAGTTGGTTGGTCTGGGACTTGAACTCGTCTCTACCCACAACAAAATCAGGCATGGAACACTCAAATCCGTTCCACCGGATTCCAACTGCAGCTCTCTAATCACACTTCCACGCTTTCTCTCATAACCTTCGATAAACTCATTTCTACAAAGATGTTAACTTTTGCACAACATCATATCTTTTACAGGGTATCTGGTACGCCCTTACAGCACGACAATGATCAACAACGTATTCCTTCTTAACATAGTAAGAGGAAGTCCAGTGTGCTACAGTGCGATTCACATCGAGTAACCAATCACTATCAATAGAGCAACAAAGATCTTTCATGCTAGTGGGAATCGCGCTGTACCCATGCCTTGTTTCAAAGATTCTAGATCTACGTTCTAGAGATGTGTGTGACGGCTAGTTTCCACAGCTGTGGCCTCCAGTCAGCGATCACTTTAAGAATTTTATACGATGAAATTAGAGCAATCCATTCCAAACGACTCCAGAGCTTGTTCATCCAAACACACGAGCGTGCCGCCATGAACCTGATGCTCGCTGAAAATCTTCTCTAACTGTTACATGTTAGGACCCCTTAGGCACTCGAAAACCTCAGGGGCTCTCAGTGTGCTTAAGTCCTGCGGAATGATAAAATTGGACTTTGAAGTTTCTTTCCCTGTTGCCTGGACCTCTTAATTTCTGCAGGTGTTTTTGGCTCTCAGTGTTCTGCTCCAGACCACTACTCTCTGTCGAGCGTAGTACTGCCGGAAGCGGCTTAAACTTTGTTGGTTGCGACAAAGTGTTCTCTTCTTGAGACGTTTTGGAGAAAGGCTGGTGCTTAACCCGTGGGGAGGGAACGGGTTGGCGATCTTTGAAGCTTGCAATGTTGTCTCGGCTGATAATTATATACCCTGGGATGTTGGATGCTTTCCTGAGACGTTATAAGTTGGTTTCAAAGTTTAACACAGCAAGAGGTCAACATGCTGATGATTGAATTGACTTAAAGTACAACTGCCGTGGTTAAAATGGTGATCTTATATATATTGATCGAACGTCACAACTTTGCACGCGGAGAGAAGTTAAATCTCCTGTGAAAAATAGCTGGCTGGACACTTCACAACTCGGCATAGCTGCGGGGACAAATTAAATTGTTCGTCTTTCTCCCAAAAATAATACGATTCGAAATGTGTGTAGGAATTGCATCGTCTTTCTCCCAGAAATCACCACTTCATATCTAGAAGTAATGTATTGTACACGACGCCACAAGCTTTCAGCTTTCATACATATAGTGAATAAATAAAGGCAACGTATCACACCAGAACACAGCTTTCTGATGTTCGGATAAGTAACTTCAATCATATTTCAATCAATTTTCCATTGGTTTCATTTCACTTTGCAATTTCATCTTGTCATTTTAAGAGTTTCTTCAATCAAGAAAAAGGAAAGGCTCTCTTTTGTTATTACAAACCGGAATTGCAAATTCCCGTGAAAACATTTGCTATTTTAAAAGGCCCACACTAGAAATATAACGAAAACTGACGTCCCTAAACATACAATGTTATTTGAGAAATTCTGGGATTGGCAAAATGTTAATTTTGCCATTTTTCACATCTCTTTGGACCTGCCACACCATCAAGTACCATGTCATATCAGCTAACATCATGTTGACTTGTGTAACCTAGTAACACACAAAGGAAACACCTATATTTAATTTCTGCCTTTAGGGAATGCTAAACTGAGCTTGACTTACTCAAATCCCGACGGGAGCTACACTATTTTCTTTTGTGAATACCTCGGAGTTGATCAAATCAAGACCGTCATTCCTACACACAAAGCTGGCTCTGGTAGCCGTCCCAGTAGTCGATATACCATCAACTGTGCTTTTAAGAAATAACTTCCGTATTTCGCGCCGTATTTCCCCAATACGCCAGCAATACCAGAGTGGGTTTAAAGAGCTGTTCACAAATGATAATGTCCCGGATACGTTAAATGCAACTTTAATAGACGTTGTAAACCCTGTGACTTGAAACGCTACCGAACAGAACACCATGGGACAATAACAAAACAGAAACAGCAAAAATACTCCGAGCATGGCATTTGCAGCCTTCCTCTCGCGTAGCACAGATTTTGAGACCTCTCTGCCATGCAAGCGCGCGGTTACAAGCGCGATGTCTCGAACAGAGTTTTGATGTCGAGATGCAATAGTGTAGATCTTCCAGTAAGACCAAAAACTGATGCTAAGGCAAGAAACAATCACAACAACGACCAAACAGGCAGCTGACTTGCTATCGAGAAACCAAAAGCGCGCGGCTTGGTTCAAAATAAGGTATATCCAAAAGCACAGGACTAAAGTAAGCATCTTCTTAGTCGTAACGAACGTGTGATATCTCAAAGGTCGAAACAGTGAAATATACTTTTCTACACCAATAGCTGTCAAAGTGAGAAACGACACTCCAGAAGCTGCCCAGCCTGTTATCTCTGCAACCAGGTGCGAAATGCAAAGACGTTGGAAGTCACCGTGGTTTTCACTAACTCTGGAGACAATGTATGCAGGTTGAGAAACCAAACCAACCATTACATCAGAGAAGGCCAAACAGCCTAATAAAACGTTAGCAGCCGTGTGCAGAGCATGGCTTCTCCATATAACAACGAGCACTAAGGCGTTTGCTGTTACCGCTACAACAGATGAAACCCCGTTTACAACGGAAGTTGCTGTGTTCGTGAAATACACGTAAAAAGGCAAATCGAGGTTAACTTCGATGAAATAACAGCTCTTCTCGACTTCGAAGGGTTGCACTGACTTTACGGTCGTAGTGGCGTTCATTTTTGAAAGTTAAACTCGCATTGTTTAGAAAATCCTCAAAAAGTGAACTTTCCCAAATCCTCGTACAATTCGAATCCAGTTCTTTAAAAGAAACGCTAGAGAACTGTCCTTATTCTAAATTCTGTTCAAGTCACTTTCTTGTTAAGTGGTGTGTGTTACAGCTAGCTCCCTCGATTTAACTCTACCAATTAGACCATTTAATCCAACAAGCCAGGATGATCAAAGTATTTCTTCTCCATTCTATTTCCAGGCGTTTTTTCTAATATGAGTATTGAGAATTGGTATTACATCACGGCAATGCCTTCTAGTTGATGATCTTCTTAATTCTTATTACATATTCGCTTTACAATGTAATAATTTCGTAACAAGAAGTTACATGTTGATCACTATCACAGCTTGAAGCGTTATGACAGGTGATGTAAAATTTAATTAGAGTTTCGTAAATTACATGTTTATTAAAATTTCAATGAAAAGCGAAATACAGCTGCACTATTCCAACTTTACAAAACTTTAATAATTGAACAGGTAACTCAGATGAAAAGTGGAAATAGGAGAATTCGAAAATGCCCCAAACGAGCACGACTTCAAATACGGCAAGTTATTCTTCCAAAATAGTTACGTTTAAAAAAACATTAAAGCTTTGAAAGTTGTAAAAGAAGATTACATGGTTTGAAGTTAATAGGACAGGAAAATTATGTTTGCCCTTGTGACAAATATATCATTTTTGAGTAAATGAAGGCTAATGAACGACTTTATAAAAATATATCAAATTTACAGGTGTGCGTAGCTTGTGTTCTATACAATTGCATATGAGCAATTACACCTTAAATCACTTTTTATTCAAACCTTAGCTTTTTCGGAAGTTTGGTTGGAAATGAATTTAACTGTCACATTTATTACTCGAAATGTTACTGAATTTATTGAAAAAGACCAGTACAAATACATATAAACAAAAAAGACAAGAGTACAATGGTTATGAACACCAAACTTGAAAAAGTTTTTGAAAAAGCTTCTTTTAATAAACTTGACATCCATGAGGTAAACAACTCCTTGAAACAACCAGCCAATTTAATTTTTTGCCATATACTGTACATGACATGAAGAAAGAAAAAAACCCAGAGCAAATAGAAATACACAGTATATAAACAGAGGCACAGAATCCTCCAGAACAGAAAACGCTCTCTTTAAATCGGGCAAAGGTGAGCGTTGTAAAAGGTTGTTTTTTATTATTTCTGGGACTACGTAGATAGAAATCAGTTTAAGCAACTGCAGCCTCAGCCCTAGAAATATGTTTAACTGCTGTTTAAAGGAAAATTTCAGCTGAAACATTTGAAGCACCATGTTGATAGATCGAATATGACTGTGACGTCACTCGATAGAAACTTGCCAACAACTAGACTTGCAATTGGAATCTGTCAGCAGTATGCTTCACTTTCACTTAAAGAATTTATAAGGTAGAAAATGTTGATCATCATAAAACAAGATTTCACCGAGCAATAGAGGGAAGAATGTTATCGTTAAGTGTAAATCTCAGTATGAAGGAAATCTTTATCACAGACCTATTGGATCAACCAATTGTTTTAGCTGCGGTTTTTTTAGGTTTCCATGCCCTTATGGCAGACGCCTTGGCTTAATGGTTAACGTCTTCAACTCCGGTTCAAACGCTGGGCTCCGCGAGTTCCAGTGTTGTCCTTGGCCACTTTCTTTTGTTCTTGAACAAGACAGGTTACCTTAGTTTGCAGTTCTTCTGTTCACCCAGGGTATTGAAATTGCAGAGACCGAGAAAAACGCTTTCATGGGGAAGGAACGACGATACCTACAAGGAGTTTCCAGAAGTTATTCATGGACTCAATTAGATCAAAGCTTGCAGGCAGATGTCATCCATAAACTTTATAATTCTTAAGCCTTAAATGCAGTACAATGCACGTTTTCCAATTAGCAAAGTACAGTTCTCGTTGTTCAGTGGCATATTAGCATACAGAATCGCCCAGAGCAGTCGTCAGGATAGCTCGTCATTGCCTAGAAAAAACAGTTAGTTTTCTTTTAGGTTTCCATGACCTCATGGCAGTCTTTGGCAGACGCCTTGGCTTAATGGTTAACGTCTTGAACTCCGGTTGAAACGCTGGGCTCGGGTTACAGTGTTGTCCTTAGCCACTTTCTTCCGTTCTTGAACAAGACAGGTAACCTTAGTTTGCAGTTCTTCTGTTCACCCAGGGTACGTACTGGTAAATTGCAGAGACCGAGAAAAACACTTGCATGGGGAAGGAAGGACGATAGCTGCAAAGAGTTTCCAGAAGTTATTCATGGACTTAAATAAATCAAAGTTTGCGGGCAGACGTCATCCATGAACTTTATAATTCTTAAACCTTAAATGCTGTGCAATGCACTTTTTCCAATTAGCAAAGTACAGTTCTCGTTGTTCAATGGCATGTTAGCATACGAGATCGCCCAGAACAGTCGCCAGGATAGCTCTTCAGTGCCTAGAAAACACAGCTTTTAAAAGTTTCACGACGGCTCTCCGGATCTCACGCATTCTCCAGCAATAAAAGGCAGGGTTGAGCGAAGAGTTGATGTACACTACAGTCACTGAAACACCAAGACCAACATGAAGATTGGCCGTGACTCTTCCTTCTACCAACATTATGACAAAGCAGCAGAAAAGTGGAGTGTAACAAGCCAGGAACAATACAAAGAGGTAGGTCATTGTCAAAGCTGTCTTAGTTCGTGATGCCACATCAACAGCTTTCCGTTGATTCGACTGAATATGCCGAGTGACATCTATAATAGCTCGTCTGTGGTGACGCACCAGCAAAATGATTTTTAGATGAATAAAACAATTGGAAACCAAAAGCAATGGTATGAGTACGTGAGCGAGTAGACCCAAATCTGCTATTAAGAAGCGCGCCAATGCTGATGAAACGGTGAAGATCCAACAAGATGCCAACACAAATACAACGCGATTCTTTGTGACGATGGTCTCGTATCTGAGAGGACGCATGAGGCAGATGTATCGCTCGATGCTCATGAAGAACAATGTGAGAAACGTTACCCCTCCACCTATGCCACCAAATGTCTCTGACAAGAACCAAAAGATACAAGATTTCGATAGCGTGGCATTCCTGTATCCTACTTTGATCATGAAACTTGTTTGCGACAACAACCCGACGAAAGTGTCGGAAGACGACAAAGAACAAAGCAAGAGGTTTTTCGGGGACTGCCGGAGTGATGGATTCCCCAAAATCGCGCACAAAACGAGTACATTGGAAGTGACTGCCGTTATAGAAGAGATCCCGTTTACAACGAGGAAGAAGATGGAAACGTCCATGGTATACCAGGAAATGACTGACCGTACATCCATAAATGAACAGAGCTGTTCTGAAGGAACTGAGGTCGGATTAATACTCGGTTTTATCACCATCGTTTGATTCCACAGCATGATGTGTGCTGTTGATGTGCTGCTGTCCTGCCTTGAGGGTACCTGGCTCTTCGAACGAAATCGATTGAAGACCTGCATACAAGGTACTCAGTCCCTACTAAATGAAATTATCAAAATGTTCTATTTATAAACAAACGTTTTTGAAACATAAATTATGTTTCCAATCTAAATACCACATTTCAAGATTCAAATTTTTCCCGAGTAAATAAAATTTGTTATTTTACGTGTCATTTGTCAGTTTTAATCTGAACGGCTTTTGATAACACAATAACAGCTTTACTTTTTAAAGGGTTTTTCATCGATAGCTCAAATGAAATTATTACTCAGCGGAAAATGGTCAATGAAACAAAGATGACACAGTTGGTGGTTCCCACGCCATACATGTATCAAATGGTTACAATAATCTAAGTTATTACAGGTTATGAGAATAATTAAGAATGAATCCACCAGAAGTTCGAGTAACAAGTCAACAAAAACCTAGCACCAAGATTATTTACATCGTATTGCAAACTTCTCTACGACTGTTTTAAATATCTTCTCAAAAAAAATCATTTCTAGCAACACCAAACGTCGAATACGAATGTTGAACTTCATATGAAACACTTGAAAGTACTGGTGAAATGAAACTGATGATGAAATTCTGCCTGTGTTTATTTTCACAAGTTCTCTGAACTTTGAAATTTATTTTCTCTCGTTCCCGTGGGAAATTGTTTTCGGTGTTATTTTAGGCAATTGTTTGTGTATTTAGCTTTAAGAAAATGTAAAAATGACTGCAAAATACTTAAAATTATTCTGGTACCCGATGTTTGTCCACTAAAACCTGAAATTGCTCGATTTTCGTGTATTGCATTTCGTCTTAAAAGCCTTAGGGCTACTATAGGTCGCCGAAAATTTGCTCTCAGAAACGTATCTATTCAACGCATCTTCTAACTTTTGAGACAGGTTATTAGATTTTCTCATATTCTCCAGATTAACTTAAAATCTTCAGAGAACATCTTAATTCCTTGTGAACAGTTCAGTTGAGTTTAGAAGACACAAAGAACTGATACATGAGTTGTAGAAATGGACCAAGTAAACAAGCAAACACACCAATTACATTTTTAATATGTTTTAATCTCATTTCACGTTTTTTCATCGATTTTGTACATATCTCACTTTTCTCTCGCGTCAGTTTAATTTATTGTCTCAAGAATCATTACTGCTCCTGGTCTGCAATAGATCCAGTTTATACTTCACTAGTTTTAAAATGTGAGTTTACCAACCCTGGCTTCAACTGAGTGAATAAATCCTGGAATTGAGTAATTTGCTAGGAGTTTATTAACACAGCAGTCTAATAAACGATGTAAAAATGCACAACATATTGCATACGACTTTGATATGACAGTTATCCACACAACAGGTACTAATGTAATAAGGAATATACAACGGTTACAGACCCAGTTTCCGATCAGTTTCCGGCCGATTTGAAAATAATTTCAATTTTGCAATCGAGATCCGTCGCAAGCAAAATATTGCCAGCGATGGATCTGAGCGAACCAAAACGCAACAGGGCGCGTGGGGGTGCGGAATGTTTTGGTATCGCTCTCGCGCTCGAAGAACGGGAAAGAAAAATTTAACGTCTGTAGACATGCAGGCTGATGCGGTTGGTTGTAGAGATAACAGTCCATTAGTCATTAGCAAAAGAGATTGTATTGCGGTCATTCTAAAACCGAGCTATTAACAGGAGACAAAACAACGTTAACGTGACGTAGACGATTATTGACTCGTTTGACTGAGGAATAAAGGAAGACTGACAGTTTAATACCTAAACGTCGATCGAATTTACTTAGTGGCATGGAAATTACGACACATGCAGAAAGGAAGCGGAACACTTCAACTCTCTAATAGAAGTTTCGGCGCCGCGGCGCTGTTG
>Ga0126338_10002738_pt1 | contig 12189 bp, 5 predicted proteins | sample OrbCmetagenome_2_FD_92529 | JGI IMG/M metagenome (GOLD analysis project Ga0126338, IMG submission 92529) | Coral microbial communities from Petempiche,Puerto Morelos, Mexico - Orbicella C C metagenome | ecosystem: Host-associated > Invertebrates > Cnidaria > Coral | place: Petempiche,Puerto... | reverse complement strand
TTATTATTATTATTATTATTATTATTGACAACAAGACAATATAGTATAATTAAGACCACAGGAGATAACAATGAAAAAAGTACACTGCACTTCACTATACTACAATGCTTCGCGCTACTTTACTAGAAGTGTCAAACAATTAGTTCCCCATATAATACATTATGGAAATCGTCGAAAACGAAGGGAAAGACTGTCGATGACATCTTCAAGGCAGACAGGAATAAGTGATAACTGTCAGGAAAAAGAGAAGTTATTATGCGCATTTAAATTATCCAACAAAGAGGTTCAAATTTTTTTTTTTTTTTTTGGCGCTGCGCTTTTTGTTCTAGACTGTGTTTATAGAAGAAGTACTGATCTAAATCTTGCAGTAAGATTAAAATCACGATTTACATGATAAACTCTTCCTACATACATAATATTATATCTACTACCACAAATTCGATGTTAAAAACAACGCCCACGATTATGCCGACTGAGCAATCAACTGTGAACTGGTCATATTGTGAGTTCGTAATATAGGGTCTAACATACCCATACTGTAGATGATGCGATGTCTTGCCAGTTGTTTTACATGTAAATCAATAAGAAAAAGGAATCTGAATAAAAACCGAGCTCAAATGGATGTAATTTTTAGCCGTCATCTTTGTCCTTGTCAATGGAGTAAATGTTATAGGCTCTTTGCATTTATACCGTTTGAGCGCTACAGGACAAATGACCACTGTCTTAAGCTGTTATAAAGTACAATGAATTTCGCTCTCACTTGCAGTTAGGGAACAAAGTGAATCATTATTAGTTTCAATGGTTCTGGTTGCTTACGGCACTCATAGATGCAAAGGTCGTTTTACTTCATGCAGACCTTTCTCTGATTTTTCCATTCAAAGCTGAGTCGAAGACCTTCCAGAATTTCCGCTGTCTGCGCTTCTCCTACTTGTGCCTGCATGTCTGTCAACAGTGTAAACAACACTTCTGGAGAATTTGCAGCACTTTGGCAGAGCCGCCTTCACACCATCGCGAAAGCTCCCATTAAAAGTGACGTAAATTATGGGATTAATTGCACCATTCAAGAAGAACAACAGAAGGGCAATAAAACGAATCTGGTTTATTTTCAATAGCTCATAGAATCCGAGAGTGTAGGACAACTGTAGAGTGAAAATCGGTAACGAGCACACATGAAACACAATTATTAGCGTGATGAGCATCTTGAAAATGTCGCGATTGCGCTTTTCTCTCCGTCTGTTGCCTCGTTGGCTAGCGTTGCCAGGTAATTTTCGGCGCCCAAGTTTCACTCCAATGGCAGTGTACAAAGTTAGCATTGTGATGAGTGTCGTTGCTAAAATTCCCGCCAAAACCGTATACCACGTTTTCAAAACTTCTACGTTCGTGAGGCTGCAGATTATGAAGTCTTCGCCTTTGCTCTTCAAATCAGCATAATGCAGCATGGGAGAGGCGAATAAGGTGGAAATGAACCATGTCAGGAAAATAATAGAGAGGCAAACTCTTCGAGTGATAATTTTTCTGAAGGGAACGTACACGGCAAACACTCGATCAACAGCGATGGCCAAGATGGTAAGATTTGTGGTCACCATGGAAATGAGAGAAAAGAAAACGTCGATCTTGCAGAAAACCATTCCAATGTTTCCCAGAAGAATCCATCGGCCCTTCAGGATATAATTGTTATATGCATGTGGTATATTCTGCGCGGCAAAGAGGACGTCGGCTGCTGACATGTTTGCGATAAAAAAGCTATTAGCAGTTCTCATTCGATTTCCACAGTTCTGTTTTAGTATCACAAGAACCGCAATGTTTTCAATTAAGGACAAAACGAGAACGAACATACAAATCGAGGTTTTTGTGATTATCAGTTCAAAACTCTCTCCCTTGGAACCAGTGACCGAAGAGTTAGTGGCATTGTCCATTTTTACGACCGAAACTTTAAATGAAGTTCAATTTCCTTTTTGCTCAGATCTGGATTTTGAATATCGTGGCTCAGTAACTTCGTGAAAATTTAAGGAGCTCCGCATTCAAAGATGTTGGCTGAATTTCTGGCTGCATTTTCTCAAAGGAAAAACTATAAAAAACTTCAAATGTAGTAGACATCAATCAAATGCTCTAAATGAAAGTTCCTGAATAAATAATAATTTACCCAAAATGTGAGCTTTTTCATTAATTCTTACTTGATTGGTTCTAATATAACACAAAAACACTTTAAAGGGCAGCCATAACATTTCCAAGTGAGAACATTCGTAAATAATTTAATTTAATTTTGGGAAAGGGAGGAATCCAGTTAAAATTTATCAAGTCTTTCGACAGAGAGGATATAAAAGTTATTTCTACAACCAGTTGTAAGATAAACATCACGCAGTGGTCAATTGGTCCGTTGTATATATTAAAAATATATTTTGACAGCTGTCTTGGGGCAGACTTAAAATGTTCTTGCATAACAAAGAATACATTAGTTTAATTAAAATGTTAAAATGTTCGCGACTGTGTGCCAAATATTAACAAACCGACTGTCGGTGGAATATTGGAAACAAAAATCATACCAGCTTTCCAGCTTTTTTGGCCAAAGTTCAAGTTGAGACAATTAACATTATCCCAGCTTTTTTTGCCTCTTCTTGGCTGTATATTCCAGGACGAGATTAGTTATATTATTTGAGCTTTGGCTACTGTGCTATTTCAAAATAAAGTCCTTGCGTATAGAATATTTTGCTGAGAAGGCGAAACAAAATGAATTATTAACGAAAAGATTAGACAAGCAGTTAAGCGGAAAAACGTTTTAATTAGTTTCTGTCAAAAGCCTATTACATGTATGTTTCTTTTGATTAAAACAAAAAGGAGCAATTTATCAACACGTTTTAAATTCTAGTTCAAGGTCTAATGCTTACGTAAGCGTTATTTTCCTTTCGCTTGTAATGTATTTTTTTTTTTTTTTTGTCTATCATGCCCAGTAGTTTAACATTAAAGTTAGACTACAATTTAATTACTTTTTTGCTACAGCTGTATGAGTGAGTAACGGTGAGTTTTGGAATTTAAAAGAAATTAATTTAGCGAACACATATTTTTGAGCCCCATTAATTTATAGCGAAACAGTTCTGTTTATTTCGTTTGTAAAGTATTATTTAAACAAAGCTCGACAACAGCTTTAAAAGGTTAGTGTTTAAATTGACAATTTGGCACTTAGAACTAAACCAATGGGGCGAATTATTAATTTAGTGTTCAACTGGTAATATATTTTTAAAGATAGTTCTGCCCCGGTTTTCGTCACCTACGTGCTTGTAAATGTATTAAAAACACTAGAGGATCTCAATGAACAAGTCATTTTTCATGAGTTAAGAAGATTAGGAAATGACGGAGACGTCTCGTAAATACTAGATTCGAAAGGCCGATAGGGCCGAATATTGCTAATTGAAAATGCTTTTTGTTCACTGAAACATTAAATTCAAACAACATGAAATTTTATCAGTATCACCAGGTTTGAAATAGCAACAAGGGTATGCCATGTTTTGATTAGAACTACAAAAACGTTCCCACGTACAAACGTGTTTAAAATTTGAATTGCCATGCAGTAAGCGAAAACAATGGGGAGTCACCGTGCTTGTTTTCGAGATAACGCTCATTGAAGACCGTGTGCGATTTTAGAAGCTTTCATTATTTTAAGACGAGTTAGCCTACAAACTATCAGCAATAACAGAAGCAGCATTAATGACATTTACATCAGGTAAACGTACTCAGTTCAACACAACTAAGTCTATTAAGTAAACGTTTGCCTCTGTCTGTTTGTAATTAAAATGGAGAAAATCAGTAAAGGAAATGATCTATGAAAAGAAACTAGGGGGTCTTCGACCATCTAAGAGTAACTGCGGGTGAAATTAGCGCAACCGGCACCAAGCCTTATAAAAAATATATAAATACAAGCAAGTCTGTAGACTTGCTTGTATTTCGTGACGTGGCCCGTCGCTGTACATCTAACATGAATAATGTGCGCGGTAAGGATGCGCAGAAACAATGGGCGCGACCGTCAGTAATTGTTGCACTTGTGTGGCACGACATTTTTTTTCAATGCAGGTAACATATATTACCACTGCACAACTTTTAGGCCCTGTTGCAATAACAGGTTTTATTTACAACCAAGAGAGGGAGAAGGTAACTTACAGGCCTTTTTCCTGAGGTAAGCCCTCTAAAGCTAAGTTATCATTGCATCAGTCCCGGCTTTAGAAATTTCAGAAGGGTCTAGAAGTAGCCGATCCTTTGAGCTAACTTTTAAAAACGTTTTCTAAAGCTAAACGATCCTGAATGGTTTTCCTCGTGTAACTATCGATGAGTGAAGAAACTACAAAGTGTTTTTTCTCAGGACAAATGCATTATTTTGGAAAAGACTTTAAGATAAGCACATTACAAGAGTGTATTTGTGCACCGTTTAGGGACCTCATGATCTCGCCAAACACTACGGCAACGAAAAACTCAAGATTGCAAAGAAATATAGATTCCAACGATCTCTCATTTACTTTTTAAAACACATGTATATGAGGTTCCCCTTTAGAAGAGCAGAATTAAAGAAAAAAAAAAGTTAAGATATCTTTTGGTAGACGAGAAAACAAACATGAATAATAAAAGTATAAAACTTTTTACGAGTAAATGTGATTCATTCACTGTAGATGAAGCATTATACGAGAAAAAGATCCTACATTCTCTATGAAAAGTTAACTTCATAAAATGATTGAAATTTAATTTAGAATTCTTCGAACTCCACTCGTTAGTCTGCCCAGCGGTAGCCTGCGAGCGTTGTGGCAGGAGCAGCAGACTCACGGCTTTCCTCATCGATCGACCTTGCTCCTGCCTCAACGCATGACAATCTGTTCGCAGGCTAGCCCACCGGAAATGTATTTACTGAATAGCAGATGGTGTTTCATGTACTCTAAGAAAATATTGCACGCTTGATGTCTAGAAAAACTGCTATTGGACGTATGAGCGAGACGCGAGTTCTTTCAGCAGTTTTTTCTAGACCTCAAAAGTGCATTACTTTCTTATAAAACATAGGAACACCATCTTCTATTTGGTTTAGAATACAACACGAAAAAGTGAAATTATTTACATTTAAGAAGAGGCAATTCAAGAGCCAGTCGTGCATCTCTATATATAGAAAAGCACGCTGAGTTCCAATAGCGGGTACACAGCAGCTATATCTAACACGAAGTACGTGCTCTACGTCAAAGCATGCGCGCAGAACAGACTAGTCTCAGGCCACGTAGCAAACCGGAACCTCTGATGCTTTTGACGAGGGATCCACAACGGTAAGTAGAGCAGGCTCGTCACAGGCGTACGTTAAAAATGAAAAATCGACCCTCTAGACATTGCAGTTAAGTTATATGCAACCGTGCGACAAATGTACTGATACTGATATTTGTCCCATCATTAAATAACGATGTATGATCCATATAGACCAGAATCACTTATGAACAGTCCCATAACGCCACCAACCTCCACACTCCTAATTTATCCTTCCTGTGTAGACCTCTCCCTGATCCTGAAAGCAGTAACCATAGTAACATCAACATTCCAACGTTCGAGAGGAGGTTACAGAAACGCTGGGATAGAAAGGTCTGAGAAGGGGATAGGACTATTCTAATCCATCATGCACGAGATCCTAGGATTTTAGAGGATTGCCCTCGAACAATACCCTGTTACCCAGTTGCACAGCTGGGTGGAGGGAGACAATTAAATTTAACGAGGCTTGTCGATTAGTTAACAAAACATGCAAAGATTCCAACCTAGAATCCCCTACAGGCGGTCTATCCCACTAACTAACTAATAGGCCATTTCCGTGCTGCATTTTGCCTTTGTGTCAAAACAAGTCTTTGAGCGAAACCATTCATATGAAAATGAGTTCCCCCTACAGGTTCTTTTCCATGCAAATCAAACTCATTTTCATATGAAAGGTTTTGCACGAAGACTCGTTTTGAAATAGAGGCACAACGTAACTCGGAAATGGCCTATTAGTTGTTGCACAGGAAGTAAATAATGTGGAAACAGTGGAATCGGTGACATATTTGTTTTGAAATTACTACAACGTGCTTGAGGAAACGATTATTAAAGAAAAGGTTACGTCATGAATTCTGCCGGTTTTTTTCTTACCTTATTGATATGAATCGAACTACGAGATCCTTTACTTCAAAAAATTGTCACCTTTTTGTATTTTTAGTGCAGTTGAAGCTTAGAAGCCAGTCATGTCGTTTTAAATCTCAGCGCATTTCTTTGCTTGATAGAAACCCTACTTAAAATAATTTAACTTATTTGCAGTTCATTGAAGGAATTTGGGCCTAATGTCCGTCGTTTTATATTTACCTCCGTAAGAAACTGTTCCATCATTTTTCAAGTTAACAAAGTGACTTTCTGGAAGAGCTGATTTAAGGCTTCTTGGAACTGAGACAGCACGCACAAAATCTTTTGAAGATGACTCCTGTTGCCATTCCTCGGGCGTTATGCAACTCCAAATAATGCCATTCTCACTGACCACGTGACATCGGTCATTTCTTGTCACGGCAAAAATCCTTTTGTGCAAACCGCTTACAATCATTCCAGAAATCATCTTTACTCGCGAATCTATTCCTAAGGGAAAATGAAAGGTTTAAAATTTTGACATTATTGTTAGTACTTATTACGCACCCGCTTTGAATTTGCTAAAGTAATCTGAAGATTAAAAGGTAGAAACCTGCCTTAGCTTTGGTAAGTTCCTCCTATTTTTTTTCTTCCTTTTTTTTTTTCCTTTGGTCATTCTTCGCAAAGAAATCCTAGAAGACTTACAACTTCAGGCCCCCGCGAAAAGCAGATGCATACATGATGTACATTCCGGCTATTTTAAAAATCGGTAACCTTCTTTAAGTGTCTAGTTTGTTTAAATGTAAAGTTAGACTACCACAGCTACTTGAATGGGACTATTTATTGTTCTTGATTGACGTTTTGATTGGAAAGGACATCCGTTCAATGGCCCACACTCATTCAAAAGAACGTATCATTTTTTACGTCAGATCGATGTAAAAGCCACTGAGACCGTCTAAATACCGTAAAAAGGTTCAAATTAATTATAGTTCATTAAATTATAAAGCTATATAGAGTACAAACCAGTCCACTGAGCACCATCAAATGACACATAGCACGAGGGAACAGAATCACTAGAAACAAACAAGAATGAGCGTAGTAAAAACTTTAGCGGCTATACGATACTAAGTGAGGCAGGTAGCCAGTTTATTCACATAGTGGAAGTTTAAACTGGCAGAAACAAACATCGATCACATTTGGGTATTATTAGAAGGGGGAATAGGTTTTCTCATTTTGTTTACCCAAAACTCTTTGCACAATGGCCTTAATTTTGTCAGAGCCATTCCATCAGATATTTTAATAAGTTCACCTTTTCTTCTCTTTACAAAAGTATACTTCACCAGACAGTGGGTTCATCAGAAATCCTCTGGAAACATCTGCCAGGAAGTAATCAGAAGTACATAAGATTACCTGAAATTGCATAACGCTACCTGAGGCCTATTTTTCAGTGTCCTTTCACCACGTGCATTGCTGAGAAGGAGAGGATGAGTTTCGAGGAAGACGTTTAGAATTTACAGTTAGGAAAGCTACATTGATTTTGCGGCGAACCCTTTCTTTTCTTTTAAACTAAGTTAAAGGATATGAGTGACGTGATCTCAAACTTGATGTTTGGACATCTAATCTTAATTACCATAGATTTTAAAGATTTTTTCTCCTAAGTTTTAGTTCCGATTGAGAAGAAAAATCAAACACTCAAGACAGTGTTTGACCACATTTCCAAACACATCGACGCTCGTCAAACATACTTCGCTACGCGTCGTATTTTCAACGCTCTTCTCGGTGTTTGGAAATGTGGTCAAACACAGTCTTTCGTGTTTGATATATTACATCTGAGCAATCATAATTAATAACTGCGATGGAGGTTATGGAAACCATGTCAACAGATTTTGTACCTTCTCTCACTGTGAAGTTGACTGTGACCGATTCAACTGAGCCCACGAAAATCTTCGTTGCACCATTTGCCATGCGCTGTTCATACATGAGGAAAGTCGGTATTGTCAGGAAGTGTCTACCAACGGACAGTGTGCTTTTGTGATCAATTTGAACCGTAATATTGATTTCCACGGATGCCCCAAGTTGAATTTGCTCAATCTGACCAAAGATAAGCAAAATTAAAACTGCTGTGGATCATTGTGTCAACAAGGTCCTTACAACTGATGGGATAAACTACCCTGTCGATGGTGAAATGGCCGAAGTTTAAAAAACTAAATAAAATTTCTTCTCCCTTTAGTTGGCCACCCTAAAAAAATGTTTTGCATCTGACTATTGAAAACTGGTCTAGGGGGCTACGAACGTTTGTATGGAGTTACGAACTTTTGTCTGTGGCTACGAACTTTGGTCTGGGGGTACGAACTTTTGTCTGTGGGTACAAACTTTGTCTGTGGGGACAAACCTTTGTCTGGGGGTACGAACTTTTAAATAGAGAAACGTTTGTATGAGACATTTGCATTTTTAAAACTGGAATACTTTTTAATGCAATCACGCTAAAGCTTAGTAACTAAAGCCAATGATTTAAATCTGTTTTTCTTTATTGATCAGCTTTGTTCCCAGCTCCTCTCTTATTTCTCAGCCTACCTCAAAATTATGTTCCCCAGGGTAGGGAGTAGTGACATTTGTCCGAGGCTCGTGGCTCAGATAGCGCGCATAGTTGGGTAACATCCAAACCAACTTTATATTGAACGCCTTGTCACCTGAGAAGAGGTCGTGTGTGAGGAGGGCTATAAAGACAACTGAATCACTGTTAAAGAAAAAAAAGAATTAGCTTTATCCAACGGCACAATCCAAACAAGAGAATATATTATTTCTTCTTTACCGTAGCCAAAATTTGAATTAGCCAATCAGGCGCCGCGTCACGTCAGATGTCCTGCGATATCAAGTCACTGATGTTTGGGTACGGTTAATATCTAACTGTACCTTTCTGGTACGCTTCCGTAGAGTTTCAGGCTCGTTTGTTCTGATCATGGGTATTTTGGTTTGATTGTGGCTCGCCAAAATACGAACCAGGGTTTGGCCGAGTTCGCTCGAGATGCCACCGAAGACTACCAGAGAGGTACGATAAGTATTTTATTGTGAGCGTTGGCCCTATTCTCGGTTCTGTTAAAGTTATCTGCTCTTTCAAAAAGACGGTGGTGTGCTCTGTAGCAAGTCACCTTCAAACGAACTCTAAATGAAATATGGTGTTCAGTTTCTGACACAGCAGTTTCTGAGGCAGGTTTATTAACTTGAGGAGAGTTTTTATCGCTTGCCGGATACTAATGTAAATACACTAAAAGAAAAGAAAATTTCCATGTGACGTGTTGTGTCTAGATTATCACTCACTTTTGAAGCAGCTTGTCGGCGTCTTGTGCTAAAATGGTCTGGTTTATGATTGGTCTTCTTTCTGAAAAGAAAACAGGGCCCCGTTTTATGTTCTAACGTAAATTTTCTGGGCTGATTATCCAGCATACTTGAATAAAGTGTAAAAATCATTATAATTATAAAGATCGTGAAAGGAAAGTTAAAGCCGCTAATAGGTGAAAGGAATGTAAATGGTTAGGGAAAAACTGAATTAATGGACTGATCAATAAGCACTTGCAAGAACAGCCATGCACAATGTCTGAAATTTAGAGCCAGGGACAATAACAAACGATAACAGCAAACACTGGACGATGCACAGAGGCAGCTGCAGATGATGAAGGACCAAGAGATCGGCCTAGGACAGAAGATCATGGAGGTGAATTGTGTTCTACTTGGCACTTGGCACCTGGTGTGAGTGAGTAAAGGTTTCAATTGCCTCCAGCAGTTCGAAGTTCGTCAAAAAAATACTCTGCTACGCGTCGTATTTTCAACTCTCTTCTCGTTGTTTTGGAAATGTGGTCAAGCATGGTCTTTCGTGTTTGATAATTGCATAAAGCAAAAACGGACGCTTGGTTGGCCATACAGCAGCACTTTATTCCAGATTCAATGCGAGAAATATGTCTTTTCCCCCTGAATGAAAATGAGTGTAGACTCTTTTTACCAGGCCGGTCAGTCCAAGAGGTTTTTTTTGTAGCCAGTCCTTGAAGAGAGGTACTGTACGAGAACTGTTTCTTGACTGACACCATAACACGATACATGACAACAATTAAATTAAAAGCAACAACGAAACAGAAAAACACGACGACAAGGCTCGAACACTGGAGCTTACTGGACGCATTAGCCATTAGGTCACGGCTCTTCTCAATTTCTTCTCCGAATGTGTTTAGGAGAGCTATTTTCAATTAAAAATACTGCATGCCATAAAAGCTTATTTACAAAATCAACATTACACATTATCAACTACACAGATTCTCAACGGTACCTTACCTCTAACCAGGACTTCAACTTCGTATGTATCACTTCCAGCAATGTTAGATGCGTTGCACTGATAAAACCCAGTGTCAGACTCGTTGAGAGAGGAAAACTGAAGACTTGTATTTTCATGAACCAAACTACCGTCCTTGTACCAGCGGATAACCGGTTGAGGATAGCCGCGCGCAGAACACTGAAGAGTGAGAGAATCGCCGGAGAAAACAACTGGAAGACTGGAGCTGTTTATTATAGAGGGCGGTTCTGAGAAAATAAGGTTAAGAAAACATGAAAATAACTCTGTAGAGTTAAACAAAAAAGAGCTACCATCTGATAAAAGATCGAATTGTTAAAAGTACGTTTTAATTGGTTGCTAAGCCATATTATCTTAATCGTGATCTGAGTGCCTTAGACGCCATTATGTCATATAGGTCACACGCATAATACGTCATACGTAACCAATCATACACCGGAATTCTTTTCAATAGATCACTCGAAAAATAGGCCCACGCGCCTTGGAGACGTGTTGTCAGGATAAATCTGTTGAAAACGTGTGTAAGCGAAGTGCTTTCCTAAAAGGGCGTACGCGTTGAAATTCCGGTTTGGTAAACTTGTTAACTTGGCAAATCCCAATTTGCTATGAACCCGGTTTTAGCTTTGATTACTTCCATGGATTAAAATTGTGAATTGCTTGGATTATCCTTATTTCCTCCCAAAATATCTGTGGTACGTCTGTGTCACGTTCTATATATGTGTGTCAATCGTAGCAAGTAATATGTCAAAATTCATGGCTACGCACTCATTTATTCCAAAATTTTCACCTTACAAAACAAGCTCTGGCAGTCATCAATGAGGTGTTTTCAGATCTCGTGAATTTAACGCGACTTGATAGAACGTTGCGTATCTATTGTTTGACACCGATATCACGTGTACAGTGTACAGATATCTTAAGTGAACTAACCTTGAACCAAGACTGTGCCAACAAGGAGTCCACTGCTTGAAACGAAGTTAGAGTTACAATTATATTCGAGCACCTCCTGCATCTTAAAACACAATAACTTATTGTTTATATAATATAGCAATGTACAACAAGGTACCATACGATACCAGGCCCTCACCACGGTGGTGGTGACTCTCGTTGACTATTAGCATTCTAGAGCGTTTTAAGAGAACGCTGAATACACTGCAAATAATGTAGCGAGGACGCAAAGCTATTGAAGCGGCGCGCAAACTCGTCATCTTCCAGGTTCTCTAATGCGGACGAGGCCTAAAAATACACTACAAAAAAAAAGACCCAACCAACAGTCAAACAGACAACCAAAAATATATTATCTATTAAATCACATTCTTTTCCCAATTTTTCTTTATATTTTATTCACTTTTTTTTCTAACTTTCTATTTTTCTATAAGTAATAGTAATTGGACCGAGTGGAGTACAATTCAGGGAGTAATCGCGCGAGTAATTTCAAAATTGGACGAGCGCGAAGCGCGAGGCCGATTTGAAATACGAGCACGGTTACTCCCTGAATTGTACGACACGAGGTCCGATTACTAATTAATCATATCTATAACAAATTTCGGAATAAAAAATGTCTTTTGAGAACATGTACGTATTTAACGAAAACGTCTGTAGCGCTTTTCATGAGCTTTGAAACCTGTAGAAAACATTGCGAAGGAAGCCCAAGGAAGCTGATGAAGCCGTGATCGCGCGCCGATTACGTGACAAATAGGCGCGCGGAGAACCAATTATGATCGAGAATTTTGTTATAGATACGATTATAGTAATAA
>Ga0126338_10002737_pt1 | contig 12191 bp, 8 predicted proteins | sample OrbCmetagenome_2_FD_92529 | JGI IMG/M metagenome (GOLD analysis project Ga0126338, IMG submission 92529) | Coral microbial communities from Petempiche,Puerto Morelos, Mexico - Orbicella C C metagenome | ecosystem: Host-associated > Invertebrates > Cnidaria > Coral | place: Petempiche,Puerto... | reverse complement strand
GTGATCGGGCATTTGCCTATGCTGGGCCATCAATGTGGAACAAGCTTCCAAAGCCCATTCAGATGGCGCCAAACATTTACTCTTTTAAAAAACAGCTAAAAACATATTTGTTCAGAGAAGCCTATAACATTCAGTGATAAATTTTATTACTTTAATCTGTTTTTTTATTTGTAATGCTGCTTTTTATAATTTAAATTTTTATAAAATTAATATGTATATTTTAAATTTTTACATTTTAAAATGTAAAGGGCTTATAAATATTTTATACAATTAGCACTATATAAATTTAATTATTATCATTATTATAAATCCTCTTAGTACATATAGAAGTGTAGAGAATACTGATGAGGTGTTTAAAAGAACTCACTTGTATTTTCATTTCTTTCAGTCATTGGACGTGGTGGAGAACAAATCAATAAATTACAGTCAGAAACTGGTGCCAAAATACAAGTTGCCCCAGGTAAGCTTTGAGGCATTTTTAACAATTAAATTTTGGTTATTCAAACAAACAAGATCTTTAAGCTGTAATCTTTGTTATTTAATTGTAATCTTGAGATGTGTTAATAATATTAACCCATCTCCTAGATACATTGTATCACAGATACATTGTATCTGTGCTAGCTGTTTGTTTACTCTCGTCAATAAGCCGCAAACTTCATTTGGTTGGAAACAAGTTGTATTACATGTATGCACTTGCTAAATTGTTTTATTGATAGTGGGCAGGCAATGTTTTACAGTAAGTAATAATATTTTATTGTTTGATACAGATAAAAGCTGTCCTGTTCACTTGTTAATGTTGTTGATATGAGGACCATTGATTCTCTGCATTGCTGTGTGGAAGACTATTACAGTAGTAGAGTCAATTTTCCTTATTCAGTATACATTATTGCTCAGAAGAATAAAGGTGCCTTTCTTTTTTTGTGGCAGACCCTCCCCCTGGGCAGATAGCACCTCCAGATCGACATGTATCCATTAATGGAACACAACAAGCCGTAGAGTAAGTGCGTGTTTTACAATAGAAACAGGAATCTGGATTCTGAAACATTCATGGAGTTATATTTTATTACTATTGGGTTCTGACTGGTGTTGTTTTGACACTTGACTATAGATTGACAGTACAGATCCGACAATATCAAACACACCAATACAGGAAATATTTAACTACAGTTAAATCACAATATAATAATGCATAAAATTTAAATTTTAAAGTTTGAAAATATACTTAACCACTACTTAGCAGCCTCTTTAGAAATCTCTGCTAATTGGTCTTTTGCCTTCCTACATGTTACAGGAAGGCAAGGAATTTGTTAAATAGGATATGCGAAGAAGGGAAGATTCCAGAATCTTTGGTAAGGATATTTGAGTGCTCTTTTTGTGTTGTGTCTTGAAGCCTAGAGAACCATTACCTACATTTAAAAGAACGCTGTGTTTGGAAAGGGACAATAGATTCTCAACTTGGATCATTACATGTAGCTACACAGTGCTTTACTGGGCTCCTCAGTGTTCTACTATCAAAGTAAACAATTGTTTCCAATGTTTGTAGAAGCCATTGGATTGTTTTTGGCAACCAATTTAGCGGTTGAGCAGTTGTCACGTCTTCTCCATTTGTCTCCCGAGATTAGAACACATTGTGTTACATCAATCATTCTAAAAAATTAAAATACAATTTTGTTTTAACTTGATTCAGATGTCATTACCAGTTGTTGCTCCTGGTGAACAAGTCATTGAAATGATGATACCAGCTAGTAAAGTTGGACTCATCATAGGTAAGTTGTAAACAGCTCAGCCTTTCCTTCCAGTGGGTACATGTAGTGAGGTCATACCTTTTTCTGGCATTCTGCATCTACATGTAGAACTTCCTATGGCCATATCATTTTTTCAAGAGTGATTGTAGGTAGTCTGCTTATTTTATCTTTTCAGTGTTGTGGAAAACACTTTTATACCATTCAACTTTCAATCTCCAGCTTTAGGAAACTTCAAAGACTAACTGTTATTACCTTCTATCAGAATATGTTTTAAGCAGTGTTTTGTGTTCTTGATTAATTCCACTCGTATAGGTAAAGGAGGTGAAACCATCAAGGCTCTTCAGGTTTGTTTTGTATAAATATCAACATTGCATGGTTCTGTCCACATTCTAGGTATGATTTCTAAATGTATGATATTATTCTTTGTTGGCAAGAAGAATGTAACCCCCCTTAACTGTTCCAGTTTGGTAATACTCAAGATTGTCTCACTGATCTGAGACTTTACAGTGATATTAGGAAGCTGTCTTTATTAGTTTAAGTTGTTTTGAAAGACCAATATATCTATAATTTCTGTGGTTGAATTTAGAGCAGTTCTCATACAAAGTCAAATATTGATTTACACCCACTTTCAGTGTTACGTGCATAGGCGACATCTTTTGACCATCTCTTGACATTCCATCTTTCGACGTGCTATGTAAACGGCTGAAATACCATTTACCTGTGAAACTAGCAATTATTCCGGTTATTAGCAGATCAAATGACAAGTATATGATAATTACTGACTTCAAATGAATGAAAAAGATTGTGGACTCTCAATTTACGGGATATTTCAAACGATTTTAGTGTAGTCGATCAGCTCTTAATAGTGACTTCCGGTAGAATTGGGCCGCTACCACTCAGTTAATATTCGAAAGATGTAAACATTCAAAGCAGTCGATTTATCCCTCTCAGAATGTTTTCTTGATGCTAGCCTTAGTTTGATGTCGAATAAATCTACCTTTCATGGCTAAAAGTCGAGTTACACTGTAAAGAAGCCACTTGTGCTTACATTTTGATGTAGGCCAGGTTACATAGCATGTCAAAAGATAGTTGCTATGCACATAACACTGAAAGTGGGTGTAAATTTGTCACATTTTTGGCAATTTTGAGGAATTACAATAGATGCATGTGCAAAAGATATATCCCTTGTATTTGCAACAAAATCACTTGAAAGGCATGTACAGTTAAGTTACTCAATTTTGGGGGACTGAGATAATACATGCTCTAGGCATGAATGCAACTCTTGGTCATGATAATTTCTAGGAGAGAGCTCAGTGCCGAATGATGATGGTTCAGGATGGGCCATATCTTAATGCGCCTGAGAAGCCCCTCAGGATAATGGGAGACTCTATGAGAGCACAGCGAGGAAGGGACCTGGTTCAGGACTTGCTAACTGAGAAGGAGCTTGAGGTCAGTGGCAACCCAACAAACAGGAACTGGCAGGTGATGATGGGAAAAACAGGAATTTTCAGGAATTGAAACTCCAGTTCCTTTGGTTTATAATGGTACTTGTATTTGAGAGCATTTAGCTCATGCAAAAGAATGAATTTGAGGGGAACAAAATCTACCCATGAGACTAGTCCTAACTTCATACTTCTGACACTTCTCACCACAAAAATCAATTTAGAGTACTCTTTCCAATAGATCCCCCCTGTCATACACATGTAATTGTCTCCTCCCTTCTGGCTGTGAATCTGGATTGTATTTCCCTAATATTGTCAGAGTTAGAGGTCACAAAAGAGGTGTCCATGTGAGGCTCTATGTAGGATCATTTCTCGTTTTTCCTTTGTTGGACTTCCTAGTCTCCTTTGTGGCAAATATGTAGACCCTCTTGAGTTTGTGGGCAGTTTCCATTCTTTCCATTACGTTCCCTCTCTTTGGCTCCCCCAGGCTCTGGATGCTATTAAATAAAATTGTCAAAGTAATGGAAGTTAAATAAACATTTTACAGTAAAATGTTATCGTCAAGAGATAAACTCGGCAGCAATTTAATGATATTTATAAATTAAATCTCAGCAAAACATGCCTGGATTGGACTACAAAGGAAACAGACATGATTTGCCAAGAAATCAACCTGGAATGCAACAATTAGAGGTTTGTATTACGTGTTAACCAAACTGAAACTGCAACACTTGAATATATAATTGAAGCAATTACTGGAGACATGGCACAAAATACACCAAATGCAAATATAGCAGACCACTCGGTTGGCACCCGGTACGAGTTGCATGCAAGCAAGGCTAGTCAGGCTTTGATGTTTTGTTTTGACAATGCTTCCCCAGAAAAGTCTTGCTTCGTCATTGTCGTCTTGATTTCGTCGTCAAAATCAAAGCCTGACTAGCCTCGCTTTCATGAGACTCGTCCCAGGCACCGACCGAGTGGTCCGCCATATTTGCATTCAGGGTATAGACTTTTTAAAAAGTTAGAATAAAGATAAGAATTTGCATATTTGTAAAAAAGAAATAAAATGACAAAATTAAACTATGAAAAATTATTAATAAAGTATTTTAGTATCTGAGTGCTTGTATCTTAAAATGAAATTAGTGACATTAACAATAAAGATGTCTTCAAGTATAGAGATAAATTTTAGGTATGAAATTTTATTGCATGAATCTCAGGTGGACAAGAATGAGCCTTCAGCATTTGTTATCTGAAGCTTATTGATTGATGGTTGAAACTAGAATAGATTGAAACTGATTTTTTCAAGAATGACTGTTGTTTAACTGGGTTAATCAAAGTCAAGTCATGGCTAAATTGCGCAAAAGCATGGCTGTAATGCTGAGAAATCTTTTTATGATCTGGATTTCCCTTGACAGGTTCCTGTTCCACGAGATATTGTTGGTTTTGTTATTGGAAAGAGTGGTGAAACAATCAAAAGAATACAGGCAGAAACTGGAGCAAAAGTGCAGTTTAACATGAGTAAGTTTAACTACTTTGCTAAAAGAATTATATATTCTCCAGGAGTGGAAATATATGTGAAATGAGTTTATTGCCCACAAATGTCTTAATCTTGAGTATTAAAGGCTAGTTAAAATGTAGAATCTCATGACGAAAACACAAAACACATTTTTTTTTCCTGGCAAAACTTCTTGATCCCCCATCCCCCTCCCCTGGTGGTAGTTAATCTTTAGCCCTTGCAGTGGAAAAGTCATCAGAGTGGATGGAAATTGGTAAACTTGAAGACAAAGTTTTTTGGATAATGGTAAATTATGGGTTGCATGTTTTCAATCTTGTAGTGTGAAAAGTTTGCACCTTTATTGTTGCGCTTTGTTCCACAGTGTCAGTTAGCATGGAAAGGGGTGCAGAAGTGTACTTATAAAACCAAAAAGTGTGCAATAGACAATTTAATTAGCCTAATGAGTGATGAACAACAGAGCAGAAATTCCTTTCTTTTGTGGGACTAATAGAGTTTCACTTTGAAAATGTTGCTGTTTAGTACATGCTGTTTTATGTGATCTAAACATGTATGTGTATATGTAGACTAACATTTATCTTTCATCTTTCACCCTTCATCCTTCTTCCTTCATCTTGCATCTTAACAGAAGATAACTCAAATGCACCTGATCGAATGGCATCTGTCCAGGGAACACCAGAGCAGGTCCAGAAAGTTCAGAGCATGATTCAAGAAATCATAGAGCAGGTGACCATGCAGGAATTTTCTCAATTTTTTTGAGCATTAGGGAGTGATTTGTTTGTTAGCTAGCTGCATGTATTTTCCTTGTTTGATCTTCAGTCTCGGCAGCGAGGAGGTCCACCTCCCAGGGGTCCACCCGCCAACATGCCTGGAATAACCTCTGTTGAATACCCAGTACCAGGAAATAAGTGTGGACTTGTCATTGGAAAAGGTGGGTGGAAACATATCAAGAACAAACATGTAAGTCTGGTAACTGTAAAATTTATCTTTGGGTGAGCCAAAAATGTGTATCAAATGGGAGAAGTGTTGATAAATAGATTTCTTGGACCAAATTCAAGATGTGGTATATTGAGATATATTTTGGTCTAATGCTCCTGTCATTTTGAGATAATAATCTTCGTTGGTCAATAAAAAGTCATGAAATTTAGGTATCGTTTTCGTATGGGTGGAATCATACAGAGCTCTCATAATCTAGTCTAGTGATTGTACAGTAGTAGTGCCCATACTTGGTAAGCCTTGGCTGAAAGGAGTTTCAAAAAATGTTGGTCTAAGTTGCAAACAATACAGATACATAAGCTATCAAAGTACTGTTCAAGAGATTTTTACTTTGGTTTGTTCTCTGTAGGAGGGGAAACCATCAGAGGGATAATCAAGGCATGTGGTGCACACGTGGAATTAAACAGATCAATTCCTGAAAGTTCTCCAACAAAGTGCTTTATCATACGAGGTACTGCCTCTCAACTTGGCTCTATAGTGGGCTTTGACAGCATAAACTGATCTGTTATGAGAAATTGTAAGGTGTTGTACAGTACATACCTCTTACTAAGCAAGTTCGAGGTCCGTACTGTAAGTTATGGACCGAGTTTTTTCCCCCATTGATTTATGGCCCAAGCCTGAAGCGCGCAGGCCATAAATCAAAGGGGGAAAAAAACGAGGATCCGTAACTTACAGTACAGACTGAGAAGACGAGGTTAGTAATGCGCGTTCGTGAACGATTTCTCTTTACACAGAACGGCTTCAAATTTCTGATGCATATCAAAAGCAAAACGAGCCAATTTGAAATCGTTTTAAGTCGTTAGCACGCTTGAATACACAATTTAGAGTAAAAGAAAGTTTTAAACTTTTACTTGCTATAAAAGTTAAGAACACTTGGTGATAAATCACGGAACAGTTTGGCAACAAAAAATTGTTCAAATTTTAGCAGGCCGTACAGGAGAATACGGCCCACTGAATTGACCAATCACAACGCGCGTACTAACTGAGAGATATAATGATCTGGAGTATCATAGGATCAAAAGATTCCCATCACTGTTGATCTGTTGTATGATGGCATTCAATTTGTTATATCAGAATCTATATAAAATTTGAGCATCTATATAAATTAGGTTCTTCAAACAATGTGGCAAGGATTTTAGTGAACTTAAGTAGAGGTTTCAATAGAAGGCAGCTGCCGGCAATGGACCCCCTTCTACTTTGCTCTATCTTGCCGTCTACTTTGCACGATCAGTCAAATGTTTTAAAAATGTCTCAACCGTGGTCCTGTATTTATTCAAAAGGTACAGATCAACAGATACAACACGCCCAACAATTAATCAGGGAAAAGATTGAAGGTGAGAGAGGAGGTGGAGGGAATAATTACAACCAAGGACAAAACTGGAACCAACCTGGCTGGAACCAGCAACCACAGCAGCAGCAACAACAGCAGCAACAAGGGGGCTGGTCACAGTATGGTCAGTATGGACAGCAGCAGCAACAATTTGGTCAGCAGCCTCAACAGCAACAACCCCAGCAATATGGCCAGCAACAGCAGCAGTATGGCCAGCAACAGCCTCCTCAGCAACAAGTAAGTAACAGTGAATTTGTGTAAGGTGTAACTGGAGGGGAGTGAGTGTAAAATTAATATCTTGTATCAAAAGAAACTTGTCATGTAATATGTCAAACACGAGACACAGTGTTTTGTCAAGATAGCCAAACACCCAGAAGAGTGTTAAAAATATGACATGCAGTGGAGTATTTTTGACAAAATTTGAGGTGTTTGGATAGCCAATGAAACACTGTCTTGAGTGTTTTATGTATCTTCTCAGTCGAAACAAAAACTAAGGGTGATGTAGCAGCTGTCGTAAGGTCTGACATGAATGGCTTGCTACCCTTTGAGAGAACAATAGAACAAAAAACAGAAACAATGCCCCTAGCCCTAAAACAATAACAGCTGCTAACAATGAAGAGAATTACAAGCTTACGAGAGCTGCTACACTTCTTAAAACTAAGGAGAAAACAGAGAAGTAAAATCTTCAAAATCTATGCTAATTAAGACTGGGTATCCAAACCTCTTTCACGGTTGTGATTTCCTTTGTTTTAACTTAATGAATTATTGACGAGTTTGAAGTGGACTTTTGTAAAAATGTGGCCATGCTTGTTATTTTGCTGATGGAAGTGTCAGTTATTCAGGTTGTTAAAAAGCACAATTGGCTTTCATTTACAGTGTAGTTGAAAAGAGCACTAAAGCAAAAATTAAATTATTATATTCAGACACTTTTTGTGCAATAGAGCAAGGGAAATTTCTCTTGTTCATTTTATAGCTACATGTATTGGCAAGCTACAACTAATCATAAAACAGAACTTAAAGAATTATGATGATTTTTTCAGGGCCAGCAGCAAGGCCAACAGCCAGGTCAAGGTAAGTTTTGTTCTTCACACAATACCACACTTGTCATTGTTGTCTGATATCAATTTCTTAGAGCTGACATATTCCATAGAGATAGGCATCTCTGAATCTGAATCAGTAGCTAGAGTACCAAACTTGTAACACTATTAATCAAATAGGTGACAATCATCATACAGAAAGTAATATTCTGACTCTTCAAAGTTTTATTGCCTTCTGGTTAGGTGCTGAAGTCTGCTGTTTTATTGTTATTGGGTTGATGTGTGTTATTTTGTCTTTTTCAGCCCAAGGGCAGGCAGATTATTCTGCAGCATGGGCAGCTTATTATCAACAGTTTTACCAACAGCAGGCTGCAGCAGCTGCAGGACAAGCAGCACCAGGTATAATGACCAAAACAATCTTTTTAGCCTGGTGCAAAGAGATAAAAGCTTAGAGTAAGATAACCCATTCTCAGTCCACAAGTCACCTCCAGAGAGCTGAATGAAGGACAACTGCTTGTTTGATCGTGGGTTGACAAACAAAATGCAAGAATAGTTTGAGCTTGGTATTTAAACTGTACATGTGGCATCATTGACAAAATATTGGCTTAACAGGTGATGTACAAGCCTAGACCTTAACCGCTATTGATCAACCTGCAGGTCAGGGAGGCCAGCCTGATTACACCCAAGCCTGGGCAGAATACTACAGACAGCAGGGTTATTACTACCCCTATCAGCAACCTGGACAACCACAACAACCTGGGGTACCAGCCCAACAACCACAGCCACAGCCACAGGGACCCCCAGGGGGACAGCCAGGAGGACCCCCAGGGGGACAGCAGGGACAACAGCAGTAGAACTGTCAACTGTCAAGGTATGCATTATACTGACTGAGGGGTGTGGTGAAATTTGTAGTGAGTTTGGAAAGGAGACAGGGTGGATTAGGGGAGTGAACAAAAGCTTGCAAGTCTTTATTCTTAAATTAAACTTTAATAAGTAATGTTTAAATACGTTTATCCTGGAGTGAATATTGTTACTTTTTTGCTATTTTGGTTAACCTGAATGTATCCATGCGGGTCACCTATGGTAATTCTGATGGTTATTGATAATGTTTATGTTCAAGTGCAAATAATATTATTGCTTCATCATTGTTCTCATTTACTAATGATGATTGTGAGATTAGAGTTAGTAGTTAACCACTTAAAACGTAACAAGAAGGAGAAGAGAAATCTCAAAGAGTCGCATAGAGGTCAGCTTGTAAGACAGTGCACATTCTGTTATGAACAAGTTTGGTGAAACATTCTACATCTTGAGAATTTTTGATTACTTTGAGAGTCTTTTTATGCTAGAAGTAAAGTGTTGATTGGTTGTTTCAGATTTCTTTATTCACCTATATCAATGCTTGTTGTAAAATTTATATGTCTCTGTTAATTTGGCCATAAGAATTGTGGCCATTCAAGATCCAGGGTTGGTTATTTTTGTATTGTATTGCATGAGTGAATGAAATATGAAAGTTACTGGTAATAATACTGCTTTTGCTAAAAATAGTGTTGCTGTCATGAATTGCTTTCTAGGAAGATGACGATGTGTGACGGGAACGCTGTTTTTACGAAGATCTCTTTTATAACAAGGATTTTGGTGTTCTTCACATTATAATGATTTTGTTATAGGTCTTTGATCCAAAAATTATATCGTGTATAATATTTGCATTTTTAGTTTGCCTATATAGACTGTAGTGCTGCATTTCTATTATATTTATGTTAGTATTTTGTAAACATTATCTATCAAGTCACAGGATTTGACGTAGAGTAAAAACCACTGGGCATAACATTAAAGAACACATTTCATTTGTTGTGTGCATTTGTTATTTTGCATCAAATGACTTCACTTGCAGACACCTGCAGGCTCTCATTGGAGGATAAAGCCATTATGGAGTTGTCCCGGGAACAGGGCTCTAATGGTGTAAAATGTATATGAAATCTGATTGTAACGGGATTAATTAGAAATAATGCATAATTTATCTCTTATAGTCTGATACTTAAATCTTCAAATATTAAACATGTTTACAGACTAAATAGTTCACCTAACGAATGCTTGTTATACATTTGAAGTTCTTGTACATCTTTTCTATTGTACCCTCAACAAAGAAGCATTTGGATGCTAGCCAACAGACTTTGTTGTGATAATGTGATGTTGAATTGTTTGTTTGTAGTGTATTGTTTGACTTGAATTTTTACAGGAGCTGAAAGATCCTGAAGCAACTCTGCTCGCAATGTCACAATGTTACAATTTTGTTTCGCTTGCGCTGGTGTAGCGATGAATTGTAATTGATTGTAAAACATTTTGTTCCATGATACTCCCCCCCACCTCCCCCCCCTGGTTTTAGCTTATAAACCTGCCCATTATTTTGTCTTTTGATAATTGGGACATCTTCTTCTAGAGAAATCCGTGGTTTTTCTAGTCCTTTGGTCAACCAAACGGCGGGCAAGGGATAAAGGTAGTCCTGTCTTTCCCACAAGCCCAAATGCCAGCTAACCAACCTCCCTTGATAGTCATTTAAAACAAGATCCTGTGTAGTCATAACGTTAAAGATAAATGATAACACTTTGATGAAGGCTGGTTTTCACACTAGCGCATAAGCAAAAGCCGAGGAGCTGTTAAGTTGCACCTTCTGTTAGGAACTTTTTCAAACAAAAGGTGCAAATTAACAACATCTTACTGCATCTGCCTGTGTTGCTTGTACTGCATCTGCGTGCATCTGCCTGTTTAGCTTATTTCCTATGCAATGTTTTTTGTTGTGCATCTGCCTGTGTTGCTTGTACTTCTGCGCGAGTGGAAACCAACCTCAAATGTGTAGCGCATTGTTTTTCCAAGTGAATTCTTGTGTTGTTTAAACTGAAGTATTCCTGTTCCACGAAAATGTCTTTTATGAAATCTCACTGTTTTGAAGAAGTGAAAGTGTTCAGTGGTTATCAGTTTCTTACAAGTGCACGTGTGGCGCCGCCTGGGTATGAAATCTTCTCACTGTTTTGATTTTGTCACTCGTCCATGTTTTTTTTGAAAGCTCTTAGTAACCATGCTTTTGAAAATTTTGATAATCCTGTATGCAGTGAAGTTTATTTAGCCATTATTCTCAAGTTATTGACGCGTGAAACAAACGATATTGTTATCAGAAACTATACAGTTGTATTCAATATTGAATATTGTTGAATAAGTAAGAGGGTTGTTTTTCAGAACCGAACGAATCCATGAACAAAAATTTGTGCGTCCTTCACCCGGAAGCTGACCTCTTCTTTCCTTTATTACTGAATTTTATGAATTAAATTTTTAGTTTCTATTCAGTTTTGTTGTACATCTGATGTATATAATATGAAAGTTGGTCAATATTGTTTTGCAGTGTTGTACCTGCAAGAAAATTGCATTCTCCAACAGTAAGCTTATTTCCTATGCGATGTTTTATTGCATATGCTAGGTTTTTGGAAAGTTTCCCTTATTTCTCATTAAATGAATTTAATACATAACATTGATACTGTTTATCTGATGTCTTCATTATAAACGTCTGTCAATGCTGACGTCGCCTTTTCTTCATTACTGAAACAATTTTAATCTAATATGTTTTTAGTTTTTATTCAGTGAATTAACGTCGTTTTGTTGTTGAGCATCTGATATATAAAATATAAAAGTTACTCAATATAGTTTTGCATTGTATGTCGTTGCATTCATTGTTGTGGACGGATAACAATGTTGCTTTTCAGACGCAGAAAATTATCTGCAGGAAAATTGCATTCTTCAACAGTAAGCCTATTTCCCATGCAGTGGTGCATTATTGCATATGCCAGGTGCTTGGAAAGTTTTCCGTATTTCTCATTCAATGAATTTAATTCATGACATTGATAATGCTCATCTGATTCATTACAAACTTCTTTCAGTGTTGACCTTCCCCCTTTCCTCATTACTGAATTTGATCAAATATGTTTTTAGTTCTTATGCAGTGTCTAACGTCTTTTTTATGTTGTGCATTTGATTTATATAATATGGAAGTTTCCCAGTATTGTTTTGCATTGTTATATGCCATTGCATTCATTGTTGTTTTGGAAGGATAACAATGTTGCTTTTCAGACTCAGAAAAACGTC
>Ga0126338_10002735_pt1 | contig 12192 bp, 6 predicted proteins | sample OrbCmetagenome_2_FD_92529 | JGI IMG/M metagenome (GOLD analysis project Ga0126338, IMG submission 92529) | Coral microbial communities from Petempiche,Puerto Morelos, Mexico - Orbicella C C metagenome | ecosystem: Host-associated > Invertebrates > Cnidaria > Coral | place: Petempiche,Puerto... | reverse complement strand
TGAGTCCGTTAGCCAGTTTTTGGCTGGATGATTCTATTAATCTTACGTTTCTCAGAAGATTTGAACTCGGCTCACGCAAAAAACAGCGAGATAAAACGCTAATAATTCCCTAATCCCTAAGATACAATTGGCATCGAGCCTTGGCCGACTTATTTTTCATAACTGCTTTATTTGGCCAAAACGGGAAAGTGTGCCCATTAAATTGATTGAAAATCTTAAGCTGGGAAGTATTTTGGTTAAAAGAACAGGACCTGGTAGAAGAGCATCAAGCTGAGTCCACGATACCACGAACAAGACTCACACTGAGAGACTTGAGCGTGCTCACGAATCCACGTGTCGATTACCCTTCGCTCGTGCACCAATCAACAAGACAACAAATATACCAATGACGATAAAAAGATAAAAACGGTCACTTGCCGTTTATTCGCTTACCTTCAGTGAGGAAACATTACCATGGCTGTTGAAAACCGAGAAATGCAAAGCGAGAACTAGCACGAGACTTCTTGAGATTTCCATTTCGTGGTATCAATGAGACGCAACTCTTGAACTGCGTTGGTCCGTCTGCAACGGGGAAAAAAGTAACACGCGTTATATTATTACAGCTTTAGTCACGTGGCCCGTACATATCATTAACCTACAAGTCCAATGGCCATACAGAATTAGGTTATTTTGCGGTTTTGCGTACGACAAGCACATTGTTTTCCGCTTGCGTGCGGCCCTTTGTTTGAAGGCGGTGTTGTTTGCCTATCCTGATAACCGGTTTCTTTACATAAAACTCGGCAAATACAGCTGTAAAAAATATATCATATGTGTTCACCCCGCCGCTTTAGAGCAAGTTATTGTGTGATTTTTTACTCTGTCTGATTTGGTGTGGATGACAGGAAGTAGTGACCGCCTTTCTTATCGCGGTTAAGGGAGTTAGCACGCCTTTATAATCCTTACCCGAATCTTAACTGTGTAAAAAAGGCGAGATGACCTCTAAGTACGCCATAAGTGCCCTATTAACCGATCCTACCAAGTAGGTAATTGAAAGATACACCAGGGTATAGGAAATAAAGCTAAAGCAAGTGCACAACGTTAGAAACGGAATGCGAACAATGTAGAAACCATGTGAGGTATTTCATTCAGAACACAATTGGAAGTAATGCATGACTTTCAGACTGATAAAAGAAACACCTGGCTCGCCAGTGTATATAATTAAAGAAGATTTCAATTTCGTGTTCTGCTTTCCTCCTATATATTGTTTGCTCAGTATGTAAGCTTGTAATAAATCTCTGTTTGCTCTTCTGCTCTCGAGCCTTTGCCTATTGGCCATTCTACCTCGAGTGTATTGATACGATTGAGTGGACGAACTTTGTTGCATTCAAATTTTTGCGTCACGCAAACGACTACGCGTGCTGAGGTAATGATCAGACCTGAGTGACAATCTGACACAAGAACTAAACTTCGCAGTAGCTACTGAATCCCTCGATCCACTTTGAAGACGCTCTCTCCCGTTAGCAAGCTAATTTTCTCTTTCAGTAGCTTCAGCGTCGTTCGACTTAACGGACGACGCCATGCTGCTCTGAAGAACGAGCGCTTTATTAAAAACTTGCAGATGAAATGAAGATCCTACGCATTTTCATTACTTGTCCACCAACGCAAAAGAATTTATTTACAAAGGATATGATTGCAACTATTAGTCCTTTGTTTTCTCAGTCTTCTCCACGGTCTTAACTGATGTGCTTTCTGGATCAGGATAATCAGCCAGCTTAGCAATACATTTAGTTTCAAAAGTTAAAAAAAAAAACAAAGAAGTTCGTCTTTGGTTCCCTGTTTTGAAAGCAAGCATTTCAGTCCAAATCTCGTAGGTCCATGTTCAGTTTAGATTCTCGTGGGCGTCTGATGCACATTTATCGAGTCAACTAGTGTGATATGAGTTCCACTACTGATGAACTCAGTTAAACATTTGACTGATGTAAATATGTATTCCCTTCAGATTAAGCTAAACATCGAGCGTCAAAGAACTACGAACTACCAGTGGACAAAGTAAGCTGAAATTAACAGCCAGGAACACTGAAAGAGTCAAGGTTTCGACACAATAAATTGACCGCTGAAATACACTACCCAAGGCTTGATGACTTTGTTCAAAGGACTGGGTAACGTAGACCTCATAGGCGGAAGATTATTCTTACCAAATGAACAGCTTACACTTGATTTTGTGTATCAATAAAACAGGATAATTTTACAATCTTAGACAGAGTGGAGTGAAGAAATGGCAAAGAATGTTGAACACCATGATACCTAGAACTGTAATATACCAGTTTCTTTCTTTGTCTAGTGACATAACTGAAAAGAAACTTGACTAACGCGTGCCATATCGGTGTGTTTATGTGGCACTTGCTTCTGTAAATACTATGTAAAACATAAATCACGGTGCCAAATAAATTCTGAAACATAAGTCTTGTGGCAGTGCAAATAAAAAAAAGACTCGACTAGTCTTCAGTTATAATGAAGACTATTTGAGTCTTCGTTTGTTGGTTGGAACTAAGCATTGCCTGGTGTCACTAGTTCTCTTGTCTTAAGTGATTACGAAACAAAAGCTGGGTGCAATTAGTCAAGAGTATGGTCTTTTGTGCTTGGTCATTGTACCATAGATTAACACCAGAATATTCCAAAAAGAACAATACACTGGTAATATAAATCTCTTATTAGCCTCAGTGAACGCTTTCTTTTCCGACTGAATTTCCAAGCAAGCCGGTCTAGTTTTTATTATTTTATACGGACATCCGTCGTCAGGTTTAGCCAACAGTTTCAAAGCTAGACCAGGTCAATAAACAAATCCTACTAAGAGCTCTAGTCAGTAAAGCGATAAGAAAAAGTTAATATCCTTTTCAGTTAATTTTGTATTATTTTTAGCTTAGGCGGCGTTGTTTGCCGAGCTCATGATCAAATCCCCGGCAGAATAGGAGGAATCCATAACCGGAAGAACGTGCATGTAAGAATGTTCCAGACGAATGACAAAACAAGGTAATCCTGTCTAAACTTAGGGACAGCCTTTCAAGCCATGTGCAAGCGTTCAAAACGCAAGAAAATGTGACTTAAGCAAAAAACATACATTGACTTTTCTTCCGTCTCTTTTGATAGCTGGAAATGAAACAACACTTACAAAGACGTTTAAAGTAAATTTAAGTTAATGTTGACGCTAGCTGTCTGTTTTTTTAACGTTCTTGCACCATTTTGGATGCATTTTACATATTGATAATGAAAAGTCCGCCAAATATTCTATCAGCATATTTCTATTTTCAACTTGGAGAGTCTTTGAATTGGTAAGAAAAGCAACAGCGGAGCCGTCACAAGAACTGACTAGTCTCGCAGCAGAAAATTGGTTTTTCGGCCCGGTAAACTGATGCCACAAAATGCAACTCAATCCGTGGATTGAGCTTCACTGCGTTCAGCATTCGAACGTAATAGAATATAAGTACTTCAATCCGCGGATTAAATTCGATTTAGTATTTTTTTTATAGCTAGTGGGTACAACTGGCTCATGAACCTTGAGTTCGACTATATATGGGAGATTTTGTTCAACTGCCACTCTAGAGAAATTAACCTTTATTGATCGAATGTGTTATATGAATTGCTTTCAAAGAATTTTAAAACCCTTCTTTTTTGTTTTTCCCTGTTTTTTGTCTTGTTTTGTTTTTGTTGTTTTTTTGCAGTGATGAGCTATAAGAAACATCCGTCTCAATCACCGTCTCTATAAATCTCTTTCATTATACAGTATTTCTATTTCCAGCCCAGTTCCTTCAGGTTTAAGTCACGAAAATGGCTTTGATGTTGGCCGAAAACAACTAAACAAAACACCCGAATGAACAAATTAATAACTATAACTGAAACTAGTCACAGGTTTTGTCCATTTCTTCTGAGATTATTTCACTCAGCAATACCTAAGAAAGTATGCAGAATAAGGGAATTGTAGTTGTTAAGAACTTTGACCAAATTTTATTCAGGTCAGTGAAAAAAGTTGTCCTATTAACGTATGCCCATTGGGGTAGAATTTTCGCTTGTCATGGAAACACTCGGAAAATGTCAGCCGCTTGAAGTGGTTGCCTCCGTCATTCGCCAAGGTGTGTTGTGTCCTATGACCAAACCTAAACACTTTCCAGAAGACACTCACTCCCGAAGAATCACGGACTTTCGTTGCCACTTGGCTTGATGCTAAGGCAAGGGTCCGCTGTTATTTTTGCAATAACAAAAATCTCATTGACAAACTCTTCGGTTCAATTACCGGCAGCAAATTTGCATACCACACTGAAGTGACACTCCGAAAGCAAGGCCTCTTTGGCCAGAATTAACCCCTTCTACAGACTGTAAAGTACTCTATCATAAGGACTGACTAATTGGCGCTGGTTACGTCACTATTTGCTATGTTGAACACCAAAGCTTGTTTCGCAAAGGCGGCCACCTTATTTACATATGAGTGGCCTATATATTCTCTTCCCATGAAACCAAACAAGACAACAACAACTTAAACGGACATCACCCTTTTCCCACGCTACTCAAGGATCGACCATATAGACTGATACCACGATGTCTTACCTTTTTACCTACTTAAGTGCCTTACTCAAAGTTTGCTTCAAACGTGTGTGTCAGTCTTAGCTCAAACCATGATCCTCCAGATGCTATTGCCTTCTAATTAAATATTGCGTATATGGAATTCTGTATCACCAAGAAGTCATGTTACACTTTTGTTTCCACCAAAAATTTTTTTTACTACTCATATGGCAGGAAACTGCAGTAATCATGCTGTCTAGTCAGTTAAACAAATATAACGTCAAAACGAAAGCGATATTTTAAAAGTGATTAAAAATACGTTCAGACAACCAAATTTTAATAATCCAATCCGAATACTGAAAATCGGATATCTAGGCTGATGAGTTTAAGAAACGGTATTTTTATAACTCAAAAAAATCTGTTTTTCAGGATCACCGGATAACAGCATACTGTTTTTTTTTCCTTTTTAGTTTATTCAAGTTTTTCTTTTTCTGCCTGTTCTCTGGTCATCTCATTGGCTAATTTCTATCGTTGGCTTATTATCCGGGTCCTATAGCTTAGTTTAGCTCAGGCGAAATGCTCGTGGATACACAGTTATTTTAGCAACTTTATGACTCATTTCATCAGTAATAACATCCATGCAATACTTGCAGCATGCTGATTGGCTGAGGGCATGTAAATTAATTCCAAACAGCGCAGAAAATTGAAATTGAGTACAAAAAGTTGAATTTGAGAGCAGAAAGTTGAAATTTAATTGCATGTATACTATTAACAAGTAATCAATTGAGTTTTCTGGTGCAATTTTGAATAACTAAGCATTTGTAACTTTATCAAAGACTCACAAATTTCACTCGTCCTACTGGCTTCTGAAATTTTTTTAAGTCGTTGAAAAATTTACTTGTGTTTATTTATTCCACATTGCAACCGAAATCATTACCTGTACAAAGACGAATCGAATGCCGTAGAGGAAAATAAATGCCTTTTAAAATATTTGATATTTCCGCTTGGGTGGCAGTGTCTCACAGTGAAGTGAAAAATTATTTCCCTGTAGAGTCGAAGTTACAATTATCGTTCTAAATTTCAATCTGTCTTAATGTGACTCAGAAAGCAATTCAAAGCCAAGGGCATTTCTTCGGTATATATGCAAGCTTTTTACGCCTACTTCTTCAGCAGGACTACAAAATTAAGAATGATTCAATTATTTTCTTATTGTTTAATTTTTTTTGAAGAAAAGTGACTTAACTATTCTCATTCGCCACACGCATTCAAGTTTCACTATCGATGAGGATCTACTTCAGAGATCTTCAAATACCACTTTTTATTTAAACTTTGCAGAGATCATACTATGCAGAGATGAAAGAAGTCGCAACCAGACTTTAGACTGAAGTACTGTAGTCTTTGAAGGAGGTAGGAGAGAAAATCAGCCACAGACTCCTGAGCCTTGATCAGTTTGAAAGTCGGCGCCAAAGTGGCTTACGCAGCTCAGCTTCCAGGGAGTTAGAGGGCATGTACGTGACGGAGCAGTGTCAAGAGCTCCTTACATGCCGTGCAACGAGCACGACAAAAAAACAAGAGTATCGACTTGTACTTAAATACGAGACCCCTCTACCGACTTTCCCTGACTGATCAAAACAGCAATGTCTTTCCAGCACTCGATGCCAAACAAACATTGGAAAGACGATTTCCAGGCTCATTCTTTTTCAGTGTGGTGTACAAATCAGGCAAACTCCCCAAATAAAAAGGTCGCTTGTGGACACTGTAGAGGTACTACTTGAATTAAAATTTGCAAGATAAGGGAATCAAAGGATACTGTCTTGAAAACACCTAGTGGATCTTTGAATGCATTTGACTTATTAATATTTTGCTGCATTCGGTTTTTTTTTTTCTCATTTATGATTTGTAACACTTGGAATGGATTGACTAAGTCGAACACTTTCGCTCTTTTGCATCAAGTGATCGTGATAAAAATTATTGTAGATGTTTTGTTTGTTTTGGTCTAGTAAAATCAATCCTCCCTTGCAAGCAACTTTCGGCATAACACATGTGCAACTGGTACCTAATGTAATGGCAGTCGAAAATTGTTTGTAGGCACAGTTTACAACTGATTACTCGATGGATTTGTAGTTAAGGAACGGGATTGTGCGGAATGTAATAATATAACATATCCTCACCTTTTTGAGCGCGTCTTGGACGTTTCTCTCGCGAACTGATTACTCGATGGATTTGTAGTTAAGGAACGGGATTGTGCGAAATGTGATAATATAACATATCCTCACCTTTTTGAGCGCGTCTTGGACGTTTTTCTCACGACGTTTTGAAGCTGTGTGACTTCTGGTTCAGTTAGGGAGAAGGAAAGATTAAAAATACAGTGATCAGACTAAAGTACTCTGGGGAATTTCCGTTAGTGGGCAACCAGTTACTTGGGTTTGTGCCATGAAAACAGCGATTGATCTCATGGAGCTGATTAGCAGTATTTATCTAAAAAACTTCGAGGCTCTGGGAGATATAAAGATGGACGGCGAGTTAATCAACTCAGCAAATAATCGACCGATCAATACGACAGATTGAGACGCCGATATGTGAGGTGTGGTTTGTTTACTCTTGATCCGTTTAAAATCTACTATAAGCAACTGGTAAGTACAAAACGGGAGACATGAAAAGTTGCATCAACAGTAAAGTGAAAAAAGCTATTGAAATTCAAAGAGAAAATACTTTTATTCAAAACTAGTTTTGACATTTTACAGTTGGGTACGGTAGCTGGTTGACCTTTTTCTACGTAGGGGGTAGCAGGCTTATCTTATGATCCCTTGTGGTATTTTAAACACAATTATGACACAGACAAAGTTCATAAACAAACGAATGAAGCTGTTGAGTAATCATGAGTAATTGTCAAGCCTCTCCTGCACGTGTTACAAACTGATGAACAACAACTTGATTATCAATCAAGCAACCAAGCTTGACTGGAATTCTTACCATTTAAAAATCAGCTGAGCTTACACATAAAATAATCCAGTTATAAAAGAGGGTTTTTCCTTTGAAATGCTTTTAAATGAACTTTACAATCCGGTACATGTCTCCAGATTGACAAGTACGTTTTGATCGTACTGATCTTTTCACTCCCATTCTTCTTCTATTTTGTTAACTGCGCGACGATCGACTCGGACATGCTAACAGACAAGGAACCTTGCAGGAGGTCCTGCCGAAATTTGTTGATCTTTAATTAAAGCGTATTATTCGTTAATCAGTTTAAGGGTTCAGCCAGCAACATTACCAGTATGGGTTTCGTTTAAAATCTAAAAAATGTGTTTGCTAGGTGTTGATACCTAATTTAAGACACGCCCCCAAAAGTCACCACGCTGAGATTACATAAACATTTTGTTTCGATTCTCAGCAACTATTCTAAAGTGTTGGTTATAATCTGGCGTATGTCGTTTTATTGCTATTGCCATTGTTTTGCAATATATTAAATAGTTTTCTTTAATTCGTGGAGTCATGTCATACAAATACCGGTTAATAAGGTGTGTAGTAATAACTGTGATAACGGGGCGTTAAAGAGTGTGTTTAAACGTGTTTTGTTGCTTCCGGATTAAAATTATTTTTCTGTTCATAAATCTAGTGTGCGTTTTGTGATAGACTTCAAGGGTAATTTCTACCTTCCGATTTCCTAAATGGTTTAGGAAGTCAGCATGCCATCCCGCCATGCCTGCGTGCATGTATTATAAGAATACTTAGAGACATCCGGGGTCACCAAATGTATGTTTTAGACAATTGTTAATAACATTTGAGTGCAGCTCGCCGGCCTCATATAGACATTGCTAGTACCTTAGTCTGCATTTTTAAACCACTAAAACAGTATGTATACAAAACTACCATAAGTTGAAATCGTTCAAGGATCGCTAATCAGTCGTTGTGGAAGGTTAGATTGGTCACGAACAGCTACTGTATTGTGTAACCAGGATAGAACTGAGTGGATAAGAAAATATCACTCTGCGTGGAACGTAAAACTGAGTGAGTTCTTCAGTCATATTAACATGGATGCTGAATCGAACCATGATTAGTGTGAAGCAGATATTTCACTGAACAAGAGGCCCGCTGTTGTCTGGCTCTCCTATTCATATACCATCTACGGCTAGCATCGAGGATATTCACAAAGATCAGGACGCAATTTCTAAAGAACTGAGTCTTCCTCATGATCACCTACCTTGTTGGAGTCCGGCTTAGCAGACAATACCAACCAAGCTGCCGTTCCTACAAGTCGCAGGCAAATGTAGGCTCTTCTATAACAACTCAGAGCATAGTGATCATTTGTGAAGATCTAACAATTGCCAACTGTATTAAAAATAGATCGAAAGTGTCTCATTACATCCTATTTAGTGCGTAAGCACTCATCAGCTAATCACACAATCTCTGTGCAGCACGCGCCTGTTATTTCGTTACAAAGCATTTGTTACACGATGATATATCTGGTGAATTGACACTTAAAAAACCATGTTAAACACTACCAAAACAAAGTTTCTTTTCCAGCCAATCGTATCCTCCACTGGAGTTTAAAATTGTAAGCCACATTGTAAATTGTAACCTAGGATTCCAAATTTGCAGGGTTTTCTTTTAAATAGTTTACAGATTCTCTTTGAACTAGCAATTTAACTAGTGCCTTCCTTTTCACAAAACGTGTTGATTTTCCTTTCCGCAGCTTCCTTTGACATGTCACTTCATGACGTTGTTGCAATCTGACAAACATTCTTGGCTCGCTACTTTACTTTGCTTGCTGTTGTTCAGTGGCTTTTGAGGGAAAATGTCAGGAAGTTTGCAGTTCTTGTTGCCCAGTATTCGGCTAACAAGATACTTTCTAGTAATTTGAGTTGCTGTAGTTATAAAAGTAAAAAGAACCATAATCGTGATTCCGGTCAGGGGTTGTCGTTCATTAATCGTTCAGTAATCCTGAATGAGGTGGTGGAATTCAAAAACTCGGTAAAAAAAAAAGCCATTATCCTATCGTGGGTTGTAAAACAAGGCGTCTTTGGTGGTCCAGGTCGCAGCAGTTTACTCGTCGCCTCTTCACCCCTAAACGAAAAATCTTTAACCAAGGTGAAGGTGTGTCTCAAAGCGTAAACCCCTTCCCTTATCAGTTAAAAATAAAACACATTTCAAAACCCGTTTAACCTTGGTAAAGCAACCGGACTTTGCATATTCTAAAAGGGTTTTTAACTGGAAATCGTTTTTTGTCAACAGTTTGAAGTTTAATTTAAGATAGTAGAGGTTGTAATAATCTAAATCCGATTATTAACTTCAATAGATCCGCCAACGATAACCAGGCACATGAGATGATTGTGTGGCTGATATGGCTCAATGCCCAGAATCTAACTTCGAATATTGTTACAAAGATTGTACTGACAATAATCGTTCTGAAAAAAAGCCTTACTTGCCGGAGGGCATTTTGGGAAGTAACACTGTTAAGCTGTTAAGTGATGACAAGGATTGTTCCAAATTCAACCCAAGTCAGTTTCATGCTGTTTTAAATTTTCTTATTTTGTGCAAGGATGCCAAGGAAGAAAAGTAGACCTAGGATCAAATCTTACAATATAATCGCACGGCGTTTATTGTGTTCATTTAACTTTCGTGTAGTTTGATCGAAAAAGAATGATTCCAAAAAAGAGCATTCTTACAAATATGTCACTATGATGTTGGACATGTGCAATAAGACGTGGGTCAAAACATTTCCTTATAACCGTTCAACCTGTTTTTAATTCACTCTTAATCATTTATTGAGTGCCTCTACGAAAACCTGTTAATTTCGTCTTCAGCTGGTGTTTTTATTGCCTTAGTAAAACGCAAATCCGGGAGTCAAATTTGCCAAACGTTTGCTCGCTTTATTTACCTTTTCATGTTTTTTTTCGTGACAAGTATATTTGGCTCTCCAATTAAGAATTGTTAACAAAAACCTGCCCTTTTTTTGTTTTGTTTTTTGTTTGTTTGTTTGACTGTCTCATTGCAAACCTAACAACGGACCCGGGGCCGGGACAAATGACAGGTCAAGATGCTGGTCTAGGCGGGAAAATTTACACCGTGGGCAATGTCTTTTTAGCCAGTCACATTCGTAAATATGGTAATACCTACATTCTAAATATATGGACCGGGGATCGTCTTTGAAAAAACTCATTAGCTTGCTGGGATCTCCTCCCACAGTATAACTATTCAGTGTATTTGTACTCATAAAATATAGTGATAAATTATACAATTAAGTGAAAGGTTGTTTATGTTGCAGACACTTGACTGTCACTCACTCAGAACATATTTTTCAACAAAGACATGAACGGCGCGCAAAGTATTTCAGATCTCCTTTATCCGATGACAGGTCTTAACATATTTTGCTCTAACATCTAAATTGAAACTGAACGCGAACCGATCTTCCAAGCAAAACATTGTAAACACCGTGACAGGAAACACTATTCCACCCCAAAAGACGGAAGCCTCTCCAAGCGGACTTTTCTAGGTCTATGAACTCTTAAAATTATCATACCAAGCTGGGAAGACTGTCAGTTCTTGACCGATTAATTGTCAATTAACCAGTTGGCAATCATGGACATTGTTTTCGTATATGGAAGTTCAACAAAATATCTTTTATACCTTGCTTTGCTTGAAGTTGATTTGACGAATGAGAATACTTCCCGTGTAACTGTGTGTAACTAACCGGTGTTGCAATAGCTGCCATTTTAACAGTGGTTTCTTTAATCTCAAATTCCTAGTTGACAACTTGTAAAGTATCAGTACGGTGAGTCGGTGAAGACATATTGACATATTAACAATGTCCAGATGAGACGTTGCGCAATGAAATTGCACTGATTACGAATGTGGCTGAAACGAAAAGTTCGTTTGCCCAATTAACGTTCTATTAAAATGTGAGATTATGTAAGAGGGCTCCTCGTTTTAAGTATTCGATATACCACCTCAAAAAAGCTCGTCAGTCCCCATAGTTTTTTTCGCGCTTTCGAAGCTGTAAGGGAGGGGACGGAGGGTCAGAACCTTCCGCTTCTCGTACCCTGCTCTCCTGCTTCCCGTGCCCTTATCTCCGCCCTTTTCCATCATACTCGCGTCCCTTGTAAATATGGAGACTAAAAACACATCCTAGTCATTAAGCTTCGCAATTTGTGGGTGTTTCCTTTGTTTTTAAATGGCCTTTACTAGTGTCGAGCTGCTCGAAATAAAATCGGAAGTCGATCTTTGACACAAGCATTACAATCCTCTTCTTGGCGATAAAAATTCATATCACAAAATCTGCTCCTTACGTTGCAAAGTCGTGATCGGCCTATCTTAAGCGGGTTGCGATGGAAGCTATAGAAAGATCTCGTACCTTTAGAGTCGTCATACCATTTTTAAAACTACGTCACATACGCAACAGGCAATATGTACGGGTTATTGACCAAGCGAGAGGTCAAGATGGTTGGATATTGGCCAAGTTCTTTTTTTTGCGTTCTTATGGACCTCGACTCCGTCTCGGTCCATAAACTCGCAAGAAAAGAACGAGGCCAATATCAAGCCATCTTGACCGAACAAGCTTGGTCAATAAAGGATTTATTATATAGCTTTCGCAGAAATTTTTCTTGCGGGACACGGCGGGTAGTCCCGAGCGGGCAAGATAGCTCCATCTTGCCCGCTCGG
>Ga0126338_10002734_pt1 | contig 12193 bp, 4 predicted proteins | sample OrbCmetagenome_2_FD_92529 | JGI IMG/M metagenome (GOLD analysis project Ga0126338, IMG submission 92529) | Coral microbial communities from Petempiche,Puerto Morelos, Mexico - Orbicella C C metagenome | ecosystem: Host-associated > Invertebrates > Cnidaria > Coral | place: Petempiche,Puerto... | reverse complement strand
TCCACCTGCTATGTACACCTTGCCATTCATGGCAGCACCAAAGGCATTGTATCTAGCTTGATTGATAGGTGCAACTTCTTCCCACTCATGATCATCAGCACTAGGATCACATCTGTATGTTGTTGACAAGGATGTACCTCCAATGTAGTTTGATCTACCACCTACTAGGTAAATATATTTATTATCAGTCACAACGCAACTGCCAAAAAGATTAGTGTGTGGCTTCTTTAGTTTATTACAACAGTTCTTTTCAGGATTATATCTGTGTATCTCGTTACCCTCCCATGTTTCTTCAGTTGCATACAAGTGTCCCTTCAAAACTGCAGTACTGGTAAATGTGGTTGCAGCTTGAAATGCACCCCAAGAGTTGTTGGCAGGTGTGTAGAATTCTATTAATTTAGACAAATCCAGTCCATCTAAGTCCTGACTGGACATGTAAATTTTACCCCTACATTGACTTGGATTGCTTCTATGCTTGTGCTGAAAAGGTTTGTCTGACAACTTGTACCACACATTTTGTTTTGGAATGTAATTAAAAGACCTTCTTCCTCCACAAATAAATATTGCAGCTATGTTCCTCTCCAGGCATTTCCTTGGTTGTTGAACAACCTGCTCATCAGTGGTACTTGCCATTAATCTCAGACCATTTAACACAAAATTTAAGCACACATTGTTTGCAGAAACAAGATCCTCCTTCACCAGTTTGTTTAGTAGAAAGTCATGTGGTATTGATGCCAGACGGACTTGCTGCAGTAAAGCAGGAAAATCAACTTCTCTTTCGCTTCTGTTGTGAGACACCCACTTCAATATTCCCTTGAAAACCTCTTCCTCAGCATTAACAGTGATGTCATCACTGGACACCCATTCCATGACTTGCTTTGTGTCAAGACTCAGAAAATCATCTGTTGCCATGATCGCACGGAAATTTGAATTGATCATCTCGCGGGCTTTTCTTTTCAAATACATGCACTGATACTTATCGGCAAAATAATAATTGAAAACACAGTTCTCTATTGTCAAAATATGCGTCAAGTACCTGCCCACCACTGCTTTCAGGCCTGGAAGAAGAAGATAATCTGCTGTTGCCATCAAATTGTGAGCGTTTTCTTCAGTAACCGAAACATTTCCAGTGTAAACGTACTGTAACGCGTCTTCCATAACAGACGCCGTTGCTTCTTCAAGCTCTATTCTGATTAAATGTTCTTTGCTTTCTCTCATGTCGCTTGTCAGAAGTGAAAGGAAGAACGGGCTTGCTGCAGCTAACACTGCTTTGTGAGCGGCAAGTTCTTTGTCTTTCACCACCACTTTCACGTCGCAGAAACTTTGGTTTCTTCTCAGGATATCTAAACGTTCGACAAGTTCTTGGCGACATTCAGAGGGATCTGCAGACACCATGGGTTGAGAGAGTGCCTCCATGTTGAACTCCTGTAGTTTTAAGTTACGAGCCTCGATTTCGATATTGATTCAGTCACGCAACTCTTTTTATCACGCAACCCAAACTCACGCTAAAGCGATTGAGCGTAGCGAAATCGAGAGCATCTTCGTTTTGTATTTCCTCAGGAGTCCTGATTTCCTTCTATGATTTTCTGTGTAAGTTCTATGGATCATTAGAGTTACTATTAGTCAACTTTCATCTGGAAACGCGTTCTCGTCAAAAGGCATCTTCGGGCGAAGTTCAGAATAACCAAGGCAAGCTGTTGGCTTTATTATCATAGTACACTCCGGGGGCTTACAAGTTCAAACGACGGTACGCAGTTTTAAAATAAGTTGTCTGATATTTGGAAGAGAATTTAAGGAATAATTTAATAGGAGGCGTTTTTCAATGCAATAGCGACGATTTTCATCCACGCGATTCAGATATTGCGATTGTTTCTTTTCTTTTTTTTGTTTTTTGTTTTTTGTTTTTGTTTTTGTTTTTGTTTTTTTTTATATATCCTAGCAGTATCGGTAGTTCATCTTGGTGTTCATTTGGGTGCGGGTAGTTTTGAAAACAACTGAACCGTGGTTTATAAGTAACTACATAAAATATCTCTGAACACCTTTAAGCGCAAGCTAGTTCTGGAGGGTGCCGAGGCTCGACTGCCAGCCGCTGTTCCGCAAAGGAGTCCGCGCTGCTCCCCTCTTCTCGGGAATGGAGATCAGACTCGAGAGAACGGATACTTTACTGTGGGAGGAAATGTTCCTGGAAATGAGGAAGAGGTGACCACGGGGAGAAGGGTGGGACAAAACACCGGAGACGCCTGTCCCTCTGGGCCGGAAAAAGGTTACTCCGGCTTATGTCTGCTATTCTTAAGCAGGAGCCGTCTCTTTTGATATACTTCAGCGGGCTATCAGGCAATTCGTATAGAAGGACTAATTCAGTCGGCGCTAGTCACCAGGATTACGTGACCAGAGATACGTGACGCGAGATTAACAGCTCTGTAAGCACTAAGCACAGCGCAATAGTGAAATTCCAGCCTTCCCATTCAAGCTCATTCGAAGGGAGTCGAAGACTAGGCTGGTCGGAAGGGGAACCCTAGGAACCCCTAGGAGAAGAAAACTCTGATTCCCAACCCGGGCAGATGGAGCTTGTGAGCGTGCACGATTCGGGTTAATCATCCGCTCCAGTTACAGAAACCACAAGCGCTCGAGACAATCCGACAAACACGTAAAGCAGCACAAAATAACTCCTTTTTCATAGAAAGTTTATTGTGTTCATCTAAATCTACGTTAAAGACCCCACATTGGAACTTATATGAAGTCGACACATTCCTTTGACTTCCCTGAGAGAAGAAACGAAAGAAAAAAATGCACAACTTCAATCACCTTTACAGTAATGGTCGATCATTAATACACCCGTGAAGCAGAAACCTTTCATTAGCTAGGGCTCAAATAGGGGTAGTAGAAATACTGTTTTCCAGTTTATTACTACCATTAAATAGGGCTTTGTTACAGGACTGGTGGCCGGTTAACTAGCCGAGGCAAATTTTGTCTCGCTTTATTCTGGAAATATTTCTATTTTCCTTCTAGCAAGTTTTTAAGTCGAAAAATCCTTCAGTTTGGCAGCCGGAAAGAGGTGTTCAAAGGGAGACATCGGCCAGCCCAGCCTGTTATCTTAGACGAACAAAACGGAATGTGGTAGGACAACTTTAACCAGGCCAGCTCGCTTACTAGGTTCACATAGAGACGCCCTAACATTATTGACGGCATATCAATGGATCAAATGGCACCTAGTACCAAACAAAACAAGAGTACAAATCGTGGACGCTTTCCACGAAGCACCTCACTAAAGTCAATTTCTTCTGAACTAAAACCAAATCTGCCTGTACTTTTTCTTTTTCTACACTTCAGTTCACAGTCTCGACTGTTTCACACTCTATCCTGCCGCGGGCGTAAACCACGCACAGCCGAGATGTAAAACTTCTCGATTTCTTGCGCATCTATGTTCTCCCCTCCGTTAGATGTGCCTACTTCAATTCTTGATGTGCATTCTGTGTTTATTTTACTTCCAACAGCTACGCCGGTACTTTAGTGATGGTGCTCTGAATGGCCTTAACAAGGGAATCCACCCAGTCAGTGGGCGGTCTTGCACCCCATATCGATCCAGTCTTTTGAGACTGTTTCTGAGAGCTTTCTTGGGCTTTTTCTTTCTTTGCTGTAGCACTGCTCTCATCCTTACTTGTTCCTGGTTTATCGGATGGTGACGTCGCTGCTTTAGCAGCACCCTGCTCCTCGCCATCAAGGGTTCGTCGTCTCTTCTTTAGAGGCCCGTCATCTCCGTCTGCTTTGGCTGTCGATGACTCTTCCGTCTCCTTCCCTTTCTCCTTCTCGTCCTTGTCCTTCTCTTTGTCCTTGTTCTTTTCCTTCTCCTCCTTCTCCTGGTGCTGATCAGGAGGGTGCTGTTCAGACTCAGTAGGCGGACGTGATTTGCTCTCCAGTTTCTTGGCCTGGTACTTGCGGCACACCACCAGCAGCTCGCCAAGACTTGGGTGCAGCAGCGCGCTGACATCAGACTTCTGCGGCGGTCGCACAGAGAACAGTAGAGACATCGCTCGTAGCTCCTATGGCGAATTAAATAACTTCATTTAGTTAGAGAGGATGGGCGATATATCATGTCAGGTTTGTAAAGTATTGAGCTACTTCCCCAAAATAATTCAAAATAGCAGCTTTCTAATGGCGAAAATCACTAGCGAAGTTATTATCGAAACAAAAAAGAACGAGCTTGGTTAGGATTGACCGGGATTAGGAACGACTAACTTGAAAACTCAGGGCTCGAAATTGCGACGCACTGGTCGCACCGCGACCAAAAATTGAGCACTGGCGACTCCCGTTTTGTCCGATAACTAAAGAAAGCAACGGCACAACTTTTGTTTTTAAATCTTTATATTAGGAAATCAATCGAATATGGTAGCTAGTTTACAACTCACCTTTCCGTCCCCGGTAAGATAATGTCTGAATATTACAAGTTAATCGAAAAAATTGAATGTATTTCGACACGTCGATACTGCGTTCACGGCGCGCCATATTGTTTCAGCGGCTTCTTCCGAAACTGGGATGGCAGGCGCACTTCACCATGTGCTTTTCATTTGCCGCGAAAATGGCGGCAGATCCCAATCAGTTGAAGGAACTACGTGAGTTTTTACGTGCGAGGAATGAAGATTCAAGCATGGCGTTGTTTGTCGGCAGCGAAAGGCATCGAGGGAAGCAAGTCGAAAATAAAGAACGGCATTTCGAAGAAGTAGGAAAGGGAAAATACGCAAGGACTCCTGTTTGTCTCACAATGAAAACCACGGACTTGAAACGTTTTATGCTTCGCCTCATTTAAAATGACTATGGAGACAACCGTCACCTTCGGACCAGAGACATATCACCTGAGAACAACAGTAGCTTTATAACTTAGTGTTACTCGTGTTGTTTTGAATTGTTTTCGCTCTTCAATTGCGACTTTTCTTGCATGCGAAGTGACGTAAAAATCGTGTTCTTGTGTAAGTTATATATAAAATAAGTTGGCGACAAAATTTACGATCTGGCGACCAAAATTTTTCCGTTAGTCGCCAGCTGGCTCCCGAACGAAAAAGTTAATTTCGAGCCCTGAAACTATTTCAGCAACCTCTCTTCTTCACATATCTCCTTTATGTAGCTCTAAGAAAAGATCGCTTGTTACACCTTCCTGAAAGGAATCCACGTTCTTAGTTTGCAACGCGAAAGCAGGCATTGTGAGGGTATGGGCTACGCAAGTTTAAAATGAGCTAACGTGGTCGTGAAGGCCTAACTAAAAGCTTACCGCAGTCAGCCTCTTGGCTATTGCACAGAGTTCGGCATCACTAGCTTTCTCCGCTGCTGGTTTATCAGCAATCACCGTTGCCACGAGTGTTTGCACCAAGTTATTCCACTGGTTGACCAGCACCTGAGTCGATACCTGCGGGAGGGGGTAAGGATAATATCACGAAACTTTGATACTACTAAGGCAAAGTTAAGAAAGAGAACACCAAGATATATATATATTTTTTCTTCTTCCGGGACAGTTAGGCTACTGATAAGCTGTAAGACTCCAGATAGGAAGCTACTGGGCATAATTCACTCAATCCTACCCTCGGAAAGAAACAGCAAAGGAAGGTGTAGATGTCTCGCACATTGAGACTTTCTCGTTCATCCAGTAAGATCAGGTCCACGTACTAAATAAACAACAAAAATATTTTACAAAAAAAATTAAAGCTTCATGTATCTAACGGTCAGAAGTAGGGACGCAAACTATCTTCCTATGTACTTCGCCCTGGGATATATTTTGCCGTTTTTTTAACCGTTCAAAATTTGTTTTATATTTGCTATTTTGCAAGGGATTTTATTCACTCAATTTTATGTTCCAAAAAGAAATCTTAAACAGTTCTCTACTCGCAAAAACTGAAGGTCTACTGTCGCAATTATAAAGGTGCTCTCGAGCTCAAGATGTGTAAGGCTGACAATCGCAGTTATTTAAGGCATTATTAAATAATTACGAACTATGTTAAGTACTACTTAACTGACACTCACCTCTAAGAACTCGGGCTGTTGACAAAGCTGCTGGAGGTAACTCTTGTATTTGGCATTCTACAAAGAAACAGTTGGTATCAGCACAGGAAAGCCACGCCAACCGAATGCCTGGCAATCCCGTGCTAAATAATAAACATTTACATACATCACCAGCCTTCTGATACACTTCCATCCAGAGCTTACTGAAGAACGTGAAGTGAAGAGGAATGGCTTCTACTGCTAAAAGACAACCTAAAACACAACAAAGTACAATAAATACCGATATCAACTGTAAATAAACTCTGAGAAAATGAACGCCTCTTTTTAGCCACGTGTAAAGATGGTGGGCTTGCTTTGTTAAAAGACGTAAGGCGAAAGGCAACTAGCCGTCTTTTGAGCCAGTGTTCCCTCGACAGCTGACTCTGTTGACTGGCCGGCAATCCATTGCTCCACGAACGAGGAAAATAGCCACATTGGAGCGTTTTCACAAACGTCAAGGCATGACGGCCAAACAATAAATTTTCCCTCCTTTGGGAAATGAGTTATATTGTTATGCAAGAATTTCCTATTGCGTACGCGTTTTAGGAACATCAACATGGCCGCCGTAAAAACGCTCTTTTATAGAAACTTCAAAGCTGATTTCCATGACTATTAAGATTTAAAATATACATTACAGCAGTCCGTTCCGAAGCGTGAAGAGAACGACCGGCAGTACCACTATGGCAAAACTCATACTTGTTTCCTTGTTGTTGCTGTTTTTTTTCTCTTCTTTGTCGTTTTGTTGTTGTGCTTTACGCAAATAATAGCAGGACAGCACAAACACTTACTGCAAGCGATGACTTGATCGGCCACCCTGTCGTGATTGAAGCCAAACCGCAGCAGTTTATCGACAAAGTGATGGTAAGGTTGAAAGTACTCTGTAACTGCCGCGTCATACGACTCCTCCACACCCTGTTAATACAACGCACACATGCCAGTCTATGTTAATCTAACGTATTTTTTAGAACTACTCCGCACGGGGACACCGCCTGTAATGATACACTAAGTCGTTTTCCTGGCTAGGCACGTGATTACACCTAGCTACCCACGTGACTACACTAAGCTATACATGTGATTACATTTGGCCACACACGTGACTAAACTTGACTACACACGCGACTGCAATTAGCTACACACGTGACTACATGACTTGGCTTATGTCGTTCTGTCTTATATACAAGAAGTTACCTTTGGCGAGTCCAGGAATGACGGATGAAGGAACATGTTGAGCTCAGGCACAGCGGGACGCACCACAGACTTGCTGCTAACGATCACTTTGGAGTGACGGCGAGGAAAGTACGGACCAAGAAGCCCTGAAAATATACACATCACGATTAACACCAAACGTAAAGCTCTAAATCGTTTTATTCACTTTTATAGTGTGAAAAATCAGCTTTAAACACCGAGGCAACTTCAAGATAACAGCCTGCTATGTGAAAAGTAAAGCCTTTGAGTCCAGCACCGCTTGTAGCTCTCAGATCTCCACTCCGGGTTCTGTAACATGAGGAGGCTAAGATTATTGCTACCCCACCTCCCCCCTGGATGGGATGCTGGCATTCTGTCAAGTTTCCCCAACAAATTGCCAGTACACATTTAAACTCCGCGAGGGAGAGAGGCACTGTGACAGTATTTTAGTGTCTTGCCCAAGAATGCAACAGAATGACCCAGGAAAGGGATCGAACCCGGACCACTCGATGCAGAGTCCGGCGGTTCCGCACTGATCATAAGGCCACCGCGCCTCCGGCAAGTTTACTAAGGGAGGAGAACACTAAAGAGATAATGAATATAAAAGAACCACAGAAGACTTAAAATTGAATAACATCGGGAAGGATTGCAAAATACTTCTCAATCATTTGCTGAACCACTAACCTGGAGGAGACGTTTTGTTCCAGTGCTGGTGAGAAGCATTTATGATAGGAATCAGTGATTCGGTGATGTCACTTGGATACAAAACCAGCATGGCATTTAGCACATCTGCCAATCAGAATAAACAACTGTGGTTATCAGAACAACAATAAGGGATCAAGAAATTAGACTAATTAGAAAACAAACAAACAAACAAGTGCTGCCTTGCCCTCTGGATGGGACGACAGTCCATCCTAGGTTAAGTACATATAAGAACATATAATGACCCGGCCTGTAAACAAAACGGGACCGCGAGATTCCGAATCCAGCACACGAACAATGAGGCCGGTACCATGCCAGTCCTGCATTGTAGAGAAATATCAAGACTTTTTGGAAATGGACGAGTAATTCGAAGCATGGAAAGCAATTGAAGCCGGTAATCAAAGTCTGTGTAACCTAGCCACAGGGAAACAGTTAGAAAGCTTGACATACCTAGACAAGATTGCCTCACTTCTTTGGGAGTGTAGGAATTTAGCAACGAGAGAAGTTTCTGGGCGACGTCAAATCTCTCAGACCATCCTACAATGCTGCTGCGAACATCTGTAGAATACAAGAGATAAATATTTCTAAACAAAATAACGGATAGTCCCGTTCTGTTTCTGATTAAATCCTCTAGACATGTCGACTTCTCTGAAAAGAGTACCCATTTGAGGTTACAGTTAAAGCGTTCTTCCAAATGCTGAGGGCAACGTGACGCACGAAAAACCATGGCGGGGATTACATTCAGGATCTCTCCCAGACAATGGATGCCTGTGCTTGAACTCACTCGACGATAAAATGTTTGCAAACAATTTGAAATGCAAGGCGAGGCAGATTTAAAACCCAATTTAATCTAGCCTATTCCATACTTCTGGCTCTCCATTCCATATCTTCTTCGGAAGCTAAGTGGTATGCAAGCTGCTTAAGTTTGTCTTTTTTTTTTTTTTTAATAATTCACTCCTACCTGGTTTGTTGCTGTGAGGCCGACAGCACACTAACAGGTTATGTAAGATCATCAACACTTCTGTCAGGTCTCCTGTCACGTGACAAGCCGTGGCCTCGTGGTACATCATGTGAAGAGTGGTGAACGCCTGTTGACCAATCAGATAAGAAAAGAAAAGAAAAGATATACTTCAATAAGCATCCGCATCAAAACCAACACTATAAATTGACCGTGGTAATGCTACTGAAACCACATGATGCAAGGAAATCCTTTCATCTTGGTGGGATGTGAAGACACCTACGAGCTCTTGAATTGATATTCCTTAGCTCTGCCGACTGAGCCAAGGGCCAAACGAGGGCATGTAAGTAAAACTTGAAGATCAGTGACGGATTTAGTGGGCATGCTTGGGTCTCTTTTTTGGCGAAGAATAAAATCAAAACATACCCCTTCCCCACTCGCCCAGCCGATCTTCACATTTTCAGCACATCTAGATATGCTACTGTAGATGTCGGGGCAAGTCGATATGTCAATGAATAAATGAATAATAAATATGACATCATACGGTTTTAAGTTGAGTAAGGGCCAATAAACGTGGTACAATTTTTGCCTATGGCTGTCCATACGAACATGCTTACAATTACTCTTCTAGTTCTTACATCTGACAAGGTGAGAAGTCCTTGATTGACGACCACTGTTAATCTGTCCTCTTCAGTCTGAAGTAAGATCTTGTATGCACTAGGTAAGAAAATAGCGCCATTAAGATCATAACCTCACACTTCACACTTCGTTTCTAATTTCAATTCACTCTGGCGCACGGCGGAAGCATAAAATTGAGACAAAGGGATTCTCGCTTCACTTTTATGCAACTTGCGTCAGCTGGCTATTTTTAGCATGAAATCGAGGCAAAATGCATTCGCGCCTCACTTTGACGCTACTCGCCCCAATTCATCTCGCGCTAACGCACGTACCTTATAAGGGTGGTCCAGGATGCTCCTCCGTCCAAACAGTTCTGGTACAGTATAATGGTGTCTCTTCTGAACGTTGCCTCGACAGCTTCGTCTTCTTTGCTTTTCTCTTTTGACGAGTCAGGCGTTGTGAGACCAGCAAAGAGTCGCATGAGACCGAACAGCTCTTCAACTGCCTGCAACACAAGCGTGCGACAAACCTCGGTCACGACTCACGCAATGTCAACTGCATTTCACGCGAGCAAATGACAAACTTGTGTCACGATTAACGCAATCTCGACTGCATTTCACACAAGCAAAAGACAAACAGGGTCACGACTCACGCAATCTCAACTGCGACTTCACATAAGCAAAAGACAAACGATTCACGCAATAACTGATATTGCAATTGAGTCTGCGGTCTAATATTTTTTTGCTGATAAAGGCATGCGAACAGGGCAAAAGTATCAAAACAAAGCAGCATTGACCCTTCTGCCTCGTTTGTAAAACAAACAACTGATGACTGTAATAACAGCTATGAAAATAAAGGGAAAAAATAATAGTTTAGAGGTACATGGAAAAACAAAACCCAACTGTCACCCTCAATAACAGAGCGTTCTTAAAAATTTTAAAGTGCTTTTTCTCTCAAAAATCAAAGACTCGTGACTTAAAATGGTCGCATGTACCATAAGTCCATAACGCAGTTTATGATTGAAACTGAAGCCTTCCCGATCTAGTTACCTGCGGGTATTGGTTCATACGAATCGTGAGATTCTCAAAAGCCCACTTCATGTTGGAGTGAACGGCGAGTTGGCGCGTGAATGACCGAGAGTGCTCACAACACAACCGCAGCAGACCGTAATACGCCGGAAGTACGTTCCTGTTAAACGTCACCACTTCCGGTTCATCGCTGGAGCTGCAAATACGCAACAATACCCGGGAACAAGGAATTAGTTTCTAAAAAATGTTCGGTTGAGGAAGGAAAGTGTAACACAGCTATTTACAGACTTGAAGTTGATAAAAGTAAATTAACCACCGTAGAAAATTAATGAAGTTGAACGCTTCGGGTGTTAGCCCTTCGCTTTGCTCTCAGGAACGGCAAAACCCCGTTACGTCGATTAATTTCCCGGGGGAAGGTAGACCCCCCTATGAAAAGGTTGGGGATGTTCGTCGTCTCGCTTAGGGGTATAATCAAGGATTCTGGTCTCACTTGGGTATTCATGACCAAACGCCGCTACTTTAGCTGTCAAAGCATATTTTAGGGTGCACTCGAAGAAATAATAAAGGAAATGCTGTTATTTCCGCTTTTATGTTCAATTTCCTCTGGTCTCTTGAGTCAAGTCTACTAGCGCGGGCTACGTTCCTGAACAGCGGCCGGTAATCAAGTCTATTCCGTTTTAAGTGGTGCCTTTTAGGAGTCGAATAAAGCTCGAGCCTCGCCCTAATTGGTCTGTTTTAAAGGTTTAATTCATATTTTCCGAGAGCATCCCCGAGCTTTTGAATTTCATACGGGAGTTCGTTACCTTTGTTAAATTGCTACATGAAACATCTGGAATAGACTGAGAACAGTTGCACGGACAAAGAATGCGTGAAAATGAGAAATAAAATTACTCATTAAATTTAAATCCAAACAACTCACAGGATGTAATTGAGAGGAATGTTGGCAGCCACATTGCTGCTTTCAGTGATGAAGTCGATGTTCTGCTCGCAGCCGATACAAGCGTGAAACCAGAAGATTAACAAGGCCTGAAACACAAAACAAACATCACTGAATGAGAACTCAACAGGCCTTCCTCCGCTTCTGACCGCCATTTTGTCGAGTAGACAGCATTTCCAATCTCGACTATCTTTACCAGAACATACTTCCACAACTTACATCATGGAAACTCAAGTTTGCTAGCAAAGATCTTATCTAAGCACGAATTTCCGAAAACATTGCAATAACTACATTTCTCTCAAACGACATAAAAGAAAATCGCAAAGAATATTTCCGTACATACTCTTGTAAATGGACAACTATCTCCGCTATACGTATTCTCCCGGTATTTATAAACACCGACAGTATACAAAAGCTCAAGCAGGTTTTTTAATCTCTGTCTCGCTCACAGGCTTCATCGTTTGATATTTTACCGTTTACGATTCCTGCCCTTTCTCGTTGCCGTGACGACAGGCGTATGTGATCTTCAAACGGTCACTGGACTCGTTTGGTGGAAAACATTGGTATTCGTGTACAACTCTACTTGTGGACAGAAGTCTAAGTCTATTTCACTGTTAAGGCACTGTGGAAAATGACATGGCTGTCAACGGACATTTAAGGGGAGCAACTTCAATTGAAGACCTTAATGTTTGAGAAATTACCTGTTTATTAGGATGTACAGGAATGTTTGGTTCCGAC
>Ga0126338_10002733_pt1 | contig 12196 bp, 6 predicted proteins | sample OrbCmetagenome_2_FD_92529 | JGI IMG/M metagenome (GOLD analysis project Ga0126338, IMG submission 92529) | Coral microbial communities from Petempiche,Puerto Morelos, Mexico - Orbicella C C metagenome | ecosystem: Host-associated > Invertebrates > Cnidaria > Coral | place: Petempiche,Puerto... | reverse complement strand
AGTACCTCATAATACCACCTTGACAGGGGAAGGCTGTTTGTGATGGCAAGCCAGTTTCTATGCACTTCAAAATCACTAGAATGACTGAAATTTAAGTAACACACAGAAGAGCACAAAACAAGAACAATACAAAAAAGTCATTCAAATTTCCATTCTACATGTAAATGGTTAACTTTCATACAAGAATTTACTTCTAAAGCCAGTGTTATAACTAATAATCTGTTAAGAAAATTGAATATTCATTACTAAGACACACTTACAGTGGAACATTTTTGTTTACCTGATATATGCCTGTTAATAAGTCAAACTAATGAATGATTCAGCATTTTGCTGGCTTGATATCAAAGGTGTTTTCATGTGTAGTATTGCTGTATATTTTTACTTGGTGGTTGTACTTTGACTTGCCCTACGGGCTCATCAAAATAGGACATACCGATAACTAGTAAAAAATATAAAGTGAGGGCACACACCGAAACATCTAATAAGACATGTGCATCCAATATCCAATTTCATTTCCTTACAAAGCTGTTGACAGGAAAACGACTGTGGAGTGACTTGCAAACAAAAAGTAGAAATAACAATGTTATCTTGATCATCATTATAATGTAAATGGCAAAAGGCTCACTGTAGAGCAAGGTTGCTTTTCAAAACAACAAAGTCCTGAATGCAAAACAAATCTGCTTCCTGACCCAAGGTGCATAATGCTTTTAATGTCAGTCACTAGTGATATATAATCTTGGTTGACCACATCCTGATGATAAAAATAATGAAGAATTTCACCAGCACGAAACTATGGTAAATGTAATTTTCAGATGCTTTTATTATATTTCACCTGTGGCGGAGGTATTATTGTTGTGAGAGAGAGACTCCTCTGCTTTAACAGGCTACTGTGATACAATTTCCAAACCCATACAACACCACAATCAGTTATGAACAGTGCACAAATGTCTGTCAAATCATGGCAATTGTGTTAAATATTCTAGTATCTTACTAGACTGTTACACAAAATCTCAGCAGTACTCAATCAAGCAATGGACATACTTCAAAACATCTGTCTGATTAACAGTTCTAAAGCGGTGTGTTTATTATCACCGCCGGCTACCTAACACCAAAATAAATCGTTTCAATGTTTCACTGTACATGTATTTTTTGATGATCATGATCAAGAACCTAGCTTCAAAATTGTAATTAAGATGATAATGCAGTTCAAAACAAGAATGATTCACATAAAAATGGGATTCCAAAGGGCAAGATGCTTTCTTAAATTCATGCTTCAACGCAAAATATTGTAAGTTCAATTAACTTAGCAAGCTTTCACGCTTATGTAACTTAACATTTCATTAAAAGAGTAAAGTTATACTTTCGCGCAAATTGAATTTATTACATAACGTTGAGCGATGCACTCAGCTTCATCTGAATAAACAGATTTCGACAAATCAGATCAAGCGTTACTTACTTCAGTTTCAAACGTGCACAACAATTAGTTACACTCGGATGCCCCCGACGCTGGATGCTGTTTACGCAGGTTCACGGTCTGTCGCGCAAGCTATCACAAAAGCATTAAGCTCACTACTCACGCGATAACACACCAACGTTTACCACTTAAAAACACTGAACATTATGTATAGAATGGTACTACGCCGGAATCAGGAGAGATTTCAGGATCACGGAGAAAACAACAAGGCTGTTCCACCACTCTGCCATCCTATCCGCTCTCAAAATTGCCGCCATGTTGGATTAAATCGCCTACTGCGCATGCAACTCGTGAATATCCGCTGTAAGTCTCATGCGCCTCCGATGTCACCTCGATGTCACGTATGTACATAGCACACGCAATAGATCAGATGGCATGACATTCGAGTGTAAACAGCCTTATGGCGAACAAAAAGGTCTCCGTTTCCTCAACTTCCCTGTCCATGACTCTTCCGATTTCTTGCCAGATTTGTCTAGGAAAGGTAAGTCTTGTACTAAGAGTGGCTTTCGCGTGTATGTCTTGTGTATTGAACCATACGCGACTCGCCGAAATTGCCGGATTTGAACTGAAATTAATTCTTGTGTGGTATTCATAGGTTAGGGAACCCGTTGTATGCCCCAATCAGCATGTCTTCTGTTCAAATTGCATGGACATGTGGCTGCGGTCTCACTCATTCTGCCCAACGTGCCGAACGTCGATAACTTCAGAGAAACCTTGTAAGAAGATTCTAGGTAAGATTTTCAGTAATTTAACTTAATATCTGTTTGCCGCAGTTTCCTTCCACAAGGAAGAACATGTCGGTCTTTACAAATCATCCAACTGATGTTATCAAGTCTTCGTTTAGGCAAAATTATAAACAGTCAAGGTTTTTTAATGAGATTCTACAACGAATAGACATAAATTTCTTAATTTCAGACACGCTGAGTCGTGTAGTTCGTTTACATTTGGTTACTTGTCGGGGTCGCCGAACGGGTTGAAAGGAAACTTGGTTTAGAAGAGTAAATTGATGTACTATCAATCGAATTTTCAGTGTCATAGCATACTACATGTAAAGAGTTTATCAGAAGTGGTGTTCTCGTGGACTGGTCTGGTTATTTTTCCGTGCAAGCTAAAGTCCTGCCCTTATGACTCGCTAGCACAATATGTCTTCGACTTGCGGGTCATTGACCGTCTGGATCGAAGCATTCTTGTCATATCTCTTTTGTGTGAACCTCGATCGAGGCTATTTATCGTGTGACCCGTGTAACCTGCAGTTGATTTCGAAAACAATTATGCATTTTATTAGCAATCCAGATAACCAATCAGAGGCCTTGTTTATGTTATATGAGCCAAAGTACTAATTCCATTAAAAAGAAGCTATTCTTTCGTATTTACCACAAGCTGACGTGTTTCCATTGCGCAATATTTATGAACACTTCTTCTTTGCTTGGTCAGACAGTAGGGTATTAGAATAACAATGACTTTCATGTGAGGTTCCTTTAGCAACCACGGGTGATTGTCTGCTATTTTTACCCTCCCCAGACCGCTCGTTCAATATCTAATTGAAGTTCTGCCAACAATATTAGCCCAGTCTAGAACAGTTTTCAAGTTTAAAAATTATAATATTGAGTACAATATATATGTTTCATATCATTTTTGTGTCTTTATATCAGGAAGTATTGATTTGCCAGTGAACTCTGATGCCGTGACAAGAGCAGAGTTAAGACGAACCAGACTTGACTTAATTAGACGTGAATATGAGGTAAACAGAATGACATGCACGTGCACACTGAGTGCTAGGTTAATGCGAACTCGTGTTAAATTTTCTAAGCCATTTAAAAAACCGAAATATGCAATTTTGAGTTATTATTCCGCATGTGTTGTGCAATGCGATCTCTTTTTTCATATATGTCTGACAGGGCAAGATTCTAGATGGTAAAGCACTCAGATCTCTATCTTTTGAGGTCAGGGTGTCCTTTGGCAGGTATTTTTTTTTTTAAATTAGCAGGATACATATGTGTTTGCTACTCATAAAAACAGTCTGTAAGTAGTCAGTTATAGTACGGAAGGTTTTTTAAAAAACGCACTATAGTTTTTTTATCTGTTAAAAATAAAGCCATCTTGAAGGGGCAGGCATTGTTTTATGCTAAATTGAGGAGTGGCTTGATTGACTTTATCTACCTGGTATTGATTTCTAATCTTTTTCTAACAAATACAACATGTGTCAGTCAAAGCATGGGAGGGGTTTCTTTGTTTATATTGGTTGCCTTTTAATTGTAGGAAATGTCACAAAAGGACCACTGCGAGGTGAAATATTTTAGATATTGTTCTGTACATCAGAACCCACGAAAGATTTTGGCCAAATTCACAAAAGCTGGCTTAACCTTTTCTCCTCTTGCAGGACTGTATTTCTTTTGCAGGTCTGCAGTTCTTCCATGTAAAGCTTTAGTGCAAGACTTCATAGCCTGTGTTACAGCCATCTACAAAAGAAAAAAAAAATGGCGTCAATGTCACAAAATCTGATGCAATGTTTAGAGAAAACAATGGAAATTGCTCTCAGCACAAACTCTGCACGTGATCTTTGCGTGAGACAGTTAACAACAACCTTTGATAGAAGACAGAAAGAAGACTCTTGCGGAATAATTTTGTAGCCACAAAAGGCTGATCACCTCTAGTAACCTGGCTTGAAACCTCAAAATTCTAAACATTAATCTCACTCACAAAGTGTAACATTTCCATTGAGGTCTCTGTTACCAACTCTTTGAGTATTTGTCAACTCAACCAATAAAATAAAAGCGCTGATTTCAACAGTTAACAAACATTTAACTTCATTAAACTGGAAACAATAGATCAACCAATCAGGTCATTTTCCACACATTTTAGGCCTCTCATGATTAGTATATGTAATCGCATGGGCCCTCGGGCAATTAAGGGTTAATTTCACGAGTATTTTCAAAGTTTTCACAAAAATGCCCGAGTTGGGAAGTGAAGGGGGCAATGTGGAAAACTTTGAAAATACAAGTGAAATTAATCCTTAATTGCCCGAGTGTATTTCCAATTACATGCTTATCACATAAAGGGTAAAACTCTATAATGGAATACTTTCAAGGTCTTGCTGTTGCATAAACAGGTTTGCTGGTTGTCATTAAAGAACAGGCTAGCAGTAGAACCAAGAAAGCCTGCTATAATAGTAAGCCAAACACAGTAAGTTCAATTCACTCAAAGCAATTTCTATACAAATAAAACTTTAAGCAATCTAATTTTATTCCCTTGTTTCACGAAGCTTGCAACAGCGTGAAACTACTTCTTCGATCGCTGAAAGACATAAACCAGTGTGTCCAAACAAGCCCTAATAACTTCTTGAATCCAAAACTCTCCTTTCCACCGCGAAAACTTAATGTACTAACAAAATTTACGCTCTTTTTTGTGCCAAAAAGGTGACCTGTGATACTAATAAGCCGACCCGAAGCAAGACGAAGAAATTAACTTTCAATTTGGCAGCCATGAAGTTCTGTAATTCTATGCTTCGTGTGACACTAGATGTCCCCACTCAAACTTTTTTCAGGCTGCGAATCAATACTTTTTTGGATGGGAAAATCCTTTTCCTTTTTTGCTCTTTGCTGCATGTAGATTTTCTTTCACATTAAAGCCTCTCTGTCAACCGGAATGCTTCACAGGCATTTGTATTTGTTTTTACTCTGTAACTGAAGAAAAGGTTAGAAAAATCAGAAGGATTTGGGGCATTTGGTGGCCTGAAATATAATTAACTGGTAGAAACTGATATGAGATGTTTGCTTTAGTCACAATTTGGCTGAGAACTACTGTATTTTGAAATTCTGACTTCGCGTTGCAAGGTGACAGCTGTCAGCTACGGTTCCTGCCACCCGTAAGCATCATGCAGAGACTTGAAACAATTTCATGCAATGAATTTGCTTTTTATTTGCTTTCAGAGACTTAAGAAGCATATATACAGAATTAACAGTACTTCCTATGCTTAGCATATTGTCTCATTCATGATGCAGAATAAGAGGAACAATAATTATTTGTTTCGTTGATGAATTCATACCACGCTTCAGAATCCTTACAGAGTTATTATCAATAACGGGTCACGTACGGATACTAAAATGTTTTCAGTTCACTCTTTTTGCAATAAAAGGTTAGTTTTCTTTACCAGGAATATAACGCAGCAGAGAAAGCACTTTTCACTTTTCTTCAAAATAAATTTCAAGAAATCTCACCAAAGTTAACCTCAAATTGGATGAATCCACAAGTAGTGTGATAGTCTTTTCTGAAGGCTAGCAATGCGAAGGAAAATTCAATTCACTGTCACTCACTGCTGCAAACGGGAGTATTTTTTCTTTGTATCCGAGTACATCTTAACTGTTTCTCCAGCAATCCTAGACAGATTTTCGGAGATAATTCTCTTGACGAATGTCTATGGTCTACACCTTCCGACAAGGTTCTTCGCAGTCGCCATGGCCAAAATCACATTGTACTGGCTGTTCTTTAGTTTCTCAAATATGTGAAAAAAACTGACAATTTGCGATCATATATTCCCCTCAGTGTTAAGGGTGATAATGAATCTTGTCTTTAAATGTCAGACGTGTAGAACAATCCAGATGAATGCCTTGGATTATAAAGGATTGAAGAGCGAATTGATTGGCAACAACAAATTAGAAGTTTCGTGAACCAGGAAACCTCCAACAACATGCGCAATGCATGCCTGTCGACAGAGAGTCTTTAAGATGAAATAGCCGTGTTTAGATCAAACTCAGAAGGGAAGCGTTTCTGAAATTCCTTTTCAAAATCTGTTTGAAGCTGTTTGAAGCGGGAAACCAACTTAATGCAGGCATACTGAGCCAATCAGCATCCAGTAATCATCCCCTCTATATTACCAAAAGTGCTGTCATGATTAGAAAAAATGCCCTCTGTCTCAGCCAATCAGCATTCGGTAATTTTGCCCTGTATGTGATAATCATTGGAAACACACAATCCCTCTCTCCTTTTTTTTCGTTCAGGGAGGGCAGCTGTAACACAGGCTATACACAACATTGTGAAGAAGAGCTTATTTAATTACATGCTGTCCTCTTTTTGGCAGCATAAACATCTGTATACATTGTAAACGTATACTGAGTGCAACCTATCTTTCAAATACTGTCTTTGGTCCATTACAAGGAATATGCCACACAGATAGCAACAAGTCCTTAGTGTTCATACCTTGCTGATTTTAACCAACATAACATGTTGCAAGGACAGATTGAATGCAAAATAAATAGGTGTATGAACTGGGGTGGAGGGGGGGGGGGGGAACGAGGGGGGCTGCAGCCCCCTTAGCTATGGAAATTATATGATTTTTTGGGCAAAACACTAATGACTCGGGCAACGACACTTGAGAGAAAACATTACAAAATAATGCTGTTTGCATAATTTCCAAACTTGTAAATAACATTTTTAGCTAGTTACTTTTTTTTAGAGTTTTTTCTTTTAATAAGTTTTAGATTCTACTCGGATTGAGACTGTTGATAGAGTATGATTGATTGATTATGTAAGCTTAGAATATAACTATTTTAGTTTCATTAGATGTGAGAATTGTGACCATTTTTGTTTTTCATGCAATTTGAGTGCATTTGCATCCTGATTTGAACACTCTTGCATTCGGGCATTGCATAAAGTTTCGGGCAAGAAGGTCACCACCATGAAGTCCGAAGGTGGGTAGGGGGTCCAACAGAGGGTAGGGTGCCTATCACCCACATTGGGCAAGCATTGCATTCCCTCCAGGGGTACAGTTAGCAGTTTTGGACACTATGTTCCTTTCTGTCGCACTTAAGTCACAGTAACGGATTTGGAGTCTTGGCAAGACTCAGATTTTATCATTCGTCACCCTTTTAATGGCCTGAGTACAGACTTTACCTTACAATGTTTTGCTACTGTTAGTGTTTGTGTATTTACATTGTATAACTATTTTTATAATAACTGCACTTTTGTAGGATGAAATCAAATCCCTTCAAAACACAGTAGATCGACTGAAATCTGAAAATAAGCAGCTTCACGAGAAGATGATTGAACGAGAAAGAACAATGGCCTCTATGGACTTTACAAGCAGACATGGGACCAAGGAAGACGGTGCTAATAAACTGGACATTGACATGTTAGTAAAACTCACAACCAGGTTACAGAAAGCAAGTCACACTTACGAAAGTCTAAGAGGGGATATGGACAAGATCAAAGAGGTACTTGGCTGCATATAATGTGTGTTCTATTTACTCATAGCATTTTATTACCTTGTGATATTATTCCATTATTCATTATTTACCCTAAGATAAAGCCCAGGCTTAGGGTTAGGATTAGGTTACAGTTTGGGATAAAGAGAAAATAAAATATTATAATGTGGCATAAATTATTGTTTGTAGGATAACAAGAGGCTGCAAGAGGAAAACAGGAATCTTACGAGAGAAAACTCTCGCCTTAAAGATGACCCAAAGTTTTCCAAGTCCCCTCAGAGGTGTGGGTTTGTTGTGATTTTAAGATGATTTCCACAGAACATTTGAGCAATAATGGCAAAAATTAAGTTACCAAAAAACCTCATTGCATGGCAATATTTTGAATACAGTTAAGAAGGACTTACCAAGACTTTAGTTCCAAGTTGACCCTGTGAGGGAAAATTGAACTTGAAGTTATCCATATTTCAAGTAAAACAGATGTTTAGCATTAGTTAAAAACAATTATAACACATGCTTTAAGAATTCTTATGAGGTTTGACAGTTACTTTCTCGGGAATGCTTGAGAATTTAATTGCAGAGTCACACGCAGAAATGAACTAAAGTGAGTTGTTTTCAATAGCATTCCAAACGTGACTGTGCTATGAGTAGATTTTTAGTAAATAATTTTTGTACGTATTGCTCAAACTTTGAACGGAATCTGTCTTGATCCTTTGTTTATCTTGCCAATGTGAATAAATAGGAATAATTGGAAAAGCTAGTCAATCAATTTATTAATGCCTTCACCAGTGACAAAAGCACAAGTACAAAATGCTTTATTTTGCCACTCATGAAAACTAGGCTTAGTAAGTTAGAATCAATTTCTATCACTGATTTAGATTTCTGATTATTTTATCAACTAATTGATAATGGTATGCACCTTAGGTGATTTTGATATTTTCTGCACCACATTGATTTCTGGCTATTTTTCACAAAGTCGTGTTCATCTTGTTGTTGTAACTTGTGCATTAAACATCTCTGAATGCCTACCAAAACACTTCTGTTAGAAAATTACCTGCCGTCAGATACATGAATGTTCTTCTTAAGTTGAGATCTTGCGAAACTCTGTAAGGTACCATAACCAGCCTTTTATCAATGAAGGTATGGAATGCAGACACTGATGAAACATTGTGATTTCCTGGCTGACAACCAAGCAGCTAAGCCTCAGTATAAGTAGGCTGAGTTTAAAACATTACTTCATAGATTTAGAAAATTTGTATTTTGGCTACATTCAGTGCAAGAACCCCTGCAATTAAATGTTTCAAAATGTCATTAATTCCTCTTTAGGTTCAGCCACTATACAATGGCAGGTCTTCAGACAAAAGTAGGTCAGTATGAGCGTGAAGTTCAGCAACTCAGAAAAGCATTACAAAAGAGCGATAACTACATAGAGGACCTGACAAGCAAGCTGGATGTGCCGACAGGACAGTCTGTTGTCAAGTCTAAGAGAGGCCAACCCAGATCAAGCTCAGTGCCAAGTTCCTGCACAATAACAAGTCTTTCAGAGGACAAAGATTCATCGGAGAATGGCACTGCTACCAAAAGTACAGATGATGTCCAAGAGGTAGAAAATGTCGATCCACCAGAGGATGCAAGCCCTGGCAATGATGGGGATCAAAAGAAAAGGTCTTCAACTGCAGGTGATAACGAGAATGTCATGTCTAATGGTCATTCTCCAATCCTTGCACCAATGAACAATGAAAGGTTCTCGTTAGAATCAACCACTTCTTTTGCAGATGAAAGAGCATCTGGTCTGAGCTCCCGACGAAGTTCCGAGGTCAGTCTGTATGGTCAAGACTTGGAAATCCCCCCTGGACCACTTACAAGCTCTCTCAACATTCTGGAGCCTGTGGAGGGGGAGGCACTTGATCGACCCCCATCTCGAGGAGAGCTGTTGTTACTTGGTGACCCTTCTTCTAGGAGACAGGAGAAGCCCCCACTAGAAGAAAACCTGAATATGTTCACTGCAAGTCGACAGCTGATTATGATGAGTGAGCGCAGGGCAAGGCAGAGGGATGTAATGGATCCTAGTAGATTACGAGATTTTAGTGAATGTTCACCAAGCAGCTCTGACGGAGGGAAAAGGAAATCACTGGACGCAAAGTCTCTTGATTTTGATATGTTTACCAGTGCCGCTGATGAAGATTCACCAAGCAATTCTGTTTCACATGAATCTCCTTCTTACAGCAGAGAAGCTGAGAGTGGTTCCCCTTGTTTTCATACTTTCTCGTTGGCTAAAATCAAGTCAGAAATAGAGCTAGGCCATGAGGATGAGAGTGCCCCCAAAAAACCAAGAGTAGAGGCTGATGAGTATCCAGATACTGTAGAGAGCGATGACCAGGGAAAACCTTGAGTCCTCCAGTGACTACCTTTGTTCACATGTGTAGTGTACCTTCATATTCTCATTATCAGTAGCTGCATCATGATGCAGTGATAAAATGTTTCTGATTGATCTTTTCTTAGTTCCTGTTACATATAGCTGCAACATGATCACAGTAGTGTCCAATTACTGTAATCAAGTTAAACCTTGTAGTTTCAAGTTGATTTTGGAAATTACTTGGCTACTTGATTTCATTCTTGTAGTCCACTCACTCTAGATACTTTAAGTAATTTATTGCAAATTAAGAGTAAGAAGTAAGTTATTAGTTTCAAAAAGTTAAAAAATGAAGTAATTTGTTATTCCCATGGCAAATGATTTTTAAGTGATGCTTTATACTTTCTCCAGATTATGCTGCTAATATTTTTAGACAAGCAATGACTTAGATGCCCAAACGGTTATGAGCCCCCTGAAGATAGTTTGTTATCTACTTTTTGATAAATAGATTCTGTCATGATTATGCAAACCAATTTGTTATACCATTCGGAATCAGTCACATTTACTTCACTCTCAGAACAATACCAAATTAATGTATACCATCCCTCCTGGATTATCTGGAAGAGAGCATGTGTCCCACATGTGAAGGAAGTGCTAAGAGTGCATTTTTCACTCTGATTTTAGCTGATTTTGGGGTGACACTTAAACAATATTTGATGCATTTTTTTTATTATTTGGTGAAACCCTTCTTACAACAACTTTTCTTTAGGGAGGAAAATTGGCAACCTCCCAGATTTTCTTCTTTTAGGTTGGAAATGTGCCAACCTAAATGTGAAAAAAAAAAGGATTATATATTTCCCACTTATTTTGAGTGGTATCAGACATTGGTTCCCCTCAGAATCGGATAGGAATGCAATGCTAATACTGTATTTTGTGCTTTATTGTTCTTCCTAAATGTGGGTGCACATTACATAGGCCCATTCTGATTATTTAGAGTTAGCTGCATGCACACTTCTCAAAATTGTTGAAGTGTATGAAGGAAATGGTCAGGGAAGTTTATCCTCAATTTGACATTGAGTTATTTAAGTATTATGAGAACATCTACATGCAAATTACTTTACATGGCATTGCTCAATCTAACACTGTAATACTCTGCATTTCAATCATTGAAAGACAGAAAATTGCAGTTTTATACATAATACGTGGCGTTTATGACAGTAGCTCACATTTTGTAGTATTCATAGCATTTAGTAACAAGTTGTTTGATTCCATTTTGTCCCTGGACACTAAAATATTTTATTTTAAGTTATGAGTTGATATTTGGTAGTGCCATGAGTGTACAGAGCCCCTTTAACAAGACTGTTACCATGTCGTCATAGTCAAATTTGACCAGTCCCATTATTGAGATGGATAAACAGTGTAATTCAGTTCATGTTTTAAGTCTGAACGCTTTTTTCAGCTTTTCCGAGCTTTACAGCTGTAGATAACAGCAACAGTGGCATAAGATGTAAAAATGTACTGGTGACTACCATGGTGCATATAGATTTCCAAACAGTATTCATCCAAGTTTTCGCCCACTGAATTTTGACAAATAGGGAAGACTGTGGGTGCATTATCCCTGAACACCAGGAAATTTCTATACTGTAGATTATAATGCACTCAATTTGAGGTTTTAAACTAGATTTCTGACAATTTTTAATGGGAGTAAACAGTAAAATCGCAAGATCATGACTCTAACTATTAGTAAGTACTTGTTTAGCAGTGCTAGGTAACAGTAGCCCTTGAAATGAATTGGAGATGTAGGAATGGGGTAGCTGTGGTGTAATTTTGAGTAGCTGTATACCTTGTATGACTACATGTAACAACTTTTGAGGTCGATACTAATGCAAATATTCTAAATGTCATTTTTTTAGGGTATAGAATATTTAGAAATTATGCAGAGTAGGCTGGGAGAAATTTTGCAATAGTCTGTAAGTCATGTGCAAAACTGATAAAAATACAAAGCACCCACTACTAAACACAGTGAGAGTGTTGTTATGTTATAAAACAAACATTTTTCACCTCTTACTGTCACCACACTGCTTGTGTTATTGCAAGTGAGTCAGATTTTCCTCTCTGTAGATTAATTTTCACTGGTTTAATTATGAACAAAAACATACCCAAAAAATTATT
>Ga0126338_10002732_pt1 | contig 12200 bp, 9 predicted proteins | sample OrbCmetagenome_2_FD_92529 | JGI IMG/M metagenome (GOLD analysis project Ga0126338, IMG submission 92529) | Coral microbial communities from Petempiche,Puerto Morelos, Mexico - Orbicella C C metagenome | ecosystem: Host-associated > Invertebrates > Cnidaria > Coral | place: Petempiche,Puerto... | reverse complement strand
TAAAATAAAATAAAATAAAATAAAAGACGCTTAATCCAGGTGGCTGTGGATCATAACCTCTTGTTCTTAAATAAAACGACATAGAATAGTCCAGGTACTTTTTTATCGACAGAGAACCTTTTTCCTTATTCCAGCGAAACAACCATTTAGTAAACATTTCTCTATGTGGTAGAACTCCGAATTTTGTTATTTATTTAGCTTACCATGAAACATCGATCAAAGTGGCTTGGGCCATTGATGGCACTCTTTGTTTAGTCGGACAAATTCTGTGAGCGATGCCAAATATTGTTTGGTTTTTCTTTTGTCTTTTTTTAATTCTAATGCCCCTATATCCCCTTATTCAAACACTTACTGTGTAATGGGCAAAGATATAATCTTTATTGTTATAGAAAGACCCGCATCTGCACTTGCATTCTCCAAAGGAAAGAAAATTTCCTATAATCAACGAGAAAAGACCTTCGGTATCAAGTGTTGATTTTTTTTGCCCAAGAGAAAAAAGCCCTCACGAAATCTTTTAACGCCTCCATTCTCCAGACAGGAAACAAAATTTCCTACATCCAATAAGAAAAGACCCTCGGTATCAAGAAAAAATAATCCTCACGAAATCCTTTAAATCAGCAAAAAACTTATCGCATCTGCTTACATAGTCTCTTTACGCGTTGTATGTTGCTTGCAACGTGTGAGCACATCTATGTGCTCTTCGACGATGAATTCTTCTAATCAAGGTAGGCAAGAATGTCCTTATTTGCAAGATTTTGTCTGGCGGAAGACGTACCTCACAGAACACAAGTACAGAAATCTTGTCGCTTTAATATGTTTTGATTCTCTAGCACTTATTGTAACTGTCTTGTTAAATGCACTGGTCATTTTTGCTGTGAAAACCAAGCGCTCACTGCAGAGCAACTCGAATATTCTCTTGGCGTGCTTGGCGGGTTCAGATTTGTTCGCTGGAATGGTAAGTCTACCTATTGCTGTCGCGGTAAACGTGAAGCGAGCTTTTGTCATCGAGCCATTTTGTACGCTGGAAACAGTACACTTCATAACTCTTTATGGACCAAGCTATGTTTCAATGGGTCACCTTGTGTTAATCGGCATCGATCGTTACATTGCAATCAAGGATGCCTTGAGGTACCAGGTAATTGTCACAAAACAGCGGATAAAAAAAGGTGTACTTGTAGCTTGGGCAATTGGCGTTTATCTGACAATTCAGGAAACTGTCTTAGCTTTTATTGTCAAAAAAGCTTCCAAAATTTACTCAGTATACTGGACAGTTGGATCCGTCTCAGCCTCTGTCATCGGGTTGGCTTGCATTTCTGGTATCTGTTACTGTTATGTGTATATTTTCTCAGAAATACGGCGACAGAAAAAACGGCTGCAGACGGAACAGTTGTCCGAGGAAGAAGCGAAAAGAGTAAAGAAAGACAACAAGGCAGTCTACAGCCTAGGAATCATTTTGGGTGTGCTAGTTATAACTTACATGCCTGCAATAATTATTCTTCTCGTAGGGGCAACTTCTTCATTTAACGAATTGAACACCGGAATTACCCTAATTTGCTTTAGCGGGGCATCAACCTCTGTTTTGTTGCGTTCTCTTTTTAACCCTATTATTTACTGTTGGCGCAATAAGACTATTCGGCATGCTCTTCTGGAGATTTTCCATGTAAGACAGCCCGAAAACAGAGCACCAGACATTCAGATGGTAGCAATACAACATCAACGACTTAAAGTTCAGCATACGTTTCGCGAGACTTGGTCAACGGCTGGAAGAAAGCAAGAACCGGTTTTGCTATCAATACGTCATCTCAAAGCCGACGAAATTGTTCATATGGAAGAAATGGATAACAAACATTTGTGAATAGTGTAATGTTGTATGCCATATAATATATATAGTACTCTTAATATTTCTACCACTTAAAAGTGTCAGTAGAAAAATTAGTTTACTATTATATATTAAAAATTTAAAAAGAATGGAACATTTCATCCTTCAGTTATATATTTCGCTGATGCATAAAAGATTAAGCAATGTTTGCTGATGAAGTTCTGCGCTTTATAAAGACATATAAAATTTGGTCTGTCCACAGCCCCTATATTTTGTCTTTAGATCGCAAATAAAAGTATTCAGGCGGGGGTCTACATGAAGGCCGTATTTTGGCTGGGTATTATGGTTTTAATGCAAATACCTCGTTCACGTTTCAAGCAGTCAAGAATCTCTCAGCTCATCCCACATAGATGTTTAGATGAAATGAATTTGCTTCCCAGGTAACCATTTTTCGAACTCTAAATTTGGGCGTAAAAGTGGTGAAGTGTAAATCAATAATCAAATTAAACCAAGTTAAAATTTTCACAAGTACTCAGGTGGTTTTATTACCAAAGGTTTCATTTTGGATAACAGTTTATCACTTCAAACATCTTTTGTAACTGAACTCTCGTAATGATATTCATAGAACACAACTGAGCTATGATTAGTGGGTTTTTGTCTTTCTGTCTGTTATGTAGAATTTTACTTGGACTTGCTGATTTAATTAAAGATACGCTTTTTTGTTAAATGTTTTAAATGTCTGAACAGGTCTTGAAAAATTTCTTTGGGTCTGGACAATGGCTATCACTTGACGCTGGTAATTTGGTCTTCGTTTCCCAGTGCTATTAATCTTTTACAGATGATTTAATTTCATCTGGTTGCAAATATCAATAAAAGTATCTTCCTCTTCCGAGTAACCCTGAACAATCTCATCTAACAGGCCAAACAATTCTGTTTCCTTCCTCCGAAGCTTGTTTATCTGCAGTATTGCAACAATCCCCATGCCACGCGCTTGCCTGAGCTGTCGAATGGCGTCACTGACTCCATCATAGAATGATTTCCTTTTCGTGGTACTCGGTTCTGGTTGGGATGATTCTCGATTTCTGTTTTGCCTCGACTCGTGAAATGGGCTTCTAACCGAGTCAAAATCAACTGTCGTGTTGACGCTGGAGTTGAGGATGTGTTTGTATAGACCTTTGTCATGCGATAGTGAAAGGTTGCGTTTTAAAGATCGCTGCTTCAGGAATTGGCTAACAGCCTCAAAAAACATCCTATTATTGTCATTGGTAGAGTTACGCTCATCTACAAGGGCATGAAGTTCGTTCTGAGTTACAGCGGTCCTCGCATCTGACAGTGCATCGTTTATTGCAGCAATAAAAAAGTTCATGAACATAATAGTGAGGCTTATAAGGAGCAAAGCAGCAAATATTCTGCCAAATGTATCATTTGCATCTGATAACTGGTTGATGGGTCTTGCCTTGACTCGGCCTAAGATTAATTCTAGTTGGAAATATGTGGCTTTCAGGATCGAGGAATATTTTTCAGACCCAGTGCCGAAGATAAGAACGCCAAAATGAAGAAATGCCATGAAGCCAATTGCAAGGACTGCCGTATAAGAACGAAGAAGCTTTGAAGATATTTTCAACGTTCTCGAAAATACAGCAACATGCGCGTTGAAACGGATAAGCCGTAAAAGTTTCAATGTTACTATGAAGACCAGAATACCTAAGACGCCATTTTCGGCCTCTGTCCAGGCGATGACTTCTTGGAAAGTTGCATTTGCGTAAACGTTTTCTTTCAGCTTTCTAACTGTCGAGACGGCTTTGGCTGATCGGACAATGTTCATTACCACAGCAAGTACTGATACTAAAACTTGAAAGATTTCCATCCAATTCCAGAAGGATTTGAAAAATCCTGATCGTAGCTGATAAACTCTGTAGCATGTTCTTCCCACATAAAGTAAGACGAATATGATGAGTAATAGTACACATACTAGATAAAATTGATGCGATCCAGTTTCCTTGGAATACACAGAGATAATGTTGATCTTCTCCAATGGTGCGCTGTAACTGGACGATTGGATTTCGTAAAAATAAGTGGCAACAGCTATGAAATTTGTAGAAGGGTTAAAAGCAGCGAACTCTAAAATGACAGAGCGTGATTGCAGGTCCAACCAGTTTTGTCTTTGTAATGTCTCAAGTATGACGAGCGCGGTTTTAATATCATAGCCAAGATCAGCTATGAATCCTCCTCCAGGGTACAGGGAAAACTGTCCCCACTTCGGTACTACATCGGTTTGTCCAGGCTTCCCATATCGCCATGGCTTCGGACAGAGCCGGAATAGTTCGTCTTTCGTCGTAGAATTGTCGAATGGGATCCACCCCGGTTTGTGGAAAGGCGTCGTGTCTTCGTTTTTGTCTGAGTACACATCATAGCATACAGGGAAGGTTGGCTTCATGTGGTCCAAAACTTCGCAAGGCTCTGTCAAAAATCATGACAAGGGATTTGCAAATTAATTCAATAAAGCCGAACAAGTTGCCAAAATGTTTTATACCTAGCAGGGTATAAAAAACAAGCGTAGGAAGTACTATTAACTTCTGCCGTTAAATTGTTTTCATGCCTTTAAATATAACGTTGCTTCTAACCCATTTTTTTATTCCGAGTGGTATGAATCCTTATTTGCCCGAGCTTTCATACTGCTACTTATTTAGTATATGACCGAGAAAATTCGGAGTGCACCAGTATTAATCTACATCACAGTGCAAACTAAAGATTAACTATTAATATTGACCTGTTCTCAGCCAATAACTATGAAGTAGCTTTCTCATTCCCAAAGCTACTTACTTGGTTTGACTCTTAGTTGCCTTAATCGAGGCATTCCAACAAGAACTGAACGCTTGTTGCCAATATATATACTTTGTTTTTCCACTTGTCTATTGTACCACACTCCAGCATAAACGCCAGGCAGGAAAACAGTACGCAGCCAATTCCAGTAAAGAGAGTTGTTGAAAACCTGAGGATTGAAGAATGACTGGGTGTGAAATGACTGAAAATGTTTTAAACTTAAGCATGGATCCCCTCCCCCCACTCGTCCCACAATCTTAGCATCCGCTTCAGCAGTTCAAATATCTCCAGGACTATAAAGTCTGTCATAGCAGAAACTCACCCACTTTGTAGAAACTGATGATGGTGGTTTTAGACGTCAGCGCAGTGTTCAGTTTTTGACTTTTACCCTCTAGGATTCTTTCTTTTAATTACAACTCTACCATTTCAAGTGGTATTCGGTCTAACCCGGGAACATTCATTTTACATAGCCAGGTTTACCGAAGTAAGCTACCTGCTACCTTGGTTACCTATTTTATGTCTATGTTTTGCCATGTCACCCTTGCGAATATCACCTTGGATTAGTCGCTGTATGCAAATATCAATTTAGATTAGCATGTGACATAGTTCTCACTTGAATTTTTATTGTTGTTATTAGAGTAACTGAAAAATATTTCAATTTGTAACGTTTTTAGCCTCCACTATAACTGCAAAATTTGTAATTGTAAAGTTTAGACTGTAATTATTGTAAAGCGCTATCGAGCTAAAGGGAAATAGCACTATATAAATAAAGTATTATTGTTATTATCATTATCATTATCATTATCATTATCATTATCATTATCATCATTATTATTATTATTATTATTATTATTACTATTACTATTATTTTATCGAACGCTTACCGTGTGGAAACCTTGTAGGCCGTCACGGGTTGACTTCGCCAATAAATACTGGTGATCATTTTTACTTCCATAACATACCACCATCAAAATAAAAACAAACGTACAGTAAACAATGAGTTCGATGTAGAAACGAGAGATGTTCTGTTTCTTCGCCTGACGTCTTCTCATTGCCTCTACTTCGGATATATTTATGGTCCATATCCTTTCTTTTGAGCACTGGATATTTTGAGCACTAGTTTCTGCAAGGATTGAGTAACCTTCGCTGTTACCCCTCTTCAACCTTATAATGACTGCCAGCAATACAGCTGCAGCAAGTACTTTAGCAGGTTCATTGACAGTGACATCCTGGGCAAATGATATAAGCATCGAAGACAACCACTGTTCACTAAGGCTTTTTCCCCAAACAAGGCTATAAAATATCGAAAATGTCGCAGAAACAACACAGGTGCAAAAACAGAGAAACCAAGCAATGTAAACATTCAAATTATGTACACAACATCTACGCGGCAGTTGATTAGTCGTTCTCGAGCTCCCCTTTTGGAACAAGAATGCAATAAGAATGTTTATCGGTGCCACAACAAGGGTGCTTTGAACTCCAATAACAACCTGTCTCCAAGAAAACTTCAACGGCCCGACTTGAATGACTTGTTCGGATTTTCCGGTCAGATCATAAAACATAGCATTTGCAAGCATGGCTGACAGAAGTATTGACAGACAGCATGATGCACGTTGCACTCTTGAGAAAGGATCTCTTGGTGGTTTCGCTAACACTGACACCCAAATGTGTTTCTCTGTAAGACCCTTCCACCATCGTTTTAACACATTGGTTTTGAAAGTGTCGTCATCCACCAATAGCTCTAACATTCTCTCTATTCGTCCGTCGCCTCGCTCAAGAGCTAACCACTCGTTGTTTGCAAATGTCCACAATGTTTGGGTTTGTTTGTCCATAATGACAATGTCTTCAAGAAACCAGGACGGACTTGTTCCAGAGTTATCGTGTCCCACTCGCACGCCATGTATAAAACCCAGGGATTTATCAACAGTGAGAACAAAGACCTCCGAGCTTCCTCGATAAAACAGTGAGTCATTCGAGCCGGATTCAGTACCAAGCTGTATAATCCCACTCCTTCCTTCGGCACCATGTATCTCCATGGCAACCTTGGCTGTTGTACCAGAATTCCACCAGATCCCAGTTGTAACAGTTATTTCATATTCGTATGTGTTACTTGATGACGTTGGAAGTTGTCTTCTAGGCGATGTCTGAAAACAAGTGTTTGTTTCCTTAAACAGACTACATATTGACAAAATAGATTTAATAATTCATTAATAATTCTTTTTCTTTTTTTTCAACTCGAGTTACCTGATGTAACTAAAAGGGTGTAAATTTCAGTCCTGTATGGCTGGGCACCTCCCTTTAGCTAAGCCCAATTTTTCAAATACCATTTAACTAACTGTTTTCTTTACATCAAAATCATATTTGCTGCTGAGCCATTAAGGGTCACATGATAACTGCTTTCTTCATAAATAATTCCTAAGCTTAGTATGATAATTATTCTATTGTATAATGCTATCATTAATATTTAAGAATAACGACTGAAAAAGACCCAAGTTTAGCTAAAATGTAGTAACATTCTACCCAAATTGCTGAATTTCTTCATGTATGTGTTGAATTGTATCAATCACCGAGCCAACAAAAAACTCTCAAAAACTCACCCTTGCGGCATCCCTTTTGTCCGTTCTTCTGGCCAGAAGAAGTACAAGAAAATAAACCATAAATGCTACCATTACTGTCACAATAACGGCCACATTTCCCGTTTCATCGAGCTTCTTGAATTCTACAAGGACTTTGTCGAAATCGATTGGATTAGGTTTGACAAGAAGGCTTCCTCCGAATGACGTCAAATGGTTACAGGAACACTTGAGAGATCCGTTCAAGGTAGCAGATAGAAACTGTGACAAAAAAGGCCAGAGTCAATCAAAGTTTACATAACATTAACATAGAAGGCAGGAAGAAAGTCTGGTGTTGAACAGTTTATATAAAACAAACGACTTTGATGCATGTCCAATCCATGTTAACAAACATTTAGCATCACGTATCTCGGTAGCAACCTATACTGATGATATCATTTTAAAGTCATGCAAATTTGGCGACAACAATGTTGGTACATGTTCCTTTGTAAAGTCATTTTTAAACAGTAGTCTATCGTCCCAAGCTAATATTGAATTCTCAGTAGGACAAGAGATTGTTTACAATCACTTGAGAGGGCATGGATGGGGCTTGTATTAAATCTCAGTGAGGTAATATTTTCAGCCATTTTTCAGCTCTCAGTAAAGTTTGAAGATCTCTACCTGCTATCGAGCAGTTAATTTACGCATTATTTTTTACTTGGTGGTTAAAATTGTGGCCAATTTCCAGCAATTAGTTAATTCCGGACCCTCCCTTTAGTGTGAAAGAAATGAAGGGAAGGTATGCGCTTTTTTTTTCAGAAATGGCACGAATCACATGGGAAAACCCATTAACTCTGATGTTTTACAATAGATTTTTCCTGATATAGCTTGCGTAAGTGGAAAGTGAATCATAATGCAATTTATATGGACTTACCCGGCAGCCGTCTGTTATCCACATCTGCTTCGTATCTGACCAATAAACACAGCTTCCCATTGCCACTCTCAAAGTGTAGTTGTGATCAGTGCTCGGATCATAAACAGGCACAACACTTACATTTTCACTTTGAGGTGGGGTAGGAGGGGGACTTTTTGTATCAACACAGGCTCTTCTTTGCCGTCGTTGGCCAAAACATGAACGTTTCTGTCTCTTTTGGGATTTAGTAATGTTGCTATCGCTTAACAGTGCTAAGTAGTACATTCCGGGTCTCTTGGCAAGAACTTCAATTAAACGGTTGGAATAACAACCATTTTTCCCTTCGAGGTTTTCCTTCATCTTCGTCCAAATACATCTTTCATAGCTGGATGCAGTGGCATTGAGGTCATGTTCTTTGAGGGTTGGTCGTTGACCAAATCTGATGTATAAAACCAAATTTACAAGCGCGTCGTCGGGTGTAATATCAAGTTGTACCACTGTATTTTCGTAATCAACTTTCATCTCATGAAAGCGAGGAGAGTTATTATTTGTGAAGAAGGGCGACTTTTGTAAAGGGTAGTTCTGGGGTTTTGGTGTCATCTCGATGTCAACGTCACTTGAAAGTTCAGAAATTTCCATAACCTTTTGCTGATCATCTTTTAAGTCCAAGGATAATACATAGGAATTGACTCGCTCTCTTGTGCGGTCCCAAGTGAAAGGATTAAATGCTATGGATAACATCTGAAACATCATAAACAACAACGCTATATTTCAGATATATGTTTACTACATGTAAAATTAGGTTTTATAACATAATTAAAGCAAAGCGCTCGCTCTGATTGGTTAATTCATCGTCTACTATTAGCCCAGGGTGTACGGTGCTGACGCATGTACTAATGTGATGTAGCTCAATAAAAGAACTTCTTTTGCTCCAATGCGCCAAAGTTATGATATAAATCAAGTGGTAAACGCCACAACTGTACACTATTGAGTTATGGATGCACTTGGGAGGTTTGCTAAGCACTCAAGAAGCTAGAGTCGCACTTGGCTATGGCCTCGTGCGACTCTTGCGCTTTTTTCGTGCTTAGCAACCTCGCGGCGTGCATCTATAACTCAATAGTGTACGCTATGGCGTTTACCATTTGTTAAATCTGCCGGTTAAAGCCGAAATTAACGAAAACGAAGAGAATCCAATACCTAAATAATTCACAGAGTCCAAAAGAACTATAGAATTTTGGGTACTGGAGAAACGCCACGAATATTTGGACATTAACGCTTAGATTGCTGTTTTATTTTGTTTCGATTCAGACCGAATTGACCATTTATTTAGCTTTTTTTGCTTTTTTTCTTGGCGGTTTATGTATAGTTTGTGTGTTTTGCTGCTGCTTTTTTAAATGGAAGCACACCGTTATTTCATCAGTATAATGACCGGACGCCTTGAGTGCCATGATTCAAACATCACGACTCGAGAGAAAGAAAGAAATACAACAAAAACAATAACAACAATTAAACTGTCTTCCACATTCATTTGAAACTCACCGTAAGTTAAAACATCGTTTAAGGACCAGAATATACGTTTGCCTTCGACCATTTGTTCAACCTTTTCATTACCTTTTTGGCACATTTATGTTAACTTTTCTTAGCTTATAGCTTGGTAAATGGAAACTAAAGGTAATCTGGAAGGCAGGGTAATGTAGTGAAGAGATGTCGACCCGGGAAGTTAAATTTTTACTTATATTTTTTTTAATGATCACGAGTTACAAAAGGCACTATTACCTGAGCATCCACAAAATCATTGTTGGCGACCTGGAAGACCAAAGCGTTACTATCCACAGGCAAAACGAAGTTTCCATGATCACTTTTAATCTTCAATCCACTAAGTCTAGCCGGTGTATACCGCCCTAATGTGAAGGACAAATCACTCGTCTGGATAGATATAGCTTCCTCATCTGGGAGTCTCACTGCAAGTATCGCATCACTTACAGTGTTTAGAAGCTGCATGCATCGTTTAACCACTTGTCGTCCCTAAAAAAAAAACAAAGAAAAAAACAAGAAAGTTAGGTGGATATGATATGACTTGTTTTGCTGTTGTTGTAAGGTTAATAATTATGCGTAAACAGACACCTTGAGCAAAAAACAACAGCAACAACAAAAAAAAGAGAACTCAATCATTTTACACTTTAAAGGAAGCGTGTTTTCAAATCTAACTTTAAACTTTACAACTGTTAAAAGAAAATTGTCGTTATAAAAGGGAAAATAAAAACAACGTGACAGAAACTATTAAAAAAAATTAATTGATAATAGGATACCCCCATAACAACTAAGTAAGTTTTTAAAAAGTTAGTTGTTTTAAGTTCAAAAACAAGAGGAATGTCGGCTAATCACATTTGTGAGCCACTTGCCTGTAAAGGCACGGACGTTCCAGACGCCATAACTGCTCCAATCTTTAACTTGTTGTTCAGACAGAAACCCAGGTTTTTAGCTGAACTCGTAATCAGTGGTATGTCATTTACATTCTTCGCTTTCGCTTTGGACATCAGGAATGAAGTCATCGAGTCGATTGCAGCTAACGAAATGAACTGAGTCATAAAAGAAATAGAGAATATTTTCGTTGTTAGCGCGAAATTCGCAGGATGGAAACTTTGAATGCAAATCAACCTGCCGTATGAAACTATCTGGACAAAAGTTTCTAAAAAAAATACAATCATTGGAATTAAAGCTTCAATCTGTGGACATGCCACAAAAAACGTCAACGCTGAATTTTGGAAGGGTATGACACGATTAATTGTCCCAAGAAATTTGTGCCTCAGGTAAGCATTAGATCTTTTTTTTGTGAAGAGCTACAAAATTCTTCAATCGCTTTAGACATTTAGAGTCCACCAATATATCACATCATTCCTATGTGTATGAAGATTCGTAAACCTGTGTGGTAAGAGAACACAGGCACGAAAAGCCACGTGACTCTTCTGTAGACTCCTGCCGCACAGCTTTATATTGAGTCTTATCAGATTCTAAGCTTGCCAAAGTCAATCAAAATGAACTCACCAGCGTTTTTGTAGACACTGTTTCTCTATCTCGAGTGGCTGAACCAAACACTGAGGAACTTTGCAAAAGGTCTGGGAGGTTTCTCACTTGAAAGGTAGCAATCTTCGCCACAATCAATTCTTTGGCCTGCAAAATTTTAAATCGTATCGTAATTTTTAAGATCCGACTTATTTGATTTTAAAGCTATACATATGACAATGTACAACTGCAATTAAGAGGAGCTTCAATATCAAAGAGCAATGTGCAAATTGTTATGTGCTTTAACATGGATCACTTTTATTTATTTTGTTTTTATAGTTTATGGAAACAATTTGTCCTTGATTTCATTGATTGAGCTCACAGCTTAGACCCTAGAGCATTAAACAACCAACAACCAACGAGAAGTTCATGACTTCAAATTCCATTGCATCAGTCCTTTTTTAGCTTTTGTTTTTATAACACTGAATTCATACGGTTTACTAAACAGCAACGAGTTCGGTTATCATTTCTTTCAAATTCAACCACTCGTAAGGACTGACCTTAGGCTGAAGCTCTTTCCTCGATTACCTGTTATAATTTACATTCCAATGTAGTCTTACGTGCCCCTGTGTGGGGGGCAATTTCAGGGAGAAACTACAAAATCGACTGCAATTGCCTCACATACATCTTGGGTTGTATTGTAATGCAACGAGAAAAGTTCACCGTGAAAAGGACTATTACTTCGTAGTAAAACTAGAAAGGAAAAAGACAGAAGAAAGAAAAACTAGTGCTAGGGAAAGACGACGTCTTTACCTTTATTATTTCGCTTTGCTGTAAAGTAGGCAAACTTGAAATTGCTTTTAACACGGTATTTGCAATTTGCACTGCTTTGTTAAGGTCATCTGCTTTGTTAAGGTCATCTAAATCATCCAGGTGCTTTTTGATGGTCTCGGAATTAATGTCCTTGAATGGCTTAATCTACATGTACAAAAGAACCAAGCAATCTGACATCAACAACAATGACAATGGTGATGACAAACAATGTTGTGCCTTACGTAATGGTGAACATTAACTCATGGAGGATCTTTGT
>Ga0126338_10002731_pt1 | contig 12203 bp, 6 predicted proteins | sample OrbCmetagenome_2_FD_92529 | JGI IMG/M metagenome (GOLD analysis project Ga0126338, IMG submission 92529) | Coral microbial communities from Petempiche,Puerto Morelos, Mexico - Orbicella C C metagenome | ecosystem: Host-associated > Invertebrates > Cnidaria > Coral | place: Petempiche,Puerto... | reverse complement strand
GTTTTTATGGCATTTAAATTTATAGCCCATAGAAAATTATGGCGATATTTTAGTGCTATAATTCATTTGTAACACTTCGTAATATTTTGCGTTTCTGTTCGATCTCGTTTCGGGCTCAAAGGAAACCTCGATTTATTTTATTTTTCGCTCAGTCATTCCATGAAGACCTGAGCTGAATGTAAAGACCATTGAAAGACTCTCAAGTAGCTGTTCTGCGGAGCACGAAGCAATCAAATATACGGAAAATTCAGCAAAACCGGAAGTAGATTTTGAGCCCAATCGGAAAAAAATCGTTTTTCGCAAATTTCTCCCCGAAAAAGCTGAATTAGCAGAAACTAACTATAGTCCGTTTGTTTACTAGCTAGGGCCAATCTATGGGCAAAAAATGAGCAAAATCGATTTTTCGACTTGTGCCGTTGTTTGGTCCATAGTTATGGGCACTGGCTCTTAAAATGTAACTGTAAGTGCAATTAAAAGAAAGCAATAATACTAATACACTGTACATTTTGTACACTTCTTACGACAGCTTATTGTAAGGTTGCATGCTGATCAATGGGTAGTGGTTTGTAGGATATCTGCTCAACAGAAGAGTGTTTCTGATAACTGAATCAGAATCTTTGAGTGATTGTCAGAGTAAAGTAGTTGTACAAAGAGTTCTGTGAATTAGCTCAACTCCTCGCATAAAACAAATTGATGGGATGTTGATACAAAGTAAAATACTTGTATGACAAAAAATAAATAGCAACGGAGAACAGAGTGTTCCATTTCCCATTGCTCAAAGTTGTCTGACTTTGGCTTACTAGTATTACTAGGTTCTCGTCCTTACATCTGACATGGCATGGTGCAGATGTCTTGCGTTGTTGTTAGTATCAAAATTGTTCAGTATCAACTTGAACTCAAAGTGTAAGAGCCTGTTTCCAAAGCAACTGTCTAGTACTTTTCTGTACATTACTTTTTATAGGTGCGGGTCAAAATGTTGGTATCTCGTCTGCTTTTGCATCTGTAGGCAAATGTCAGCACTGTAAATTTTGAATTTGCATTTTACATTGTGTGTGAACCTCGGTGCTGCTTTGTTTCACTGGATCCGTTTATAACTCACATAATTATTGAACTGCGGTAAACATAGTCCAAAAAACACTTGAAAGGGCACAAATATACACGTTCTGGCGAACGCTTGTTCATCAACACTAACGCCGTCCGTTGGGACGGGCGGACAAAACACTTAAGACTTAACTAATTAATATTCGAATCGGTCGTGTCAGTTAGTTGTCGTTCAGCAGTCGCAGAGTTCAGACTAAAAACAGTACGTTTAGTCGCTGCGTTTTCGTTTTCATCTTTGAAATAGTAGTAGAATTTCGTATCGTCGAAACATACAGAAAAATTGTATAATTAACTATTTTTATAGCAGAAATAAGATATATGTGCTGTATTGCATTATATGGTATGCTGTAATAACCATTCCCCCTATGAGATGCGCCTGCAGGGAAACATGGTAATTGTATTAATCATCTTGGATTGGACATTTGTTTTTATGAATTCGAATACAACTACCATGATTCCCTGCCAGCGCATCTCATAGAGGGAATAGAACATTGCAGGTAATTGTATTGTATTGTACATGTATACATCCTATTAAAAATTGAAAAAAAACATGGAATGCATTGTATGACATTTATAGACTGCAAGCTACATTTAGGCCTAAATAGTGGCCTGGTTAGCCTAAAAATCACTCTGGTTAGCATAAATATCACTCGGGCTAGCCTGAATAGTGCTCAGGTTAGCCTCGGTAATGGAAACGAGGATGCGATATTGAATAAAAAGTCTGCAGTCTGAAAATGTCATGGACCCCCTGGATGTAAGTCAGTTAGCTACGTATATCAGTCTACAGCAATATCGTGCAGAATATCTTGAGGAGCTATATAGGTTATTTCCAATAATCATATTCAGAGTGAACTAAGTTTGCAAATTAATATATTGTATTTGATGAGAAAACTCAATACATTGCTTACCAGCATTTTCACCAAAGAGTAGTTCATTTCCTTGATTTGTAGTCTACAGACACAGTGGTCGTTGGACCAATCATATCAAATATTGTATGGCCTGGACTTTCCTCCACATCATTCAGTTTGTATTACAAGCAATGAGATGTAGAAGTAGAACATCATTTGCGTAAACCAAAACATCGTTCATTCCAGTTTTCCATAGCGTACAGCTTAATTTGTTGCGATGTTGGCAAGTAAAACACAGTTAAATAAAAATCGCAAGCATCAAATTCCAGCAACCCCGTTGAACATGTGATGAGGTAGCCGATCATATTCGCAGATTGATCTTTCCATTTAATACGATAACAAACAGCTCCAGAAAGTTCAGCAATTCGACTGAAATCACATTTCAGCGTGACTATAATTATATAGCCATGTCTAAAGAAAATTTCAATGGCTTGGGTGATCAACGCCGAGGAAACTCGGTTAGCAACATCTGAATGAAATACAAGCAGTAACAAGGAGTAAGGCATTTGTGGGTACGTAAACTTAAATTCTCAACGGCTGTGTAGTACTTTCGAAGAAAATAAGAAAACGACAGAGCGACTGAGAAACGGAAAATAACTTAAGCTTACCTTGAAAATTGGAAACCAACTCGTGACGGAAAGCTGTCCAAATTATTCGAAATAGAAAAAAAAACGACAACGACAACGCAACATGTAACGATAGGCCGAGCAAGTTGTAGCAATATGGCCGCCTTTACTTAAACGCTCAAACGACAAGTTACTCGAACTATTCTTCCCATGCTCACGAACGACGTGAACCAACATTTGGTCGCCATTGCGTCCATGTACTTGGTGTTAGACGTTCCCGATTTAATACGATGGCAATACGAGATAATTAACACTCGTGACGATTCATTTCTTCGGGAAATCCCATGGGACCTCCAAAGTTTTACACTCGGGATGGTTTAACACGGAACCATTTTCAATATTGTTGTTTAATGCGCATGCACATTAAACACAACAAATTAACTAGAAAACATTAAAATATAAAGGGAACAAGCCGAATCACAAAATTATACACTTATCGTGATAAAACAAGGGTAGAAATCACACAATCAACCCCCGCGAAATGCCGCGAACATCCGGACAAATCAAGGAAGAAGCCTCAACTTCAGGTCCGATTTTTAAACAGGTATCCCAAGCTCCTTGGGTGGTTGGGAGCAGTGAACATGATTATTCATTGCCTAACAGCGTAAATGTAACAGTTTGTACGGGAATGTAACGATCGTATGTAACATTTTAAAATATGGGAATTGTATAAAAAACGATTTACTTCGACTCTTCTGTGTCTTACTTTGGTTTCCGTGCCGTTTTGGGGCCGTTTTAACACGATTTCAGCGAGTTTCAGTTTCATCGTCGTCTTCTCCATATACATCCGCCTGGGCGCCCCGGACTTTTTTTAAAGTTCAACCACCGAACTAAAGTTTCACGCAAAAATAATTCACATTGTTTTTTTCTACAGCTTCTCAGCAGTCCGGAATCCTAAATCCTTGAATCTGTTTGGCTGATCGCGCGCTCGCTCCAGTAGTCTGGATTTTCCCATCGGGACCCCAAGTTACGGACCGCTCTTAAATTTCGCTCCCAAAAGTTAGCGGCCTTTGCCTTTTTCACACCTCCATCGACGCAAGTTTATCACCATTCACTTTTAAATGGCAAGGAAAGTCACTGTAAGTAAATTCAATTGAGTGTTTGAAGTTGTGAGAATTGTAGCTCGGCGCTGTAATGGCGCGTAGTCCCGTGTTTGTCTTGCCGAACAGTTTTAAGCAAAAAAAGAGTCAATTACAGTTGAGTTTACCTCTCTGATCGTTGCTGTATTTAAGAAAATTTCAACGGAATACACTTCACGAATTTCCTCGCTTTCTGCTACTCAATTTACGCTGGAAAAGTCTGATTTCGAGTGATTTTTAACGACTGACAGGAATTGGTTTTTGTCGCACAACTTCAAATTTCACACCGGAAAAGCAATTTGGGAGAACTTAACTGGTGAACTGAATGCAGCTAACATAAAGTACTTGAAATAAATCTGTTCCTTAATACATCTTTCTTTGTGTAGTGTCTGAGTTACTAGCTCGATAGACTTTTTTTTAAAACCATTTTTGAATGGTTTCTAGACTAGACGGCACGTAAGCTAATTCAGTGACAAAGTTGCGTAAACAAACCCACTTGTAAGCCAATTTATGGCGGGAAAAAATAGTTAAATATTTTATTTGCCGGCTTAGGGTCGGTCCGTACGGTGAAAAACTGTGACCTCAAGCCACGGTCACAGTTTTTCACTATACAGACCTCCCAACCGGCAAATAACATGTATATACGGATCCTTGTTACCCTGCAAACAACCAAAAGAAAATCCATGTCAAGTGTGCGTGCTAAACAAACAAACGTTTTCAACATACAGTGCACTGGATCAAATTACGGTGAATGATATCTCAAGAGGCCTTTATAGGGAAAATGGTTACATCGCTATCTGAACTTGGGGTACTCTGAACTGTTTTCTCTGACTTCTTGATACTCCTAGCCTTAGTTTGATGTCAAATAAATCCATTTTTCATGACAAAAAGTCGAGTTTGACCGTCAAGAAGTCAGTTTTGCTTACATTTTTGATTTTTGATTGTGATACACTACGCTTGAATTTATAAGCTTCTGCGTGACGCGGCATTTACATGACGGCCAAGAGAGCTGTCATGATGGTTAAAAAAGTGACTTATTTCGGGGAACTTGGCTATCTGAACAGTTCATGTCTTAGAAAAAGTATTATTATAATGTTTTAGAGTTCCTCGAGGGATAAATTCACGCTTTTGTAGCAAAACTCAGTGACAGATGTTTCTGTTGGTTTCCGGCCGCCATGTTGGTGCCCATAAGGATGGGCACCAGCATGACGTCTCCATACAAATCTCTATAAATTTGAGTAAAAAATTTCTCTGCATATCTCGCGTAAGAAAAATTGCTGTGACCAGAATTTTGGCGAGAGAGTCTTTGCATATTTACCTTCTTTCATTTCCCAGATTCTGGACTTTATCTATTGACCGGTTTTGATTTTTATTTTGATCTATTTTGAATTGCGTGACACTGAAAACCAGCAATAGGGCGTCAGCAGGGGTCAGCGTTTTGTCGAAACCCAATATAAGTAACGCAAACTGCATGTTCGTACGCTTTTGATACGCTTCGCAGGGGTGTAGTGTACATTTTTCATGGAGTACGCGGCGAAGGAAAAGGAAGTCAAGCGTTGAAGGTATAAGCCGCTAGGAGGGTTTGGGTGTGTGTCCCTGAGGAAGTTCTCAGAAAAATTTTCTCCACGTTTTCCAAGGAACAGTTTTATAAATCTAAACGTGGTGAGACGTTGAGTGTTTAATAACATATGTTGTTTATTTGTCAATCTTTAGGATAATTGATAATAGATTTTTAGGAGAGACTAGCGGTAGCTAAGCTAACCGATTAAATGATTTGACGCCTTTCGCCAATATCGATAAAAAATCTATTTTTCTGGATTTTCGGAGATACGCACGCACGTACGTGCGTTTATCGTTGGTGCTTCCTGTTTCCGCGGTCTGCGACGAGTCAATGGTGGAGCCATGGTTCATATTTTACGCTCGACTATGTCTGGCCAAAATACGAGCCATGGCTCTCTAAACCAGCAAAATCCTACTGAACTGGAAGTACGACATACCTGGTCAGTATCTTGAGTGATATAATTAGCATTTAAGATGATTTCCGCAGAATATCCGAGCAATAATGGCAAAAATCAAGTTACCAAAAAAACCCCATGGCATGGTAATATTTTGAATAGAGTTAATTTATCGAGGCTTTGGCTCTCAAGCTGACCCCGCGAGAGAAAATTAAACTTGAAGTTATCTATATTTCAATTAAAACTGGCGTTTTCTTGTCAGTTTAAAACACAATAACACACGCTTTAAGCATTCTTACGAGGTTTGACGTTAACTTTCTCGAGAATGTTTGAGAATTTAACCGCGGGGTCACTAAGAGAAATGAACTAAAGCCAAAAGTCACCGTGCTATGAGTAGACTTTAAGTAAACAATTTTTGCACTTATTGCCCAAGCTTTGAGCGGAATCCATCTTAAAAAGAAAAACACCAAAAAAAGTCACATGCAAAGATAACAGAACGAAAGAAAACTAAAAAAACCGTCACAGTGAGTCTGGAAACCAACCTTTACTAAGCCACGAATGACTACCGTATTCTTTTCTTGTATATAAACATTGTTTTTTTTCTTGCAGAAGTCAATCTGAGTCAACATCAATGCTTTGAGGTCGAGCCCAAGTTTGTAAAAGTTTTTGTTAAGGCACACAAAACTGAACTGAACAGTATCGAGGCTGAGTACCATGTGGAGGTATCAAGAGAGGCCAATGGTAAAATCTCTCTGATACCAAGATATGGCTGCAGCACTGAAGGGTACGACAAGGCTTGTGAGCTGTTCGTTTACTTGTACCAACAGATGACTCGGGTAATGAAGATGGAACGTTTCTCCCTGAAAAGTGAAAAAAATGTTGTCCTTGCGCGAAAAAAACTTCTTGAAATGAGTAAAACGTTTCCAGTTTTTGTGGAGCTCACAAGGGACCAAAAGCACTGGGAGGTGTATGGAGAAGAACACGACTTGGAAGCAGCCCTGGAATTTCTTAAAAAGGAGGAGATAGAAATAAAGAGGGAATTTGGAAACTATAAGGTAACTAGATAATTACATGAGTCAAGACATCACGAAGAGGCGATGGATGTGGATCCACCATGGCCATATTCTTATGCAGGTGACCAAAGTAGAAAGATCGACTGTGGGTAAAAACCCCCTTAGGTCAGCGATGCAAACATGTATGCTGAATGGAACTGGAATTGAACTTGAACTTTATTTCATAACTTCATCGGAACTAAGTACACAATGAAACAAATAATACGCCTTAGAAATCGTGCTAAAAACATGAATTGTCTTGGGTAGTGCAAAAACGCCGCCAAGCGAAATATAGGAAGCGCGTGTAGTGAATTGAAATATTAGAATGGAATTACAATGACTTTGAATATCTATTTTATCTAACCAATTACACTTTTGAACTTAGAGTTCTAGATAGCATGGAAATTAATAGCTCAAAGCAAGAAAAGAGCAAGGTACTTTGCAAGATCTTCTCTTGCTAATTAACAATTAGATTATGAGCTCGAGATTTCTATGAGGCGATACTGAGTTGATGAGGCCGAATATTCATTTTCGGACAATCTCTCAGCCGCGGACATTATCAGCCGACATACCAGCCGTCTGAAGGGGTTTATTTACTACATATATCCAACTATTTTTTTTATTATTTTTTTATTTTTTGTTGCTGTGTTATGGAAAAGCTGTTTATCTTCAACATATGTGAAATTTAGTGTGGAGTAATGTACAGCTGTTGTAAAAGAAGCAGTGGAACACAACTTAGTCAGTGATATAAGCTTAAGCTTAAAGCGGGACATACCTAAACTCGACACTGTCTTACTTCACTCAAACTGGAGCAGCTTACGACGAAAATACTTAAGCAAAATTCCAATAGACATAAACGCGTTGAGTTGTGGGCCAAAACCATAAAAAAATTTCGGGAATATCGGCCGCCATTTCCCCTGCGCGATATCCGCAAAAATCCTCGCAGCATGTACACGCGTGTGCCGCAGGCGACGGCGCAATTTGTTCTAAAAATAGTAAAATTGTCCCATATCAGAGGGACAGCCCCAATACTAGAAATGGCGCGCGCTTACGGTCTCCGTCCCCGATTATGGCTCCTGACTATTACTGTAATTACTCTGAAGACTTAAGGTTCTTGGTGGGAGGGTAAACAAACAAATCGATGGATTGATTTCTGATTTGGAGATTGCATGTTCTTGTATTTTGACGATGCGATCCATATCCGATCTGGTGATCCGATCCATGATATAATTTTCTCTACGGTCGCGAGAACACACGCGATTTCCGAGAAACCAGACACTGGTTCCCGGTATTCGACTTCCGCTTTGGCGCCGACTAAAGTCAATTTGTGTCGCAGCATCAGCGATGACAGACTTTTAGATTTTTCAGGAATATGATGGGCACACGACAAGGTAAGTTGAATTTTAATAAAATAGTAGAGCCAAGAAAGGCTCTACGAGAATGTAATCAAACGCGCCATACTGAAATGAAGGAACAGCCATTGCTAGGTTGTGATGTGTTGATGTGCTGGTTGCCTTTAGGTTAAAATCTGCGCTAGTACGGGCGTTATTTTGAATTTCAAAGAAAGTCATGAGATCGACAGAATAAGGGGAACAATTTTCGAGTGGAAAGCTTCGATATTTCTATGAAATGCTATAAAAAGTCGCAGCGGATTGACTTGCCTGATATCTTCGACTAAGTCATTCACTTTCGCTTTTTAATTCCGGCCACTTCGTCGACTTGTTCGCTGGTACAAAAGCGTGCTAGCTAAATGTAATTAGTTTAGTTTGAGGTAATCTAAATTACGATTAAACACTCAGTAATGAGTTCTGTTGATATGATGTTTGCTTGGTTTTCGAGAACAATAAAATGGCGACAAGAAGAGACTTCGAGCATTCACCGAGATAACAATTAACTGGCTTCACTTATGTTGTTCAAATGGTAAAGCTCAATGAACCGTGCCAGTTAAGCCAGCTGTGTTATGATTTCCTATGTCATCTCTTTTGGAACAAAATTTGTACACATGGTCATGTGCAGAGATTGAAGAAGCCAGAAATATTAAGAATACTAAAGCTAAGATTGCCAAAGATACTACCTGCAGGCAATTCTTGAAAATGTTTATAATATGGTGAACATTAGAAAGTTAGAAGAAGTTTGATTGTCACCTTGAAACTTAAAGACCACCCTGTTGCATTGGTGAGTGTGTATGAAAAGTAAACTTGAGGTGACTGCGTGTTCGATGTCATCGTGGATTTCTTATGAGGGAACCTAAGTTCAGTGGTTTCTATTAGGCCCCCTCGCCATTTTTTTCTAATATTTGCATACTAATAATTGTAATTTCTTTGTTTTTGTTTTTGTTTTTTTTTTGTTTTGGATTGCAAATAATTATTATATGGCTCTGTCTCACAAGGACTGGGAACTACCAAATTCACAAATTTGATTGGCTGAAATCAATATTGATGGGAAAATCTAGACCAGCATCTAGACTGGTAATGTTTTGCAATTAAAAAGTTGGAAACTAAAATGCAAAATCATTGCCTAATTTCTTCTAACAATATTTATTCATGAAAGTGCCAAAGAGCCTGATGAGGAAAAAAAGTAAAGAGGACAAGCAAACTTTGGCAGAATTAAGTTCAGCTTATCGCCGTTCGCATGCAAAATGTCAGCTAGTGAAAACCAGTTACATTAAACGAATTAAACTGTTCTTGTTTGCCATATAATAAACATCTTTGTTATTAACTGAGCTTAGTCGGTCTGTATGGGAGAATCTTGATCTCGGTCGTGTGTACAGACCTCACTGCGTTCAGTCTGTACTCATGACCTTGGTCAAGATTCTCCCATACAGACCTGCTTGGTTAATAAGGGCTAAAAATAAAATAAATAATCCAAGCTTGAGGGAATATTTTTAACACAAAAATTAGCAAAATTAATAAACGACGTTCCAACATCATCAGATGTCATTGTCAAGTAAATGTGTAGGTTAGCTTTTGCATTATAAATAGATCTACAATTTTGCGCATAAGGTGGCAAAACACGTTAAGTGACAAGAGAACAAGAAAAAGTAGTTATCATTATGTGTACTACTGGGTATTGACTACTACAGGAGTAAACTTGACTGCCTGATACATGAAATGTTATGTATCAGAGGACTAAAGCCAGAAGTCAATACTCAGACAGACTCAATCAGGGCAAAATTATTTGTTTAATCAACATAGTTTCCTGAACTACTGAGTATTGAGTACTACAGAAGTAAACTTGACTGCCTGACACATGAAATGTTATATATTGAGGACTAAAGCCAGAAGTCTGCTCAGTGACAGACTCAATCAGAGCAAAATTGTTTGTTTAATCAACATAGTTTCCTGATTATAGCCACGTTTTCTTGTTTTCCTGTCGTTTAATGTACTTTGCCACCTTATGCGCATAATTGTAGATCTAATTATAATGCAAAAGCTAACCTATATGTTTACATAGCAATGATATCCGATGATGTCAAAACATCCTTTATTAATTTCGCTAATTTTTGAGTTTAAAATTGAAAAAAAAAAATGAAATAAAAATATTCTTCAAATCAGCATTGAGCAGTAAGCCATGTTCAATCGATTATTGAATATCAATGATTCTCATTCATCTTGAATATTTTTTCTTGCACGTGATTGGTCTAAGGGCTTCAGTCATCATGGTCTGCGAATGCCCAGGCTGGGGAATATATTCCCCAATAGGTGACTTTTGATATATTCCCCAATAGGCCACTTTCAATAATTATATTAAAATTCAGCTTGATTGTGAGACCTAGAGGACACAAGCAAAAGAAATGAATAGACCTGGTCATTCAGTTTCCTTTGTTTTTGTCCTTTATGCCTGGCTGCAAGCTGAATTTCAATATATTGAAAGTGGTCTATTTTTAAAAAATCCCATGTTTTGAAAAAAATGACAGGTACACTCTGAGTAGATCATGATTTTTTTTTTCAAGTAATTTCAAGTACAAACTTAAAAACTAATGTACCTGCTGTCAACTTGTACTTCAAAATAAGACCAATAAAAGCCAACTAAAAAGAAAAGCTCTCACTGAGAATTTGAAACTCCAGATAGAGGGAATGAGGGTTGAATTGATATAGAATCTGCATGAGCTTGGTCGTGTTTGTTACTTGTGTTGTTTTCTTACCACGACATTCACATTTTGCCTGGTCACTATTCATAGCTCATACGTACCACCCCCATCTGCTAGGAGCAAACAATTGTACCATAAAATATTAACCCTCTGATGCTCATGCAGCTTTGGGGTAGAGGATACATTGGATGCCACCCCATCTGTGGATGTTTGTTTGAAAACGAGATATTCTGACTAGAATTTACAGTACCTTTATATAGTACCTTAATTACCCCTTGTGTTCATTTTGATGTGCAAACCAATGAACCCATTATTTTATATTGCCTTGGCAACCATTTAAGAACGGAGCCACCAATTCTATGATGATCAATTTTTGTGTTCTGATATTCCCGCGCACTAGGCGCCAGGTTCCCTTGAAACTGGCGTCACACGCTAACTAGCGACTCACGAGTTTTTCTGTTCCGTACAGGGTGGCACCTCGGTGTTGATTTAATTTTACGTCGGGCTTTAGATTTATTGCAAGGTTTGTCAGTTGCCACACTACAGTAGCATGTCCTAAGGTTATGAAAGGTTTAATGGAGGACATTGTGAGCCAGAGTTGTGGTGCAATAAAAGTTACAACTGTTTCATTTAGACGAATGCCATGGTCTTACGGGGCAGTTATTCATCTATGGTTGGATCTGTAGAATATAAATTAGACGGGGCTCTTTGCTTGACTTCGACAGTTCGACCATCGTCGAGGGAGATATTTTAAAAAATAATTTCCAAATCAGCTGAGTTATCCTATTCCAGAACATTTTCCAATCATTACCGGTACATCAATAGCAGGGTAAGAGATTTCACAGTAGTTGCATTTTGTTCACTGCATCACACAGCTTGTCATTCTTGAGGGTGGTAAAGGGTATTTTCGTGACTCGTGATCGGCCCTTTTTTTTTTCTCGTGAAATGTGAAATGCCTAATTTTTTCCTCGTGAATCGTGATTTCCATAGTCGCCGTGAACCGTGATTTTCCAAAACGTTCTCTTTTATTTTCCGTGAAGCGTGAAGTGCCAATGTTGTATTTTTCTTGAATTGTGAATTGCTTTATTTTCCGTGAAACGTGATCTATACCGCCCCTTTACTACCCTCATTCTTTAAGAGCAGTTTTCATTTCATTCGAGGAAAAAAGTACAACAGCATTCGGCAAACAGTCGGGCTCTCTCATGCCATATTGAGATTCACCTCCCTCTGTTTGCAGATTATGATTAAGACTGTAAGTAGGTGTTGTTGCAATTTTCTTCAGCAGAGGCGACTTTGCATCATAGATGTCCGATATGTCTTGATACCATGGTAAACCCTCGAACTATAAAGTGTGGACATGTTTTCTGCGAAGATTGCTTGAAGAGAGCGCTG
>Ga0126338_10002730_pt1 | contig 12204 bp, 6 predicted proteins | sample OrbCmetagenome_2_FD_92529 | JGI IMG/M metagenome (GOLD analysis project Ga0126338, IMG submission 92529) | Coral microbial communities from Petempiche,Puerto Morelos, Mexico - Orbicella C C metagenome | ecosystem: Host-associated > Invertebrates > Cnidaria > Coral | place: Petempiche,Puerto... | reverse complement strand
TGTATATTTGTATATTTGTATATTTGTATATTTGTATATTTGACATTTCTATCATAGTGTTAGCCATAGTTTCCATTTCAACAGGAACTGGAAAAACAGACATGATGTCCCCATGTGGAGAAAGACTACGACAAAAAATAAGTATACCCAAATAGTCATTGTATGTGAGAGAAATACTTCTATATATGTGAGGGAAATACTTATACATACCTTCAGTTATTTGTAATTCATAGCAGTATATTTAGTGGAATATGTGTTACCATACGACTATGAAAGATCGGGTTCACAACCTTGATGTGCGATGAAAACTGCTTGTGCTTTATAATCAGTATTCAACTGCAACGAATAATTAAAAGCAGTGCGAAGAGCATTTGATTGATATTAACGAAATAAAAAACATTTTCCGTGTTTTATCGAGTTGTAGAATTCTACTTGTACACTAAGTTCCACAAATGGAGCAGTCAGGTTGGTTGAACTATCTTAAGATATCATCTTTTGATAATTCTATAACATAATTTAAGGAAAAAGGCTGACTCCAGAGATCCAGAGTTTCCCTTTTATTTGAACAATCTATGCTTGTACTTGTTACATAACTACCTTCGGTCTAAGTTTTTCTGTATAAATGCTGTTGTAATTTATGACCTGAGAAATTTTTCTATATTGCTCCTGTTGTTATATTTTGGCCAGTTAATTTTGGAACCATGGCAAAAATTTGGAAAGTAAATGGTTTCGACTCTGTTTCTTCGATTGAGAGAAATAAGGCAAATGGGACTTGTGCGCATGCGTGATTCCGCATATAGTGAACTGCGCAAGTCTTTGCGTGGACATGGTTTTCTAGCTCGTGATGGTTTGACAGTTGATAGATGGTTTCAATCTGTTCATCATAAAACAACGCGAGTTTCTGAGTCAAAATTGTGAATGCTACTGACGATTACAATCCAAGAGTTTGTTGAAACAATAAAGCAGTTCAATCCACAGTAAGAGTTACTGCTGAGATTTATTTGTGTGGTTAATAAAGAACGAGCTAATCCTCCATGAATTCTCTCTTTACAAGTGTCCATTCTGATCTTGATCTTCGCCGAGAAAAAGTTTCTGTTCTGTGAGGGCACCTTTTCTTGTAAGAGAAGCCGAGAGGTTGCCGACATTCCACGAGTACGCTAAGAGTCAATACCCAAGGCTGACAATTCAATTCAGTTCGGACAATTTTTTGCCGGTTGATATAAAAATTAAATACTGACAATAAATTCATTTATCTCAGTAGCCATAGAAAGAAATGTCGTATTTATTAAAAACTCTAATTCTCAGATAATGTATTTTAGCCTTCTGATCGGTTCACCAAACCTCGGTTGCCAGACGTTATAACGGGGAAAAACCTTATACGTGCTGCGGGTGTCGCTTAGCTTCAAACGTTTTGGCTAAAGTGCCGTCGGAAAAGATGGCTGAAAATAACAGATTTGGTGACTCATCTGGCGCGTAAATGCAAAACATAATGGGTAATGACATTCCAGAATATTCAAAAGTCACAGGTCACATTTGACTCAGCTACGTAGAGTTTTATACAAAAGATTTAATTGCAAAGACTTAAAAATGTACAACAGAATCGACTAAATGAAAAGAAAGGCAGCAAAATCTAAAACCAGAATGATTTCATTTTTGTTTCTTTTGATGTCTTGAGCAAACTTAATGTTATGTCGTCTTAAAAGAATCTAATCCAGAGCAAACTGTTAAAAAAAATCCTTCACTCTTTAACCCCAAGATTATTTTCATATTGGTACGTGCATGATGATAGATTTTTGGCCTGGGCAAGCACTTTTCCAAGAACCTGAGGCGGGGGAGGGGTGGGGGACTCGCTGGTTGCAGGTGTGACAGCAGATAATTTCTTCGGAGATCTCTTTCACCAATGGAACAGAAAAAACTTGGGCCCAACAGCAGAGTTTTAAAAATCCAAGGATGCAACCGAAGACGGGAAAGTGGTATCCGGTGACTCGCCATCGGAGGCGCAATCGAAAAGAACAATTTACAAAATCGCACTTGTATTTTAGACTTTCTAAAAGTCCTTTCCAATAATTCTTCCCTGGCCTGTTGACTTAAGTCAAAGTCAACTTGTGGCAAGCCTATTGTATTTATGCTAGGCTATATACAAATGATCTAATCGTTCTTTCTACTAATCCTGAACTGCTTTCGGCTATTAATGAACTTATTATTGTTCTTTGTTAATCCGTCATAGACCAGTCAGTTATTCTGCTTAAACTACTTACGACTTCAGGTAGTTCTCGCGGTGTTGCACGATAAAACAAATGAAAAAGGTGATTATCATGGCTATTGGACTCTCACCAAACTGCTTACTGTTGGCATTTCTATGTTTAAGAAAATCGTCAAAATTCTATCTTCACTGGTACACCTGCGAGCTATGAAAACGCAATATATTTGAAAACTGCTATTAAATTATACTCCTTTCTTCCAACCTGAAGTTAAGACATCATTTAGCCGAACTATTTTAGACAGCCGAGTTGTTTTGAAGGTTTTAAAAGATATAGATCTAGAGTTTCAACAAAATTCAGAGGACGAAGTATTGAAGAACCTTTTAGAACCACTTTAAACTGAAATGAATTCCGAAGAAAATGTCCTTCTGGACGAGATGTCCTAGAATATTAAAGTTCTAGAATGTGTGGAAAGAACCTTATCTAAGTAAACATATCCTCTTTACGAACTTTCCATTGCAATACATCTAGAACAAGCCTTCTAAGAGCCACTTGTTTTAGGCACGCCAGCTATTTATACACTGACTCCAGTGATTCTAAGAGAAGATTTTCATATTAAGCCGTATTGTAAACAAAGGCTGCAAAGAATGTTTTCAACTGAGGCTAGAAATAGTTATTTTGGCTAAGAACTTTTTCCCTTGGTTAATGATTATATATGACACTTCCCTCTTCAGCTACCCAGAGCAAAACGCACTAGACTAGAAAACGGCGAGAAAACACAACAGCGTGTTTTCAATTGTTTCTTTAAATGTTTGCTGTGAAGGGTTGCGTAAAGTATCGTTATCGAAACTATTAATCCGTTGTAACAACACAACAGACGCGCTTTAAAGGATTAGGTTGATTGAAATGACGCTAATCTTATCTTTGTGATGTTTTTTAAGTCTTTCAGTGTCCTCTGAAGACTGCCGACAGTCGTGTCTCTGGTCTTTTCGAGCACGTACTCATCCAAGTAAACACATCTACAAACAAAACGACACCTAGAAACGAGTCAAAACCGATTAGTCTGTGACAAAAAAGGCATGTTCTGCGCTTAGTCTAACTGATAGACTGCAACAAGAGATTATGATCTGATCATAACCTCTTCCCTGCAAAACAGTCTTTTTTGAGCCAAGATCGCACACGTTGGCAAAAAATACGGTTGTTACGTAATCTATTTAATTCAAAGAATATTTCAAGAATATATTTCGAAATTGCTGTTAATAAGGACGCTCTCGTAGAAATGAGTCCCTCCAGCCCCTGCTGCATTCCAAAGATATTCCTTGATCAGGTTTTACTTCTCCCTCAGTTGTGAGGCGTTCCGCCCGCGTGTACAAGTTGCCAGACCCACTGTTGTGGCTACTTTACACCGCGCCATTTTGGCCGAGTTTTCGGGATTTGTTTTGTTGGTTCCAGTACACACTGTCACTGGATACTTTTTAATCTATACTGTTGAAAATGGTTCTAACCTTTAAGTATTTACAAGTGTACTCCGCTTTCGTGCAGTACTTATACATTCATGTGGTACCCTTTACTATATTGTGGACTATGAGATATCCGACATTCTGTGCCTGCAATACACTTCATGGCGTTTCCCCTATCAGCGGTCCATATCCAAGAAGCTTTATCGGATACACCAGGAATTTTACCCCACCAAGTTCCCTCGCCTTTCGGGAAGTAGACGACAACCTAGGGCCAGTGACTATCCTCATGTCAGACTCCTGTCCAGCCTATTCTCAACCGCTGTTGATTTCGATCGATGCATTTTCAACCCAGCTCAGTTACTAAAGCATTATCTAAACATCTCAGAATAGGCCCTTTGCAGCTACGCCATCACGTGACCTACTTTTCATAAAATTATGGGCCATAACTTATAGAATGCCAGAAATGGAAAATATCAAAATGGCCAAGTTTGAAGCCCCTGGCATTGAAGTATGAGATTTTATGACGGTTTGAATTTTTAAAAAATTAAGAAGATTTGTCTGGAAAAAGTTGCTGGAGAGCAAGACCTTGCTCTCCAGCAATATTTTCGATAGAAATCCTCTAAATTTTCCGAAAATTTTAACTGTCGTATAAACTTACTCTTTCATGCCAGGGAGCTCACACTTGGTCATTTTGGTATTTTTGATATGCTCTTTCCATTGCTGGCATTCTTTAAGTTACAACCCATAATACAAAAAAAATTAGCAGAAATTTGGCCACGTGACCCTAGCTGCAAAGGGCCTATTCCTGCCTCTTTATTACCTGCGAACTTACCATCGATGTAAACTGCCGAGTCCTTGTCACAAGTGAAAGGTGTTATGAGCTCCTTGGTTCTTTCAGTTGATAAAATTAAACATTGACGAAATATTGGGAAACTTCAACAAGCAGGGGAACGTAAAGTTAATCAACCAAACCAAACGAAAGCTTATCGCAGTTGAACTTTCGAAGGATTAACTGAAAAGTAAACGGTTAATTCAGGCAGCTGTTACTGGCGAGAGTTGACCTGGGTGTCCCGACCACCAAGAGAGGTGCATGACATAAGTGTGCAGCATGTGGCTGTGTTATGCCGACAAATTACGACACCAGAGCCAGTCTAGCTAAGAATTAAGCGGTTTACCGTGAGAAAGTTGAACGTGGTTAAGTAAAGTGACCCGTATATGGCGTGAGAAACAAATCAATCTTCTTTAGAAGGAGACAGCATTTTTGAGATTTTTCCTTTGCCGCACAAAACGTGTACTTGTTGGTAATATAATTAAGGTTCTCGCATGGATTATATTTTTTTATTGCAAAAAGCGAGATTAACTGGGCGAGATGTATTCGTTCAGGGAAAGACATTGGTGTGGCAATACAAGTCTTACAAACAGAAAACTGATACGTTCGGCATGTTTTTATGAGTATGGAGAGATTTGCTTTTTCATTGGCATGGGGACATATGTTTTAATTAAGATATTTAATCGACAAATTGTTCTGTTCTTTTGATGACCTTCAAGATCTTTTCATCCGGTGAGCTTTATAAATTGATGGTAATCTACGAGCGATCAGAGAAACATGCATGTTTGCTGAATTTAACTGATCTTAACTATACCAACTTGTTTTCAACACCCTACAACTAGTAAACATACCAGAGAAACACCTCCCCCTTAAAACGCTTAAAAGCAAAGTCAAGCTAAACATCTTACAGTCTTACTGTTCATGAGTTTTCAACTGGTATTTGTTTATCTATTTATTTATTTATTTATTTATTTATTTATTTTATCTCTCCATTTATTTATTTATTTATTTCTTCTTTTCGTCTCTTTTTATTGACTAATTAGTTGCTTTCATCAAGCTTTAGTGCCAACCTACCTCCTGTACTTGAACATTACTTAGTTTTACTCAGCTCGATTAGCTTTTTAGTTATTCTGAGTAAACATTACCTCTTTTTTGTATTAATATATTATATTGTAAAGTTTAACTTTTTTTTATTTGGTAATAGAGCTTGTTGTTGTTTGTTGTTGTTACCACATAATGAATCTTATGTTCACTAACGAGAATGATCTGAGGACTTCAGTCAGAACCAGCAATCAGCTCCTGTCGTCTTAGAAGATCTCAGTCATTACTTAAGTTATTTTGCTTTGCGCAAAGTTTAGTTAGTTGTTTCATAGATAGCTATTGGCTGAAAACAGACAATTATCACAAACAGCCGTCAAGGTGACTGGTTTAACATCTTAAAAACACGATTAGGGGGCAATATTCATACGGTTTATCTGTTTAGATGAGAAGCGGTTGGTTCCATCACATGATCTGGCTCAAACATAAATAGAAAAATAAATAAGCTCACCATATTTAATGAGTGTTTTTAACTTGTGTTTACATGGAAGCGGGAACATAAGCTTAAATTCAAAGCCTAACAGTTAAGACTGATGGAAATACCGTGTATAAATAAAAGATGTCGTATCATATTGTATCGTAATTGTCATTAGGGGACAATGGCAGGGGACTTCCGTATAAAAAGTACAGGGGTGCTCGTTGGAAGTTTTGTAAAAAGCCCCTTAGATGTACTAAGATGCTGTTTTGTCGGCGTGGTCTGAAATTGTTTTCACCCCTAAGAGCTACCACTTCTAAAACAACAAATTGTCTCTTGTCATATTTTTTCCGGCTCAATACCTGGAACCTAAAAAGTAACGCCAAAGCTCTCGCTGTGGACTTTTTGAGGCTGAATATCCTAAAACGTACCAAAAGCGCTTTTTTACCCCAACCCCCCCCCCCCCTAAAAGGTCCTACGAGCACCCCATCCTCTTTATGTGGGAGTCCGCGGCCCCCGGGCATCCCACAGGGTGGCAGCGATCGAACAGTTTAGTGCGGTAATAATATTATCATCACTAAAGTAATGAAGTACCTTCAATCCACGTCATTTGTTACGGACGAACACGTAGTCGGACGTGTACTTTGTAACTTTGTAGAATATTTTGAATGAAGTTATAATTTAAGTTCAAAGATTGAACCTTCTACGCTTCCATACTGTGCCTCTTATCACACAAAGCCTTTAGAATTTACTCTTCTCTGTTTGATCTCGGATTAAGAAGAAGGACTGAAGATTTTAACGAAGGTTTGAGATCATCAAATCAACCTTCCACGGAAACATCGCCCTCTACATCCTACATAAACGGACATTGAACAACTGAAAAAGAATTTCTTTCTCAGTTTGCACATTGTGGTCGTGACTAGTGGAGGATCACAGCTGCTTCTGAGACCTTCCTCATACTAACTACAAAAACCTACAAATTAAACTAGTAATATACATATAACGGTATATGGGCGACCACTAGCCCTGTTCAGAAAATCGTCTGGGTAAAGGGCCCTCTTACAAGAATTATTTTGAGTAGGAATTAATTCGATAGGCTATACAGGTATAGAGACTGCCAGGTCACTTTAAGATCCTTTACCAGTTGGCTTTTTGAACCTTTGGTTTAACTTTCGCGTATTTCATAAAATTTACTGAGAGAGCCACCTTAAAACACGTACCCCTTATCAGAAAAGAACCGATGCATAATTAATCGACAATAGTGCATAAACGGGATCTTGCTTAATTTCTCAATATCCCTAAACCGTCAGTGTTAATAGAAATTTGACATTTACTACTGACCCATCCACGGTTGAATGAAATATTCACGGCATTCTTTTAATATCTCACAAAAAAAGAAAGATCTCTTAGAGATATACTTGTGACTGAGCAAACATCGCAAAACCCGCGTGGAAGAAACCGTGGGAGTCGCGGATAGCAGTGTGTCCACGCTTTTCAGTTTCACCAAAAGCTAATTTTGTGTGAACCTTACTGATTGCCCCGTTTTCCGTTACAGCCAGATACTTTGACGTACGATCAACCTTAAATAGTGTCGTTGTGTTTTGAAGATCGTACAGTTAGAGTCCATTTGTTTCTCCCAGTACTACTTGACACTGCTTCATGACACTATACTAATATGCAGTAGCGGCAAATTGGTGGGTTTTTTTATCCTTCAGTTTTCATGGACGATATTCAATGAAGGTGAGGGGCTGAGAATCAAGTGCGGTCATTTCGCTTGACGAGCAGTCGGTTTCACACCAACGAAATCACCAGAGGACCCCAGAGTTTCCTTCCTTCCGATAACACTTGTTACGAGTTTTGCAATACATAAAAGTGGGTCCTAAACTGTGTCTTGCACCAAGCGCGGTTTCGGCGCCGATTACGAAACGCGACCGAATGCCGCCAGTGATGACCATCTTGTATTAGTCTCGCTGACTTACTCGCCCACTCTGTTAAACAGTGCACAGTTTCCATGGAAACGAGAAAATCAATTTGACTTATCTGCGCCGGAAATCGGTTTTAAAAGCATTGCGTCTTATGGACCTCCGGTCCTCATTCTTCCACGGAAGTGATTTCATTCCTTAACTAAACGCCGATATGCGAAACAATTTGCAGTGATTAGCGACCGCTCTCGGACCTCAGGAAGTTGTCCTGTTGTGTAACATTTCTCGGATTTTACGCCATGGTAATTTTCCATTGTTGTTCGCGGTCAAGGTGACGGCGGCGACAAAACGACTTGAAAATGCCTTGTGTAATATATCAATGTCCTATCTTATCAACGTAGTGAAGTGAGGACAGAGTGAACTGATTTATATTAGACTTCCAAACCGGAAAATACTTAGCGCTGCCCTACATCTCTTTGTGATGAAAATGTTACTTTCTGCTAATGGCGAAGCCGATATATCCACGCCGCGTCGACCGATTGAGTTGAAGGCCAAATAGACCCCAAAGCGAACGTCTAAAATGCTAAATTTACTAGCAGTTAATTGATCTTCCACTCTTCTGAAGGACCCTGAAAAGACAAAAAGATAGGAGGGACTCTTTGCACTGATAAGGCGTTAAATTATACCACCCGGAAAATTCGCCATGAATTCGTCAATATGCACTTACAAGATAGATTATTCTAGACGTCGCTAAGTAGAACACAGAATATTCCAGTAGTGACGAGTCACGCTAACATAAAGCGAACAGGTTCTCTGCTAAAAACTAACAAAACTAAGCTATTATTGCGAGGGAGGTTTTGTTGAATTCAAAACGTGCGATCGCATTCTCAGGTTTTCGCTCAACCATTTGATCTTCAGCAATTAGAGAATACTTGGCAAAAATATTCGCTAGCGTGACTCGAATGACCCGACTGTTCCAGAACAATTTAGATATCTTGTATCGAAAACTAAGTAACTTTGTAACAAGTAAACAAATTAGTAACTTCTGGAATAGTGTTTATAAGCTGACTAAGATTAAAATCGCTCTGGAGGGAATTAAAAGAGGCTTTCAAGGATAACTCTTATGTTAAGAAAACCTGCAAAATTTCTAGAAACAGCGCTCCACTATAAATTTAAAAAGTTTCACACGCGAAACAGTCATTAATAGAATCTTTGCAGTTCCGTGTGGGCGTTAGCAAGAACCGCCATCGTTCACTCAGTTTGGCGCACATTCAGTCACGGCTCCCAGCAGTTCGGAGAACACGTGCAAGAGTCAAGAAAACGTAGCGGAGTGGCGGTGCAGTTGGCGTATAATCAGGCCGATTTTTCAGAGCAAATTCATTGAACAAGAAGACAATATTCCATAATACAGCACTTATACTGGAGACGGGGCATTCGAGCCCAGCTTCGCTCGTCGCTGCTGTTCAGTCTACAGATGGGAGAGAAACCGAAGCGATGGAGGTCACCGACGAACAGTCGACACACAAAGAAACCAAAGAGGGATCCGCAGATCAGTTTACTGTGGTAAGAATAAACAAACCCTTGTTTCGATTTTGAATTTATTGAGGTCACTGAACCGTGCTGCTCAGTCTCCACTTAGCGTGCGCGCGGATACCCGATAACAGTTCTTAGGCAAGGAACAGCAGGTAACAAAACTAATTTGTGCAGTTACCTAATCTAATACTACCGTAAATATTTTGGTTGCAAATTTATTCAGTTGTGCATCTGCAGCTTTGAGAGCAAAAAGCTTTAAGTTGCTATAAAATTTGTAAATACGATTATGTTGGGACTGCACGCCCGGTGATGTTCAAAATATTGAATTCAACCTTTGTGTCTCTCCGTGCCAAAATCATTCGCAGAATTTGTCTTGATATAGTGTGATATTTCAAGTATTTATCTAATTTAAATCAGAATTCTTCTTGTCTTAAATGCAAAACAATAAGGGTACGAATGCTCAAAAATTAGAAAAAAGTTATCAAGTATATTTTAATAATCTCTCGCTAAATCTATAAAATGACTCAGTTAAGATTCAATGGAATTGGGCAGCAAGTCTGCTCCTTCAAAGGCAAATAAAAACAGGTTGCAATAGTATAATAAACAAGAGTTATTTTCCAAAAAAAGAGTGAATCGGCGCAAATCACGCCAGTGGAAATCACATTGAATGATAAAGCTATTCTTTATATTTCGTAAGCCGAATGCTAACTGCAACGGAGTCTGCAGCTATTTATGTCTAATGGCATTCGTTTAGAAATGGATACACCTTTGTTCCCGGCGACCAGCCGACAGTGAAAAGATTTCTTTTATTAGCACTATTAAAAGATCTGATTCAAAACATATGCTCGCGGAAACAGGACCTCACTGATTAGATAGCAGTTCGAGTGTATACTAATCTGTTACGATATTCCATTCACGAAAACCACAATACATGTCTGACAGACTGTCAAATGACAGCTTTGTCGTATATTTTTCATGAGGCCTTTGAAAGGTTTTGTTCCCTCGAGCAGCGCAAACTGTAACATAATGCATGTCTTCGTAAAAATGTCAGTCATCGTTTCTACTCAAAGAGAAATTTGCTTTTACTATGGCCAGTTCTAAAGCCAGCAAGATCAGCAGACTTTACCAATCATGCGTACCGCGTATACGCGTATAGACACTCATTGCCTTTGACAACGGTCTTTCAGTTTTCGTTCCTTTTAATCTGAATGTGTGAAGAGATCTTTAGAGAGGCAATTATCAATTAAAGTGAAACCGTATTATCGATTTATTACTTCGCCGAGGATTTGTTGAACGAGGTAGATTGTGACCGAGGGGACCTGAATCCATCGAGTGCTATTGAATGCATGTTGGGTAGATTAAGTCCATGTTCATCCAATTTTGGTGTCAAGCTGTCCATAAAAGCAATCAGTTGCGGAATTGTGGTCCAATAGTAGCCTTATTATGTATACTTCACTTAAGTATAATTCTGTTATCGAACAGGTTTTGTGTTAACAGTTAATTATTGTTCCCTGATGAAGTAAAGTGTGGCCCTGAATCCTGAAAACACTGATCTTGGTGACATTTACAGGAGAAAGGAAACTACACTGATTTGTGCCAGTGTGTCAGTTGTGATTATGTTACTGAACTGAATACTGAGTCGTCATCATTTGCATTAGTTAGACGAGGTCCTTTTAATCGTTCTGCAAGTTAAGTTCCTGATCGATGTACTGAATTCAGCTCAGCTTATAGGCAGACACTGAAGACACTAGGTGATAAGTTCACAACGAGTGGACAACTCAACCCATCTTATTTGTTGAATGGCACATGCAGCTCCTTTTAATAGGAAGAGCGATGACTGTTTGCAATTTTGCACACAAGATTTCTGAAACAACATTTGCCATTAGTAGGTTCAAAAATCAATTTCTTCATAGGAGAAGTGCAAAACCAGATTGAACACATCGTTCGTCTGTGTATCATTGTCGTTTCGATTGGTGTATCTGCCAATTACGACTGTGTACAGTTCAGTTAGTGTAGCACATTACCCATCACATGGCATATAAGAACATGGTTCAATGGATTAAATAAACTAAAAATAACTGAAGTATTATTCAATTGGCTTTTACAGTCGACATCTGACTAGTAAATCTTAAACTGAGCAATCCTGTGACGAAAGACTTGGGAAAAAATGTAGCAGATTACACTTGGTCAGACCATTTGATAATCAAGTGAGAACTTCAAACAAATAGTGTACAGCCAGAAAAATCTCCTCAAATTTATTTCCTCCACCGCTTGTTTATTTCTTCACAAGTTTATGATCTCAAGTTATAGTCAGTGCAATGAGAGCCGCAGGGTATGATATATACAAAGAACTTAGTTGCGGGGTGTCCTTGTTCCGTTCTTTCCCAGTAGGCAGTGTCTTAATGCATACACTGAGAAATACATTTATCACAAGAGACGAGCATCATCAAATTCAGCCATATAAGGTAATCAGAACGGTGTTCAGCTTAGGTCTAAATTTTCCAGCTGGCAATTGTAATAACGAAACAATTCAATGGATTTAAAATGTTGATAATACTTTAATTTACAATGTAAAGGCTCACCTGCATTAAATTAAGTTTAAAAATATCTCAACCCTGAAAGGAGCGGTTTCCATAGCTTGAATATGTCCAAGTAGCAACAGGCGGTATATGACAGACAACTGACCAACTGCTGATTAAAACATGGCCAAGTTAAGGCTCAAATCTTTGCGAAGCCGTGTCAGGTA
>Ga0126338_10002729_pt1 | contig 12208 bp, 8 predicted proteins | sample OrbCmetagenome_2_FD_92529 | JGI IMG/M metagenome (GOLD analysis project Ga0126338, IMG submission 92529) | Coral microbial communities from Petempiche,Puerto Morelos, Mexico - Orbicella C C metagenome | ecosystem: Host-associated > Invertebrates > Cnidaria > Coral | place: Petempiche,Puerto... | reverse complement strand
TAAGAGGTGGGGTACAAAATTAAAAAAATATTTTTTTACATTTGTTGTGTGTATTCAAAAAAAAATACCCCCCCCCCCCCCACACACTTTTTTTAAAAAATTATTTTTGGGGGGGGGGGGGGGGGGTGTGCAAGGATCCTGGTAATCCAGACAGAAGAGGAACGTGAGCAAACAAAATTTTGAATGAGGTGTAATTTTCAAACCAAATAGTCTCCAGGATTTTTTTCACATGATCCTGCAAATTGCACACATGATTTCTTATAATTATTTGGGAGCAAATAAACTAAAATTGGCAATTTTAACTTCTTTGTTGTTAATTATAATAATTATAACTGCTACTATTTTTTTCTTACATAGCTAGTCTATGCTTTCAGTATTTGGAAGAGCCAGTTTTCCCAGAACTGTCTTCTTTGCAATGTTTGCTCCTTGGCAGAATGCATGGCTAATTTGCAATATAACATGGAAACAATTGTGTGGCTATTATGAATATGATCTTAGACTGTTGAACTGCTCCTGGTGACAGATGTCTGGTATCTCAGCGGATGGTGGCTTTGAATTTAGTTGAAGCCTTAACTTTTTGGGCTTTCTCACTACTTGTTAAGTTGCTTAATGACCGCAACAGTTAATAGTTTGTAATTGACTTAATGTTTTCCATATTTATGCTTTAAGGGACCCTTACCTCATACTGCTAAGCACTTTTGGCAGATGATATGGGAGCAAAAGACTGAAGCAGTTATAATGTTAAACAGAGTTGTTGAGAAAAATCAGGTTAGTTTCATGCACAAGTGATTATCAGAGATGTCACTAAATTTAATGATTGAGGAGAGGGCAGGTTTACATCACTTATTCAGTGCAATGACCAGCCTTGAGTTATGTTAAACTCACACTGATTTATAATTCATGATTGAAGAGCAGAATACAAGTCATGTGATGTCACACAATGCCACAATTTTAAATCCCAACATTCTTCACCTCTGGAATCACAAACTATTGTTCTCAAGTTTGTAATGATACTGGAACAACAAACAACAAAAACTGCTTGTCCATTCATTCAATAACGGTCTCTCAAAAAACTATTTGTTCTCCTATTCTCTATTTTCCAATTGTCCATAATTCACTCTGTTTGCCCCCCAAATTTTGCAAAAACTATTGTTGTGAAATGCTCTCGGGAATATGCAGACCTCCCAAGGGTATTTCACAACAATTGTTTATGCAAAATTTGGGGGGCAAACAGAGTGAATTGTGGGCAGTTGGAAAATAGAGAATTCTATAACAGCCAATTTGTTCAAGTCACACTTCATACAGGTGGTCTCTCAGAGATATGCAGGTTTGGCCCTTTTTAATGAATGAGAGCATACACTGTAGCAAGAGGGAGTTATAGCAGTTTACTTAGTTTGGGGAAAAATCACTGGCGTAGTCAGCCAGCGAGTATCTCACTCAGTCATTAGGTCAAACCTTTGATAATTCAGCTGACCAATGTATTAATCTAGGAGGGTGACATTTGCCAACTATTGTGAACAAAATGGGTGCCAAAGCAATGAACTGGTCTTTTGGGTTTTGAGTCAGACAGGTGCTCCCAAATTAGAGACTATTTTGTATACCACAAAGGTGGGTGTACAATTGGATTCATGACTACCTCTAACAGCTTTTAACTGAGACATCGCCAAAATTATGTGCAAGGGTTTTTTTATGCTTGAGGGGTGTTTCTCTCTTGCAAATTATTTCAGATATTCCATACCGTATCATTTTCTTATGTGATTACCCTATATTTGTGGCTTGAACACTTTTATTATCTAATGCCTGTATAAATGCAAACCATCCTTTAGTAGCTCAGAGGAACAGAAAAGTTCTCTTATCAGGATAAGAAAACATAACTTTGAACCTGCCACCTTCAGATTACCAGGCTAAAATCTTACTATTTTGCCAACCTGCAATTCATGAATTTTTCACTACGAAAAACATTATTTTATAAAGTCACAAGTAGCCATAAATGGCTGATTAATAATAATTATTGTTGACCAATGCAGGCTAAAATGATTCACACAGTGAACTTACACTGATCATGAGTTGACTGGCTGATTCAAACGGCAGTTGTTTCGGGTTGCACCACACACTGAAAGAGCCATTGTTTGTTAGGTAAAGATCGATATTAGCCGCGAGTATGGGAACATCAATTGAACTATACCAGTTCAGTATTGGCTGTCACATCAATTTTGTCAAAGCCAAGGATGCCTTATCACTTGTTCGGGGACGATTTTGAAATAATTTATGATGCTTGTTATGTTTTATTTAAATGTGTTTTACTTGCATTAAGTTTTTGTGCTTTTTCTGCTTACTAGCAAATAAAATATTAGAAATAAGTGCATGAGTAAAAAGTGCAAGTGCTTATATCGTTTTAATATTAATATAATAAGGTCTTTATTCATTTGATAAAAATACATATCAAAAAATACAAAGTAGATTACATGTAACTAGAATATTTAATTAAGGCACTTACAATGTCAAAAATTCACTAAAAATTCTCAATTAAAATTATTAAATAGACAAGAAGTTGAAAAGTCTACATTGTTAATATATATCTAAAACTATTGGTAAGTCTATTAAGAAAAGTACTTTTAAATAGTTCATTATGTATTTTTGGAAATTGTCCATGACTATTTCGTAACCTCACTGATGATTTCTTAAGGGGTAAATGAGTGTATAGTAGGTGGAATGGGTTGTTGCTTATTGCTTTAGATATTATGTAACTATGGGTGTTGCATTTTAAAAAACTGAAACTTTTATTGTTTGCTTTTTGGTCAGAATTTGTTGATGATAAATTAAAACAATCAACATGTTTCCAAGCTTCCCAATTTAAAAAATTTTCTGGGGGGGCATGCCCATATACCCCCCCTTCCTTCCAGAGGGCAAGGGGCCTTCTTTTATCAGCTCCAGGGGTGCTAACAAAAGGGAGACACCTACTTCAAATCTTACTGAAAGCACTGTGAACACAAATCGAATGGGAGCTTTAACATTGCCTACAGGCCAAAATTTAAGCTTGTTCTTTTATTTTTAAAGTGGTGATGTGGTGAATAAAATTGCAACTTGCAGTGTTGCAGTGATCTCAGACCCTACAAGGACTACAAGGACTAGAAGAGCCTCGGCCTCTCTTTTAAATGCGAGGATTGTATGCACGGATTTTAGAATTTGCAAAGTGGTAACTCGTCGAAAAAAACTGGATTTTATTACAAAATGCATTTCCTTTAGCATTTAAAGAAAGTGGAAGTGTCCACAACATCTATCAGAAGTTACTCTATCAGCGCGTGTGCAGTTTAAACTACCAGTGGCCCAATAAGATCAAACAAAGTATGCGAAAGCCACACAGATGGTTTCAGTCTCTCTTTTCCTGGAAAATCCGTGGGGAAGAATGCAAAACAATTAAGCGTGCGAGCATGACAGTGAGTGTGATGTGCGAGCATGAGCTGCTAGTAGAGGGGGCGGCAGAAGATGAACAAAAAGAGAGACTGCAATGGTTTCATACAACATTTTGGACGCTACTTTGACAGGTCACATCAATGGCACCTTTGCTCTTTTTTGAATATGACACTCCAGTGTCTAATTTTTTAGGCAGATCAATCAAAGCTATATCCGGTAAGATGTGGTGAATGGTTCAACAGATTGCAGCTGAAACCAGACCTATGACCTCTCAAAATTTTTCATACTGCTCGTTCTAACGGCTTTACTCTACTTTAAAGTCCTCTAGATACCACAGGCCTTCAAAAACAGTATTATAGTATTATTATCAGTATAGGTAATCATATGGTTTGGAGTTCAATTTGGAATTAATTTGCACGAGTGAGTCTTTTCAAAAAGCTGAAATTGCACAAGCAGCTTTGGTGAGTGCAATTTCAGCTCTTTGAAAAACTCTCAAGTGTAAATCAATTCCAAATTGAAAGAGAAAAACTGTATGATTACTTATTAATAACACAAACATGAAAAAATTCACGTTGAGGAAGTGCTGGAAGACCTTTCTTGAAGCCATTTTTTCCCCTTCGAGAAAACTTTTTCAAAGTTTCCTCTCCAATTTTTTGTCATCATTTTACATGATATCATTGGTTAAGAAATTTTCTATTGTCTTTCAGCCAATCATAATCCAGAAAAATGATGTGTAATTTGCACTGGTGTTACACTTTTTGCACTTGTGTTACATTTGAACTGCACTGCCCTCAGCCAATCAGAATCAGTAATTTTTTTAGTGCATATTATTAAAAATAGGAAAGAGTATATTAAGTATAATAGCATTGTTATTTGTATTCGCATTAGTATTGTAGATAATGTCAATGAATTTTGAGCAAGGATTGGTACTGTCAATAAGTAAAGTATTGTAAGTGTGCTGTGATATTCAAATAAAAAAGGAGGGAAAAAATTATTTCAAATCCACAGATTCAGCAAATGCTTAATGCTTGTTGTTGTGATATCTTACAGATTAAGTGTTACCAGTACTGGCCCTGTGGGGAAGAATATGGACATGTCAGTCATCTTGAGTTTGGTAATTTCAGAATCCATTACCTTCAGGAATTGCGGAGTGAATACTTTACCATAAGATCACTGGAACTAGAAAATATTTTGGTTAGTAGTTAGAGCATTGTTAATGAAAATTTGATTAACTTTTACTGTTTTATGTATTTAAGGGAGGCAACGTGGCCAAGTGGTTAGGGCGTCAGGTCTTTAAATCCAGAGGTCGCAGGTTGAAGTCCTTCTCTGACCACTAAGCTGGAGTTGTTTCTCGGTAGACCCTAGTTCAACTTCTTGGTCATGTTTGTAAATAGCCAACTGGTCTGTCTCCTGCCAGTTGGGATTTTTAAGCCTATTATATATGTTTATTTGAAATATTTCTTTCTTTCAGTTACACAGTACCTTTGCGGGTGTCCTTCAGAAAAAAAAAAAAATTGTACCTCAGTTGTTTTTAAAGAAACTGCCACAAACTATACGTCAATAGAAAGGTTATTAACGGTAAAATTTGGAAAAAAATTCCCGCTAATTTGGCCGTGCCTTTCTTGAGAAGATGGAAGCCTGGAAACAGGAATTAATCAAATTAATTAGGTATCAAATGCAAGCAGTAATCAAGGCTGTGCCCTAAGCATGCCTGGTTGCCTCAGGTGACCAACATTTGGTCTCAGGCAATTAAAAAGAAATACTGGTCACTTGGCCAGGCACTCAGCTCTCTTCTTTGCTGCTCAGTGCTGCAGTAAAGCTGGCAACTGATTGTAACATTTAATTTTTTTGAAAAGTGAACTGATCAACGTGGATAAAGATGGACACACACAATGACTTCGTCAGTGCTGATCCTAGCAGTGTGCAGTATGCCTGTCACATGAACTCAGTTAAATGACTTTGCTCTCCGTGAGTTCTTGTAGCTCAGTGGATAGAACACCTTCCCGGTGTTCAGGAGGTCATGGGTTCAATTCCTGTCAGGGACTCAGAATTTTTTCTTTGTCCCATGATCAGTTCACTTACCACATTTCATTACTGAGCTTAAAATTCACCGTCTTTATTCACTTATCACATTCAATTTTTGGTTGATTGAGAGTATTACTTGAACAAAATTATTCTTTTGCACAACACACTTTTAATTTTTTCTATTTCGAAGTGTTTGACAAGTTTGTTCCACATGAATTTACTAAGTCTGGCTAAGTCTGCAAAATATTAATAAACATGTCTTGGGTAAACAAAATTTTACCACAGTCAAACTTCCTGTAAGCAGCCACCCAAAATGTCAAGCCTAGCTGGTCACTTACAGGAGGTGGTCGCTTACGAGAGCTTAGACCATAATGTTATTGGGTCAAAATTTAGCCTTGTTAGCATATGGTAACTGCAGAGACTTACCCCATGTTTTAAATGTTTTATTCATTCGAGAAAAAATCTGGTACTTCCCACTGAAAAATTTTTGTCTCTTGTACTACCCAGGAACGTGATAATGTTACAACACCTAATATCCAATTTGTGCTCTATTATTTTTTTTGTCAAGTGGTCGCTTAAGGGAGATCTAAAACAATAGAAATTTCAAACTTTTAGCTCTAAAAGTGGTTGTGGTCGCTTGTGAGAGGTGGTTGCTTACAAGAGGTTCCAAATATAGCGAGCTAACTGAGAAACTTTTGGTATTTTGGAAAAGTGGTCGCTGAAGAGAGGTGGTCGCTTATGAGAGGTTTGACTGTAGCGATTATTTGTCAGCGATTTCATTTTATTTTTTGGTACTGTAAGCACTTAACTTGAATTGATTTCATGACTTACTTTGGTGATCTTTAATGAAAGTTTTAAGGTGTCTCCATAGGGTAATCATTTATGGCATTTATGGCAAGTGTTCTGTTTTGAATGCTGTTTTTGCATTCACTTTCACACCTAGTCCTCTCAAACTTATTACATGTAATAAGCAATGATTAAATAGTATTTTGCTATCATCTCTGTTAAAATTTTGGGATTTAGTCGTGAATTATAAATGCCCAAACAAATGTCTTTTTTACTGTTTTTATAGCTTTATTTGTGATTTTCATGAATTTCCTTCGGTGAAATCCTCCAAAATTTTTACATCACATTGCTTCCAGTGGGATACGAATTTTAAACATGAAAAAAGTAGGGTTTACAAAAGCAGTTTCTGCGATATTTTCAAATTTATGTCTTTTACTGCTGCAAAAAATGTAGTCTTATAGATTTCCCTGAAAAATGAGCTCCAACTAAAATAAAATATTTACTACCAATCTGCCAAATTTAACGGAATTTCACCAAAGGAAACATGAGAAAATTCACTGTCAGTTTTGCTTTTTGTGCTCATGTTGACGTAATAAAATATCGAAAAACACTGACATTTTCCTTCAAGTGCAGATTACTTCCTCAGGACTCATGCAGTTGTAAAACTATAAGGAGCCACCTTAAGTGGTTCATAACTTGGCAAGTAGTTTACAAACTAAGTTTTTTTCATGAAATGACAAGTTTACTATGCACTTATCAGTGGCCATCCCAGGGGTTGATCCAGGGGAACCCCCAGGCATTTGCACAACAATGTTTACAAATCCCCCTTACCCACAAGCAAGATTTGTCAACAAAAAGCTAATAACATCCTTCCAGTGGGGGTAAAGAAGTGTGCTCTGCAAGTCAAAAAGTGCATCATTTCAAAAGACAGTTCTGTTTGCCATCATTAATTTTTTATGTGTTACAATTATATCTATGAGAGTTGATAAAATATAAGCAAAGAAAGCTATTTCACTTGTTTTCTACATATGATGAGGTTCAGCTTACCTTGTAAGCCATGGAATGGGAAAGGAGGGAATATTCTTGTTTCCTGGTAACGAAGAACTAGGATTCATTGAATATGTTTTGAAGTGTTTTATATTAACCGGCAGAAATATAATTAGAAACAAAGTAAAGCTTTGCAATAATTTTTATTGCAAGTAACTAACACAACAATGAAAAGACAATAATGAAAGCTGTTTTCCTGCTCCTATGTTTGTTTACAACACAGAATTAACAGTTTGACACACATCTGATCTACAAAAAAGTAACAGTGTCCAAGCATATTTTGAAACAGTAGAAAAATACTACAGATACCTGGGTTTTATTCTGGTAGATGGCATTAATTTGAAAGAATGAACAGACAGAATTTTGTAATCCTTCCCTACATCAAAGGTGTTACTGAGCCACTCACTTGAATTCTAAAGAGGCACGACATCCAAGTCTTCAACCAACTAACAAAAACACTGCAGCAACAGGATTTTCCTGTTCCCAAGTTTCAACCTCCTAAAGACAATCAGTGCAATGTTATCTACAAAATCCCGTGAGCATCATGTCAATGGAATTACATCGCCAAAACTAAAAGATCATTTAGCACCAGAAGAAAAGAACATATTAGAAATACAAAACAAAGTGCTAAAGGTTCCAATGTTGCAAAATATGCATGGACTTTTGACCATGTAATTGACTTTGACAACTCCACAATCATTGACAAAGGAAACCATCACACCAGAAAGATGCTTGAATCATGCCACAGGGCAAAAACTGTTGAGACTGATAACAACTCATGCCCACTCCCAAGGCAAAACAACATTCTTTGAAACAAACATTAATTTTAGCACTTTTAGCATTCTTTTGAACATTCTTTATACATGCAGCAGTTTTACATTTATGTGAATTACTCTCTATATTCAAATTTTTAATTTTTCATTTTATCACATATTTTTATGCATCAAAGACAGTAGACCGGCTGTTGAAAGCTTATGTTTTTAATACTTTTTACCAGAGAACGCTATATTCTTTATTATTATATGGCTCCATCTCACAAGGACCAGGAACTACCAAATTCATGAATTTGATTGGCTGAAATTGATATTGACAGCGGTCTAGATTTTCCAATCTATGACTATATATTAGGTGGGAGATACATTTCATACAGGATCACACTCAAACGATTAGTACTTTTTGTTATGGTAGAACCCAACACGTAAGACGCATGTGTTTCTAGCATGGTTAGGGTTATACACTCCCTTTTCATCCCCAAAGCCACACAGTTTTTTTTATGTCCTGTGGTGTGGCCGAGGACGGCAGCTATTTTTCAGGTAGCCACACTTCTCCCTTCTAAGTGCAAAAAACTCCACTGTAACTTCATGTCTTTTGGAAGAACCTGTGTTTGTTCAACAAATATCATCTGCTGTTTTCAAACTACAGTAGTGTGTTTGTCAGGGTCAGATAAACAAGGGAACACATTGTTTTTCTCGAGAGGCTTGTTGATTTCTTCCTTTAATTGTCTCTATAAGGGAGATCACAAATTTCCCGAGTTAGTGGCATTACTTGTCAAGTTGTAAATTTGTGACAGAAGAAACCAGGAAAGTGCTTAAATATTGCTGCAGACTCTGTGGCACCTAATGAAAGTGTGAGTTAATTAAATCAGACTTTAAAGGGGACAGCTTTAGTGATAACTATTACTAATATGTATTTTGTTTTTTTATGCAGACTGGGGAGATACGCTCTATTTACCACTTTCATTATCTAACATGGCCTGATTTTGGAGTACCAACATCACCTGCTACTTTTCTGGCTTTTCTGTTTGAGGTGCGCAAGACAGGAGTCATGTCTGCTGATGTGGGACCTTGTGTCATTCATTGCAGGTAGGTCTCCATAAACTTCCGGATCAGCTCTTTTGGGTTGGTGTCACAGATATGCGTGGGCTCACATTCAAGCATGTCACCGATGCTCACTGAAATCGAAACATGAGCATTTTTGTACAGTAGTGATGCTGTCACGCTGTTTCTTGTCACGAAATGCGATTTTTGTAGTGTGCTTGGCAATCATTGCATAGATAGGTTCTTGCCAGTCTATTGATGTCCTTGATCAAAAACACATGCCCATCGTAAATTCCGACTGTGAGCAATACTTCTGGCATATTCTTTCTAAGATGCCATATCACTTCTCCATCTTCCTCGCACTCAGGCGCAAGGACTCTGATACCAAACCACTCCAATACGAGTTTCCTCTGATTGAAATGTCTTTCAACCTTATCCAGTTCATCAAGAGATGTTTTTGCCCAGTCTCTTGGGGTGGTTTTAAGTTTGTAGAAAATATTTGCAAGCTCTCTCGTGGCTTGTGTGCTTCAATGAAAGTATCCAGGGCCTCCCTTGGTCCTGTACGACCACGCGCAAGGTTGTGCAACCACCCTGCCAACGGGCCTGTGCCAAACAGTGGTTGCCTGTCAAGCACCACCTTTACATCAATGTTGGAGAACTTTACAAACACTCATTTAGTGTTGTTTCACTCAATGTTATCAAGATTCAGTCGCTTATTTTCCTGCTCATTCAACCATCTTTCCACTACAGCAAAAGTGTTTATCCAAGGTGAGCCGCTTTGCTGTTTATAATAAACCATTTTCAGTCCGGTTTCAATGTTCACTATTACATATGCATAGCTGTAACGGACATAGAAAGCTGAGTTTATATGTTGTCTAAACTTAACCATGACAGAAGGTGTGTGATTTTCTCCCAACCTTCTACCAAAATCCCATCTGATGAACACCTCCCTCTCCCCCCTTTTCACACCCTCTTCCACATCCTTGCGGGCAACATACTTCTCAACCATCTCATTCTGAAAGTCAATAATTATCAGCTGCCTTCTAGATGAGGCCTTTTGGCCAGTCGTAATGATTTTTTTCATGTGACATGAGATATGCATCTCTTTGATTTTGCATTTACCAGTATATCACATTTATTTAAATAGCAATTTTTTTGTGGTGCGTGTGGCAAGTGTAGGAAGGGAGTCAAATGGATAGTAACAAATTTGTGACTGCTTTTAGCGCAATGTTGTGCTAAAAGCAGTCACAAATTTGCCGTTATTCATTTGATTCCCTACCTACTCCTCAGGAGCCAGCGAATAGAAATCCTGCTAGAATCGGAAAACTGTATGTTAACAAGTGAAATCTCAAGAACGCTATGACTGATATTCAACAAGTTTATACTCAAATTCAATTTAAATATAAAGTTAGAAAACCGCCCTAGGAAAATACACGTGCTGATTGGTTAAAAAATTGTGTTTTTATAACTCGATAGAAACACAGAACTAGTGTGAGCTGTTGACGTAATGATGACGAGGGCAAAGAGAATTTACATTTTGATGATCAAAGTTAACAAGTTGTTTTCCTTCTTTTCGTCGCTAAAGGAATAGAAAACATGTTCTCTGTGTTTCTATCGAGTTATAGAAACACTCGTGAAAATTTGGGAGAACTCAAAAAAGCTGTGGAAACACTTGCCTGCGGTTCATGTTCCCACAGCATTTCTTGTTCTCACAAACTTTCACTCGTATTTCTATTTAGCAATTAGATTGTGAGCTCGAGATCTCTAGGAGGTGATTGTTGATGAGGCTGAAGGCCGAATCAGCTATCGCCTCATAGAAATCAAGAGCGAATAATCTAATTGTTTTAGTAGAATTCTAACTTAAATTAATGCAAATAATGGTTTCCAAACATTTTTCGACGCATTGTTGAAGTTTATGCTTTAACAGAATCACACGTATTGAATTGTCCTTGGTAAATTTGCAAATTACTCTTTTCGTAAAAAATAGGTCCACAATGCAGACATGTGTGGCTTACAGGTTATTCCAGTTTATATGCGCATTACTTATACAACTTCAGACAATACCCGTTACAACAGATGCGCTACATGAACTGCACTGCTCCAATGGATTTACACACTCTTAGTCTTAGCCTGCGAGCAGGCACTTCGCGAGCCCAAACTTCATTTTTATTTCTGCAAAGAGCGTGCTAACACACTCTCAATTGAGCAACTCTCCCTCATAAACTTCTTGTCGCCTTACACGTTGCCCAACATGTTTTTCTTGTTTTCTGAAGACGAATGCTAGACAGTGTGCTTTACGCGACTCAGCTCCATTAGATTGAGTGCGCGGTTGTTTGGATGACAAATCACAATAGGTTGCAAATAAGATCAAAGCAACTCTGCTTGTAGGCTAGCTGTAAAATATCTTCAGAGAAATCGAAAACAAGTGTGTTGCGAGTGTTGCATTACATTATAATCCATTGTGTTGTACATGTAGTGTGATTTAACTTTATTATATGAGCCTGCAATCATTGTGGTTGCCTCGTGGTTTCAGTTGGCCGCCATGTTTTGTGTTAGTAAGAGATTTGGTAATTAAAGCCTAATATTCTGCGGGCAAACATTGTCTCTCATTTACAACAATGATGTTGTAAAGTTGCGATGGAAACTGAGATCTTGTTAAAGATAAGTCATTTGAAACTTTCATCGAGCTCACCTCTAATGGTTGATTTTCTGTTGGATTGATAAGGGTGGTGCTGTAGTTCAAAGTTGAACAGTATTGTCACTCAAAAAAACAAAAAAAACATCAAGCCACCTTAATAACATCACTTGGACACTCATGGAATACCGGTATATACATGTTTGGGTTATTGACAAGCATGAGGTCAAGATGGCTAGATATTGGCCATGATTTTTGCATGCTTATGGACTGAGACACAGTAGTGTTCTTACTACCATGTTCCAACATGAATGACACCTGTCATCTACTTCTACTGCATATTCCAATGAGTAGAACAAGCTCTGTTCTACTTTCCTTAAGTTATACTATCCAATCATTTGATCAGTTCATCCATCAACGAGGTCCTGCATCATATCCACAATATTTGTGCATCCAAGGATGTAAGCTAAGTGACAAACACCAG
>Ga0126338_10002728_pt1 | contig 12209 bp, 5 predicted proteins | sample OrbCmetagenome_2_FD_92529 | JGI IMG/M metagenome (GOLD analysis project Ga0126338, IMG submission 92529) | Coral microbial communities from Petempiche,Puerto Morelos, Mexico - Orbicella C C metagenome | ecosystem: Host-associated > Invertebrates > Cnidaria > Coral | place: Petempiche,Puerto... | reverse complement strand
TTTTTTATTTCAAAATTGAAGTTATCATATGACAAATATTCAGTGGACAAAGTTTGAACAAAAATCTATTGTCACTTTTATTTCAGAGGAATTACCTTAAGTACAATTTAAAACTTAAAATACTGCTTACCTTAAAGATTTTAGTTCTGTAAGTAAACACTGGAGAACTTCCTGATTCTCATCAGTTAGCTGATAAAGAAAGAAAAACCATTCATTGGTGACAAAAAGGTAATATTTTTTCGTTTAAAAGTGATTGCGGGATTCAGTTTTGTAATGAGGTATTTTACTTTTTATTCGCTCAAACTTACATGTACCCACACCAGCTTATAACTTACATTACAAACAGTTGCAACGATCCTTAACTGTAAAACAGCGTCGTTTCTTATGTGGACTATTCTGAAACAGTGCATATTTCTTACGTATAAACATCCCGAGACGCTTGGTAACAGAAATGCGTGATTGCCTTTGTGCTCGCTTTAACAATACATTGCCTGTTATTATTAATGATGTTCGTCGCCACTGCAACACAAACCGGACAGTCAACATCCGACAAGTGTATCGACCATAATACGACAATTAATATTCCTCATGTTTAACAAATTCCCAGGCAATTCAACACAGTGCTTGGAAACCAAGTGAATGAGGGACACTCTGAAAGTTATATCTAGATTACACACTCACACACCTTGCAAGGGTGCTTGATTTTATAAGCTGGAGTTTCACTTCTTCCCCACCTAACCCACCCATGAGTTCAACCAGGGGAACAAGTGTTCTCTTCGTAAAACTCCGACGAGCTTCCGACTCTTAAAAAGTTGCTTAGGTACTCGCGAGCTCTCCGAACGTTGTCGCGTCAGTCTAACATCACATCGGTGTGTGGCGTTGCCAAGCAACTTCTCTGACGTAAGTTGCGGGGTCAAACAATTCTCGTCACAAGTTTCCCGAGTAACTTTTAAGCCCTGGCCTAATGATCGCAATATTTCAATGCAACATTTAACACTGTTGGGCACAACACGTCGCGCGCGTTTGGCCATCCTGTTGCGACATGTTGCGATATGTTGCGACAAAGTTGAGTGTTGTTGGCTCAAATTTGACCATTTTCAAACTTCAGCCAATAGCACCCAACATGTCGCAACACGTGTGTTGCGTTGAAATGCTGCGATCGTTTAGCCGGGGCTTAAGACGTTATACAGAAAGGCCAAATGAGCAACCGCTCGGAAGTCACTGCATATGTCCGTATTTGCCCATTCCTCCTCAAAAGGAATGGGTTAATTGTTTGCTAGTAAAAGTTGTAAAAGGACGCGCTCACATTTCACTTGAGTAAAAGATCATAAACGCTCAGTCGTGGTGTCGCTCAGTCCGGCTACCCTTTTTCAGCCGGTGTGGATTCCCCTCCGCACTACAGTTTCTTTGAGCCCGAACTTCCAGTCAGTGCTGCACTTCATTAATGGCACAACCAAGAATCAGAACGAATAGAACCGAATGAATCGTGTTACCTCTTTGGCCAAGCCAAGCAGCAGCTTTTCAAATGCGAACTCGCTCCACCACGAGGTGCCCTGCAAGTTCTGAAAGAAAAACATGATTAACTTTATTCAGACAGAAACTAAAAAGGATTTAACTGTAGTCTGTAGTCTGTCTTAAGTTTGCCGAGATCGCAAGCCAAATATTAAGGACATGGAAGAACCAAAACGCACGAGGTAGGACTAGGGAAAGACAAAAAACAACAACAACTACAACAATAACAACTAACTAGCAGGGACAAAAGCACAAAAACAAAAGACATCTTTGGACAGACAAGATCAACTGAAGGGCACATGTTTACCGTAAGATGCGGGAGTGAGATAATAATAATGAGAGAATACCAATTGAAAATTAATGACAAGGTTACTGAACACGTACCCTGGGTGCCAGAAGTTTTTCTTGCGCGGTTTCCGGTGTCGGTCATGTAGCGAAGTATTTCCGTCCGCCGCGCGCGACAAAAAACCTCTGGTACCCAGGGTACTGAACACGCCAATAGGATCTGATATGATCTTACGGCTTCTACTAACGCCAATTTTAATATAAAAGGTAAAGAGTCACCGCTGGTTAACATAATTCTATCATTTCCAAGAAGGCACACCGTCCGTTATCATAAAGCCTTACTAACTCACCTTGTATCGTTTAGACCCAAGCACCACCCAGTCAGGGGGAGCAAAGGCCACTGCTTCTGAGATGGAGTAACCGCAGCTGACACTACTGTAGTAAGCCTGCAAAGACAGATCGTGAAAAATAAAATTATACTCCGTCCCAAACATAGCAGCGCACCATACATGTTCAAAGTGTGCCTTTTTCTATATATTCTGGTGTCATGTGAGATATCAAACACGAAAGATCGTGTTTGAACGCATTCCCAAACATCGAGAAGAGAGTTGAAAATACGATGCGTAGCGGAGTATTCTTTTTGACGAAGTTCGAGGTGTATGGTATTGTGATCAAACACTGCCTTGAGTGTTTGATCACAATACCAAACACCTCGAACTTCGAAGTTTATTTCCTCTTCCGTCTTCCGAGTCTTCCGAATCGAGTGACGAAAAACAAATGGTTTTGAAACAAATCTTGGACGTTTTAGTCCCAAAACATATTGGAATGATTAGTTTTGTTTTCCATTTTCCCGAGCGAATACAGAGAGCTGACTAAGGCACCACTGTGATTGGTTCCTGAGTAGACGTCATCAGCAACCGCCGCGCCAGACTCCCTAAACGCGGTCGCGTAACAATTCAAGAGCGACTTTGGAAGGGCATAGAAAATCGGGGATTCGACCAAATTCAAAAGTTTTTCGCCCAAATACTTCGATTAACAAGTGGATTCGTTTTAGCGAAAAAAAAAGGTTTGGGGGTTAGGTACACTTAAAAGAGAAAACGGAGAGATAAAGTCGTAAAACTCTATGCTAGTTAAAATCACGTAAAATTTAGTTTGACGGAACATCATCGACATCAGCCTTGACCTGTTCCAGCTACCACTACATGTACTTAAGTGATTTAGGACAAAACGACAGCGCGTCTTACTTCAGGAAAGACGATCACGAACTGTCCCTGTTTCTGCACCACTCTTGTAACTGTGAGTCCACTGTCAGTCAGACTGCTGGGAGAAACCTGATGACAAAGTTGACTAAACTCGTTACTGAGCTAATTACGGCTAAAAGGGAACTACACCGTAATTCAAATTAACTTAATTAAACTCAAAGTTGAAACTAATAATCATAACGTAATAAATAGTGTTGTGAAACCAAAACCAAAGTTATCACTCTAGCCAATCACAAAGGACGCAGACAATACAGTGAACCAATCAAAACTCGAAGAATATATGGCCAAAGCGAAGCGCAGGGAAACATGTGCGAACGAGTGGTGGATGAAAAAGTGGCGTGAAATGTTTTAAGCCAGTCGTGTAGCATAGCTGATACAAAACCAATTACTTTTCGGCACTCAAATGAAAACCGTTCGAAAAGAAATATATATGAACTGAGGTGCAAACACGAAATGCGAAGATCACTTCATATAATTGTTAACTATTAGCAGCCCACAGCACACAGACACTTAATACTAGAAGCACAGCTTATACGATTACACGTCACATTTCGAAAAACCGACAAGTCAGAGTCCAGGGTAAATGCTTACGTAATAAACCTCTATAAAAATTAAGCTGTCTTTTTCTTTACTAGCTTACCATCTTATCAACTCGTACTGTTTCAGTAGCTCCGCTGTCCTCTTGGCCATAAAGAGATTCGAATTTGTTCTTTTCCCCAGCAGCAACACTGTACCTAAAACACATCAGTAAACCACACAGTCAGATTAGATGGGAAAACACCCGGCTCCTTTATGAAAAGGTCACTTACAAAGCACTGTAATGAAGGCAAATATACCTCTTTCTCTGATCTAAAATGATCATGGAAGCTCCACTTACTTTTGATAGAAAACAAAGAGGGTGTTAAATAAAACTGGGCCTGGGCCCGGCGTTTATTCGAGTTCAGCACTTATTTGGAGCCCCTTATTCAATCGAAAATATAAGGTAAGAACTTTGTAGTTAGAATCATTACAGCGACGGTGAGGAAAATGCCGACTGAAACATAATAGCCCATTTCAGAGTTGCTTTACGCTTCTCTATCAAAACGAGGCCAGAGGCACAACCACTTATATGAGTTTAATTTGTATGTGAATGAAATCTCATTCACATGCAAATTATGAATATGAAGAGATAACAAAATATAAGACAAAAATGAAGATATTAGACAACCTGAGACTCAGAACGCTCGCAGTCCTCACCAGATTTTGTCGACACCGCTGTGTAGATATTCCACGGTGTACAGTGCGAGTGGATGAGTCTGCCACGGCTTTACTGAGAAGATCATGTCCAACTGAACCCAAGGGACTGTTACGTCTGAAATTGTCACAGAGAATAGAAATTTTTTTTTCCATATTAAAACAGCTAAATTAATAACTTTTCGTTACAAAGAACCGCCTACAAATTTACTCCTCAGCTGTGTTCATAGATCATTTATAAAGGCTTAGTTTCGGAAGCTGTGCTATGGATTGTACAACCGTGAAACATATCGGCTATGTTCACACACAGAAACCTCCTCAACGAAGATGAACTGTCATAAGTAGGTGGTGCAGCTTACCAGCTTAGATTTTTCTCTTACCTTGAACAAATCCCACGTGCTTCAAAACCGAACCAGGCAGATGCGGAAGAACATTCAAATTCCAACCAAGCCTAAAAAAAAATTGGTCGTTACTATCTTCACGTGAAGACATGAAGTAGGAAGGTTGACAACGTACATGTATAACTCACTAACAAGCCTGGCGCTCTTAAAACTACAAGCGCATCAGTACAAATGATCCAATCTTTCGAGCTACAACTTTGTCACTTTGTCAAGTGATCGAGTGATTCAACAACAAAGGTGTGTCCACGATTGAAAGCTGGCGCGCAATATTCCAAACTGGTGTCCAACAAACGTTGAGCACTGCGTTTGTCACTTACTTTGCATACGGATTTCCTTTGTCAGTTGGGAAGCAGCTGTCCTCATGGTTTGTGTCCACAGTTCCACGGTGAACCGATACATAAGTTTCACGGTTATGAACAAACCTCCAGAATTCCCGCTGAAAAAACACAAAATTTACGTCATAGTGGTGAAAACAATGTACACGTTTTCCACTCGTTGTTCTAGCTGAATAGATGGCTCATTGGGAGCTCTCTATAAGCTTGCTTTATTATCTTCCAATACAGAAAAAAAAAAACACAAATTGTGAAAGCAAACAAGTATCAACCAAACGAAAGGAATAACGACTAATCATGTAGTACATTGAACTTTAAGTAAAAATTGTTCTTAAAAAGTTCTCTGATTGCAAAGCGAGGAAATTTTCGCCGCTACCCAGCATCAAAACTCTGAATTCTGTTTTGAAGCCTGTTTGACTGAACATTTTGCAATAATTTAATGCTATTAACGCTGCAAAACGTTCACCGATATAACTGTAAGAAAAAGTGAAAGAAATACCTCTACTTCGTTAACTGAAGGCGGATTCTTGAAGAAATGTCCCTGCACGTTACGCGCAATTCTTTGAAACGGTACTAAGGCTAAACTGCGGCCCTAAACATAACACAAAAGCAGTCAATCGGTAGCCAGCTCAAAATGTCAACTCTCCTTACTGGTTATACAATACATTTCTTTTGTGTTAGTTCTGAGAAATTATACGTAGATCAGACCCATATCAGCTAGTTGACGAGTTTCTTTATTCTCATCAACTGTTTGCTTGATAATGTATTGAAATTATTAGGAGAAATAAGATGCTGATCACTATCAGTAACTAAAGACTTTCTCAGAAGAAAACATTTTTCGGTCTTCTTTCTTTTGAGACTGAAAATCTCTAAGGATGCGAATTTAAAGTATTCCTGAAAATACCATTGAAAATACCAAATGATGTTCTTACCTTCACAGACCAGGCAGCTGCTGCGTCTTGGTCTGCTACAAAAAGAAATGCGAAACTCGAGTGAGTAACGTGTAGACTGCAAAATAGCTTGTAAAGAGACTGTTGCAATGCGTCAACTAAGCACTTAGTTCGTAGCTGAGGAACTGACCAGCTTTCAAGACGAAAGCAGTAGCGGAGCAGTCGGCATGGAAACAGAATGTAAACAGTCCCAAACGAGGCAAACGTGATTTGGTGCAATAGAGAAAAACATTCCACCGGGGAAGTGTCACAAAGTGCTTAGTCCACTACACAAAACCATCGCGTCACAACACAAATAATAGATCTGTCCAGAAGTCGAGCTGTGAAAGCCGAACTCGGAGGAAGAAAAATGTCCGAGACGCTCAAAAAACCGAGTAAAACGAACGCAAGGAAAAGGAACACAAGCTCGACCTTCGCGCCTAGACTACCTACAAGCGCGAAGGACTACGGAATAAAATATTAAATACGCTAAATTCGAACCAAGACATACCACTAGTAGAACTGTTTTCCTTCTCCGACTGAACCTCCCGCAACAACTCATCTTTTTCATCCTGCAGGAAAAACAAATACGGGAATCATCAGCTCACAGTAACTCTTGCAAATAACGATACCTCTCTTTAGTTGTAGAGTGGTAGGAACACACAAACAGCAGTGGTACCTTTGGTAAAAGATCGTATGAGAGTAAATATTTGCAGTAGATATCTTGAAGTTTCCCTATGCGGTCTTGAGTCTGAATCACAAAACGAAACAAGGAAACGTTAACTTACAAAAGCAGCTTTCCATTAAATTAACTAAAATAACTGACGGTTCATTTGATCTAACTCAATTGCCATAACTACAGTTTGCTATCTAAAACCAGTTTCAGAAACCAGAAAAGTTAAACCTTACCACCTCTTTTCACTGGCTAATAATTGATTATACCGAAATTCAGCAGGTAATTGGACAAGTGATTTTCTTCAACATTACTAAATTCGCATGACAATTAACGCAAACTCGAGCAATGGTAATATTTTACGAACTAGAAGACTGTAAGTGATTCTAGGCGAACTTGCAATTCAGCCATTTCTTTTATCCGTTGCATGTTCTTCCAAAGAGCCGATGTGAAACAAGCGGAAAAATCTGCTGTTTTCTCTATCGCAGTAAAAATACTGTTTGGAAGCCACAGCAAGCTAGACTTACCGCCCGCGGTATTTTCAATATTTCGGCGATTTTCGTCCATTTCTTGCTGTCAATTACCTGTGAAGACAAAAGGAAGTGTCACCTAGGTTAGCTACCAGTCTCCACAACGGTCAACTCTGCAAACACTGCTCTACAATCTTTAAAAAGTCATCATGTACCACAAAATTCCCGTTTTAAGCCTGTCCGGGCTTGTATAACTTCGCAAGGGGTTTAGGGCAGGCTTGCAACAGTGGAAACTTACACCCGGGAGAGGGGGCAGCTTGTAAACGGCAGACATACCTTCTGCAGTCCACCAAATTGTTTCACCACTCTGGAAAACTGAGGTAGATCAAGTTCATATCCTCCAATCTGAAGAAACAGTAAAATATAACGATCAACAAACGATACAAGTGCCCCATGATCCTCAAGCTTTACACCCTTCGACGAAGCACTCCTGCGCTTAATACATGTCTAAAAGAACTAAAATAAGCGCCTGACAAGTAGCCTGCGAGCAGGCTCTCGTGTTTAGGCCGGGGGCACGAGCGGCGAAGCCGAGAGAGTCTCTATCCCTCGCATCCTTCCCCTCCCCGCGTCGTCCTTAAACTCGCAAGCTACGTGACAAGCAAAGTTTCCTATCAATCATAAACACATCTGAAAGCCAGACCAAGTTATTTTCTGCTAAGAATTGCACGCAGCATTTTATTTTCTTGTTCGTGATGTCTAAATAACTTACCTGAGGCATGGGCACAATTGATATAGACTGCTGATCCAGATGTTTCTTGATGCAGGCTAATTCCTCCTCTACAGGACCCCACCTGGAAAATTCACAGCCAAAAAACTTAACGCCCTAATTTATCCCCAGATTAATTTTCTTCTCTTGGGCACGTCATTATTACTGAGAGTGGTTTTCAGCGATCTCTGGCTTACGCATTTTCTCTTAAATTAACACGCTTAACACAGACACCTTGATGGTACACGGTACACGTAGGTGTTAACAAGCCTTGAATGGTTCTTGGTTGTGAGTATATGCTATCGTGATAGGTATCTGATCGGTGCTACACTTTTCCGTTGGGAATTATCATATGTTTTACACGAAACAGCCGGTAGGAAGAGAACCGATTCATATGACAAACTCCCTTACAGAATGCATTTCCTTGTAACGATTCATCATAGCTTACTGTTAGCCTTCGCACGCGCGTTTGAGGTCAACCTACCTGTCTTGAAGTCTGTGTATGAGCTGACACTCGCTATTAAACCGCACACTCTCAGGGACCTGAAACTCAGGCTGAAGGTAGAGTTACTATTATTGATGCTTTGAGAGAAAAATCACAATAATTTCTGCCGCATTACAAAACGTTCAGACCCCAAGCTCGACTTCTGGTTAGCTCAAATGATTTCAGAGACCAGGTGTATTCATCCAGTCCTCCACCTGGATGGGATACTTCTTCATCACAGCACCCCCCCGAGCCCCCCTGAGCCCCCCCCCCACCTGCCCCCCCTCCCCGCCTACTGACCCACGATTTACCTTGGTTGCCCCAGCTGTTATGTAACACCTATTTATACAACTACACGAGAGTCAAGTGTGCTGCCCCCAAGAACATGACGCAATGACCCCGACCAGAATCCCAGAGCTCTCGATTGCGCGCTAACCACGAGGCTACCGCGCCTCTCCTAAAATCTCCCGAAAAAAAAAAGAGAGTAAAACCTGAGTAAGCAAAGGAATAGCAAACCTTCCATGAGTCAGGAGGAACTATGACACACACACCAAACTTCTCAGCATCGCAGCGTATCCTCTTAATGTAGGCAACAGGGTCCCTGAATTCCTCTTCGCTGGGGTGAAACACTGGTGAATCATTCGTTTTTTCCAGAGAAGGGCAAATCGTTTCCTTCCGCTTGGAACCTACAGTCTTCTTGACAATTTTCGGAGAACTGTTAGACTTAACATTGATACTGCCAGTAACTGTTGAATCTGAAATTTTGTTTTTCGTTTCTTTTAAACTTGGCGAGTTTGAAGGTTGGGGCTTTCCTGGGGTCGAGGGACGAGCCAAGGGGGTTAAGGTCTCCCTGGTTAAATCTGCAGCGCTGTGATCGTTTATATAAGGTTGCATTACATGTGAGTGCTCTCTTCCTGAAGCAACTTTGCTTGAGAGTGCGTTTGAGCGTGACTCCGGCCGCGAATCTCTTCCTTGGAAGGCAGTTGGCAAATGGTACGTTCTGTAATTTTCTTGTTCACCTACACAAAGCTCGCGCTGGGCGCTATTCAGTGGCTCGCCTTTGCTGACACTTGCACGTTGAATAACAGACACCTGGTGCCCATCGCTTGATCCCAGCGGACCCAACGAATATCCATCTATAGTCCGTGTCTTTGAATTCGAATGTGAAACAGAATACGCGCCAGATTGACGGGCAGACTGAGACAGATTCACAGAGAAAGTGTACGGTTTGGGAGGAGAATTCCGTGAAGCAGAAGGTATGGAATAGGGCGACTGCAGATGAGACCACGTTGGGGGCAAGCTGTGAGTCACGTTTTCATTTCGTCCAATAGCCGATCGTAACGTCGGCTGTTGCTTTCCAGAACGCAAGGAACTCCGGGACGTGACATCCACGTGTGGAATACACACAGTATTAACCGGTTCTGGTGAAATGCCGCTGAACAAGTCCGATCTTGGAGAAGGGATTCGCTTAAATTCCACAGGCGAATTGTTAAACTGCCTATTAGCTGACACTGCACCAGTATTTACTCCACTCGAGAGTTTATCGTGCGGTCGATGAACATAAGAAGATGGGGAAGGTCTCGCATACTGATTGTACATGGAGCGACAGGGCTGCCTTTCATCCGATCGGCCAAAACCATCGACTGATGACTGAAAACTCATTAAATTAACTTCGGAGCGGTTTGATGCCAAGCTGACACCATTGTTTCTGGGCACGACCAAGGAGCTTACTTGCACAGGCCTAGGTTCATTCTCTGCCTGAGGAAACGTCTGACGGTTTGAGAAGACATAGGTACTCTTGAATTTTTCTTTGTACGACATGAAGAGTGGAGAATGCCTTGAGGAGGCCAGGGGTCCAGCGACGGGAATAGTTCTAGCGTAACTACGTTCTTGAAATGATTGCGCGTTTTCGTGTCTAGAAGACGTTAAATCCCCGAAAGGTGAAGGATGCCGCCGATTGTGGTCAATGCTAGGAGTTAGTGTATTCTTTTGAAGCGATGCTGGACCAACGCTTTCTTCCAAAAAACCCGTCGAATGTCTTACAAGAATTGGCGGATGAGACGGAAATCGACCACTGGACGATTCAAGGTGATTACGTGAGGTTTCACCACGAGCGCCGGACGGTTCAACTCGACCGGGCGGTGTTCGGCTACCGGAGTCTACTGGGATAGCTACACGTTGAAGCCGAGGTGGACTGCTGCTACAGTTGATCGCACGTGAAATCCTAAACGACATCTCTTCAACGGGAGCATCGCTATATTGGCTTGCTGAAGAGTGTCTCCGCAGCAGAGGCATTTCTTTGCTACTCCAGGGGGATGTGGTCCTATTAACCCCTGCTTCTACGTCTGAAATTTTAGTTAAGTCGCACAGAGAAGTGCTCGATCTCTCAGTTTTAACCACTGTAGCTCCAGGCTTCGATTCATTTTTATTCTGAGTCCACAACGAACGTGGCTGGAACTCTGATAAATTATCCTCTACTGTGACTGATTTGTTCACGTTTCTTTCCGTCGACTCGTTGTTATTCGCGCCTTCAAGGTCTATGACAACAGGGGGAAATCTCTTCAAAGGCGGTGGTCCTTCATCTTGAATGATTGACAGCTTCGGGGGCAGCTCTGCACGTGCTTCGTTCTTTTGATCACGTGTAGGTGACGTGGAAGGAAATCTCTGCAGCGTGGGAGGCCCGTGGAGATGAGTGACTCTTTGAGCCGCGGCAGGGATGTACAGCAGGGGTGGAGGGGGCGGAGAGCAGGACGACGATTCTGATGATTGTAACAGGGGAGGGGGACGAGAAATGACACTATCACCTCCGTTACCCGTCAAAGGAGAATATGAAGTTCTCGTGACCGAAGCTCCTGTTAAAGTAGGTTTGACAGCGAAGGGTTTAGGAATGGGTCTTGGTAACTGCTTGTCCTTTGACCTGTACGTTGACAAGTTCGTAGGACGGCAAGACACTCTGAAGGCTAATGGAGGTGTGACAGACTTGGTGAGCTCTCTTGGACTCTAAAAAACAAACAAATGAAAAAAATTTACAGGGATCGCATCAAAGAGTTCGGCGTAACACACAATAAAGGCTTAAGATCAATAACCAAAGCTCTTTTACTAGGATCAAGAATCATAAAATTTTTTGTTGTTACACTGTAGCCATCTATTTAAGTTAAGTTATCAACTTTTGTATATAAGTCATCACGCCCAATCCGACAACGAAGACGTCCAGCGGAATAATGACGATAAAAACAATGACGATAACAATAATGAATTAATGCTTAAGTAGCCGGAAGTTTCTTTCACCCTATGGGTCCCTATATGGAAAGTCTTACGCGACTAAGACACGAGAAGACGCGGGATACAGATCATGCAGATCATGCGACTTAACTCTTAGTAGAGAAAAGTTTCCCTCAGGCAAACCTATCAACTGTCCTGTTTGTACAAGAATAGTAGAAAGACCGCGGCCGACTGCAAGTGAATTCGGAGATCATTTGGCTCACAGCTTTTACAAGGATTCACTTTCAAGAAATAAAGGGATTACTCTGAAAGACTAGTGGGAAATGCGTACGAGGTAAATAAGTCTTCCGTGACTGCCACGACACAATTCTTCAAATTTCATCTAAAACAAAAAGGCAATATTCAATTAAGCACACAAAATTTTCATCCGAACTCGAAGCGCACAGTATAATTAATTAATAACATGAAATTTCAATTTTGAACAAATGCTTTGTTAATACTATAGAGAGTGACTCCCAAAAGCACTCATTATATAGTGTAGCTTATAGACGCATTTTTGATTAAGTAACTCCCATGGGAATTGATCGCAACACCGAGATGAACCCTCGGCGAAGTTCATGGAAGGTTAATTTGTTAACAT
>Ga0126338_10002727_pt1 | contig 12214 bp, 7 predicted proteins | sample OrbCmetagenome_2_FD_92529 | JGI IMG/M metagenome (GOLD analysis project Ga0126338, IMG submission 92529) | Coral microbial communities from Petempiche,Puerto Morelos, Mexico - Orbicella C C metagenome | ecosystem: Host-associated > Invertebrates > Cnidaria > Coral | place: Petempiche,Puerto... | reverse complement strand
CCCCCCCCCCCCCTCCCCCAGTTACAGAAATTTTTGAAATTTTTCGGGCAAAACGCTGATGATTCGGGCAAAAGTACTCAGGAGAAAACATTCTAAAAGGTAGTCAAAGCCAGGCTTGTAGGCTACTTTCTCTGACGTTTGCCTTGTCAAAACGGAGTTAAGGTCAAATGCTCTAATGATCCAGGAAATCTGTTTTGAAAAAAGTCATATATCGTTTAAATGTGTATCTTGGAAATCGACGAGATGGATATTACTTCCATCAATAAAACAATGTCAGAATCAAAGCAAACTAAGACCTAGACTTAAGACAATTTTCTTGAACTTCTCGTACGAGGAAGAATTTACTGTTTCTTTTATAAGTTTCTGATTTTACTAGGCTGTCGATCGAGGTTATGGAGTATCCGAGGTTTTAAAATAACTACAGTGCAATCCCGATTTCTCGAATCCTCATTTTTTCGAACCTCCCGATAACTCGAAACAAAAGTCGTTTCCCTCTCCTCAGTTGAACACTGTAATTTTACCCCGATTTCTCGAAATATCCGATTTTTCGAACGAATTTTCGTTTCCCTTGGGGTTCAAAAATCGGGTCTCCACTGTAATTTTGGAATGATAATAGTTTCATTAGACATGAGAATTGAGAACGTTTTCGTTTTTACTGCGATTTGAATGCGTTCCGAAACAATGAAACAGAGGACATGTTTTTGTACCAAAGCAATCCTGTGGGAGTTGAACTCTTTTCCTATGTAAACACTTTCGTTGGCTTTATGTTACATATTTTGCGCACAGAAATCTAGGCCAGCGAAGTGAAACTACACATTTCCTCCTTTGACTTATTCAGCAGAAAGCAGCTTTGGTTTTGGTCGGGTTAAAAAGAGAAGAGGGTACACAACACGCAGTCAAACTACACTGTCCGTACGAAAAGTCGCACACATTTCGTGAAGACATGTCTGCAAGGATTTTAAATGCTATTAACACAGACTTCGAACTTTAAACAATTAACTTATCCGCTACAGTCCACAATAAGCTGCCTCGACACTCGAAAGTCCGCAATATGCCATAACACTCGAAAGAAAGCACATGGACGAACATGGAGATCTAGATGAACTCATTCGCCCCTGAAGAGTATTTAAATTTTTTTTTTGGGGGGGGGGGAATTACAAAACTCGCATTTTTCTGCATTACCCGATTAGAACTGCGTTCTCTCGAAGGTAAAAATCGCCCCATGCCAAGATATAGAAAACTAAACTAAAATCAAAATAAAACGCCTCAAAAAGTCACGCGTACGGTTACCATATTTGTAGAGCAAAGTATAATGGCTCATATCCCCTAAACCAATGAAAACTCTTGAAAAGCATTATCCAATGATCCAGTTTTTAATAAAGACTAAAATGATACACCTAAATATGTCTCTTCTACGAAAAACTTAGTTGGCTCAAGAATATAAAATGTAGCTTTCCTCCGATAAAACGTAAGTCTAGATATCGTAAAGGAATTTCCTTTTTTTCTCTGCATGCCTCTCTTTTGCGCAATTTCTGTAATTTTTGCCAATGAAAACCATAATTTCGGACAAGAGGTTTGGGGATGAAAGGTTCTGAAATCGAAAAAGGCAGAAATTAAAACTACCGTAGAATTCCGAAAGTAACAGCCCCCCCGAAAATAACGGCTCCTCGAAAGTAACGCTATTTTTTTACCTTCCTATTGAGACTTCCGAACGGACTTCCGGGGGGACCATTACTTTCGAGTCTCAATTAGCCTGCGTAGCAAGCGTTCCCGTACGAAGCTTTTCCACATTCTGGCCGCGCGTAAATTGGTGCGAGAGCACCACCCCCAGCTTCGTCGAGCTTTTGCTGTCGCTCCAGTTTACGCACGGCCAGAATGCGGAAAAGCTCTTCGTACGGGAACGCTCGCTACGCAGGCTAATTGAAACTCGAAAGTAATGGTCTCCCCGAAAGTAACGACCCGCCCAAAAGTAGCGGCCCTTTGAAGAAGTCACTAAAAAGCAAAACTCTCTGATCTCAAGCGCAATGTGGATGGAACAGCCTGACTGTAAGACTGAACAACTTGAAGAGTTGTTTGTGATTTCATTTCGAACTTAACTGAATGTTTCTTGAAACTATGATTTATGAGCTGTATTTGTCTGGCAACAGAGTCAAATAATAGTGTAACTGGTTGCATTGTGTTATAATGCGACCGTTTTACTGTCGCCTCGCAGCACCAACATTTGGAGCATTTTTTGTTTATACGGTCTGCTTTGTTTACGTGGTTCGTTAGTAACATACATAAACGGAACTTTTTATTTCATGATACGCGTCCGCCTTGCCTGAAACGACTGTTACCGTACAAACGTTTTTTAACCATTCGAAAGTAACAGCTACCCGTAAGCAACGGCTACCCGAAAGTAGAGGCTCCTTTTGCTGCTAAATCCGAAGTAACGGGAGCCGTTACGTTCGGAATTCTACGATATAAAGAAGACAAAACGAAGAAGCCAAAACAGAACGAACAAGGGGGGAAAAGATTTTAAAAAAACTCAAACAAGCAAAAGTAAAAAGCAGGAATTTCCTGGGGCGGAAGAACTTGAGCTCAAACCGGTCTGAGAGTAAATCCTCGCAGACCCAAATTCGCAGACCCAAATCCCTTCCACCCAAAAGGAATTTGACCCTTCAAAGTACATTCAACGTTATAAGATTCCAAAGGTTGAACTTCCTTTGAAGATGGCGGACAATAAATATTACATGGCCGAAGTTTGACACCATACTCCTTTTGACTCGTCAAAGAGATGGGATTCTAATAGTCTCCTCCGCAGCCGTTTTTTGGGATGTCACGCAACGTTGCGTGACATCCCAAAAAACGGCTGCGGAGGAGACTAGGATTCTAACTGCGAGGGATTAAGTTTATGGCGACAGTAGTCTGTCTTGATATTTAGCCAAACACTAGCAAGGTTCTACATTCAACGTTATTAGACCCCAAAGGTTTAACTCCGTTTCAAGATGGCGGAATATAAGTAACACATTGCCACAGTTTGACATCATACTCCTTTTGACCCGTCAAAGATACTGGATTCTTATTGAGAGAGATGAAGTTTTAGGTGTCAGTTACATATCTTGACATTCACACAAAAACTACCGAGGTCCTAAAAAATTTATTACATCCCAAAGATTACTCTGTTTCTCTAAATATGGCGACCATATTAGATTTAATGGCCAATGTTTGACATCATCGTCTTTTCCACCCGTCAATGCAAAGAGATTGGATGCTTATGTACAAAGATGAGGTTCCTGGCAACAGTAGAATGTCCTGATATTCAGACGAAAACTAGCACAGTCCCTGGCATTGAACGTTATTAGACCCCAAAGATTGAACTTCCTCTCAAGATGGCGGAATATGAGTAATACATGGCAGAAGTTTGACCTCATACTCCTTTTGACCCGTCAAAGAGATAGGATTCTAAAAGCGAGAGATTAAGTTTATGGCGATAGTAGTCTGTCTTGATATTCAGCCAGAAACTAGCAAGATTCTACATTGAACGTTATTAGACCTCAAAGGTTGAACTCCGTTTCAAGATAGCGAAATATAACTAACACATGGCCACAGTTTGACATCATACTCCTTTCGACCCTCTAAAGAGATGAGATTCTAATACCGAGAGACTAAGTTTATGGCGACAGTAGTCTGTCTTGATATTCAGTCAAAAACTACCAAAGTACTAGATAACAAGTTATTCGATTAGACTTCGTGACAAGTTGGCAGTGACTTTACAATAAGGAGGCGAATTGCAATATACTTCTAGAGGGGGAATCGGCCGATGTTTTACATCAGACTTTTTTCCACCCTGGAAAGAGATGGGACTCGACTATCGATAGATGAAGTCTTAAGTGTCATATTTATCTGTTGACATTGGCACAAAAACTTTTAAGCTCCTATAAAATAAGTTATTTCATCGCAAATGTTACACCCTTCTTCTTAAGGTTACGGCTATATCAAATTAATTAAATGGATCAAGTGGCAGTGATCAAGGTGATTAGAAAAGGCGGAAATTTCATAGTAACTGTCAACCAATGAAAACGCTCGATCCAATACATATGAAACGCTTTGTGATTGGCTACCTATAGGCACTGTCTAAAGATGCAGAAATGAAGCAGACATGGCGGACGATCAAACTTCATGTTGGAGTCGCCTATGGTATCTTCAGGAACGTTTAAAGCAAGAACGGCTGTTTGTCAACAAAGAAAAAACTGAAATATCTAATCTAAACATAGAGATACAGTCGAGCTGCGAAAGACTTTATCACTTGTCATGGATTACCCGGCAACAGTGGAAAATTGTACAAAGAGTACGGGCTTCACCTGAAGATTGCAGCCAGGCGGTGAACAGGTTGGATTCTGCCCGCTTTGTTGACGCTTCTAGACACCTTGGCTACTTAGAGTCAAAGTACTGGGAATTTCTGAAAGGACTAAGGGAGAATCCTGCCCTAGTGGCGTCGACTTTGACATATGCAGACAAAGTCAATTTGGACACCTCTCAGCTGATTCGTCTGTTGTTGAATTCTCTGTATGGAAACTGTTTGCTTCCGCAAGACGAGAGTTACGTTTTGCTGCTAATGAAGCACCTCATTGAGCTGAAAATCACAGGAGACGAGCAGCCTGGAGAATTCTTTAAGCATAAAAGGAATTCGTTTACGTCGTTGTTCGAGATTTTAGTGGAGAGCTTGTTCTCTGCGAAGTTGTATTTGACAGCGGCATTGCACGCTCCTATAATGCAAGTTCTTTCGGAGGATTCACTGCTTAAAAAGAGACTGCCTCTAAAGTGTACTAAATTTGTTGAAAGCCTGAAAGCGAAACTCTACTGCTTCCCTCAAAGTTTACGCTGGTTAGTGTGTCAATTTTCGAAACTTCTTTCTTCAACTGGTAATGTCAACGACAAGGACGTGCGCTCGATGGTGTTGAAATTATCGTTTGATTTCCTTGTGTGTCCGGCCATAATAAGGCCCGAACAGTTTGGCATCACCTCTGATGTACAAATCAGTGAAATAGCCTCTCAGAACTTACAGCAGATAGCTTCTTGTTTGCTCAATTGTTGTTTCTCTGAAGGTGATAAAAACCCAAGATCATCGCACATGTTTTCGAGAATTGATACAGTAAGTACTCCGAGTAAATATGAAAATAAATAACACGCCAGGTGAGGAAATTGGTGGGACATGGCACGTTTAATAGGGGAGTGGTGTGACATTGAACCTCTGTTCTACTTTCTTGCTGATGCTGAAGGTTTGTAGCTCCTTCATTTGGAAAACATCAAATACATGAAGCAGTGTATCTCCCTGCCCCCCGCCTCCCCCCCATCACCACCTCTGAGCAATGTCATAACTTTCAGGGTCTTGTGGATGGCTTAGTATTATATATCTGTGTGGTTTTGGAAAATATCCATACCCCACCCCAGAGGGGAGAGTGTGTTGTGACAGGGAGGGGGAGTCATGATCAAAGACCCATGAAATTGCAGAGGACAGGAGAGGTGGACAGTTGATTTATATTCCATATGTACTTCAATTCAATACAGATTCAAATACCTATCTAACTGTTCAAAAATTGTTCCTTTCTTCGTAAGTAGAAAACAGTAGCTTGAAAACTTGTATTTGAAATATAGCAATATAATTCAAAGTTGGATATTTCCAAGTTTCAACTATTTTTACTTTTTCTTTTCAGCATTGTGTGGCATCGTTTTTAGATGCCATATTACAAAGTCAGGAAGAAATTTCAGATGTTCCAATCCAGCAGTCACTTCCTGGCCTTTGCCGTAACTCAGTTCTTATAACTGAAAATGAGCTGCACTCCTTGGTAAGTATTCACAGACAAAATCTCTTGACCTGTGGTCATTTACGTTAAATCTCTAGTATCAGGATTAGGATTATCTGTTTTTGTTTTGTTGTCCTTTTACTGACTGAGTTCAAAGTTTGTCATGCTGGTGGCAAATGGTTCAACTTCATGCCACTGGCTGCTAACAATCCTTCTATCCGAAGTTTACCTCAGCAGGCATGTGGATTTCTTGAGGAGTTTAAGAGTGAGATCTATCATTTCCCTTAACTGTATCACATTATTGTAAGTTCTACTCCCACTCCTTAAAAACTTGACGTGTATAACTTTTGGTGTCTTGTAGACACACTCAGGAGTACATGTATCATTTTGTTTGTTAGGTGTCGTTGTGCAGATAAGAGTTAGCCTTATCATTCAGTAGCATTGCTAGTAACATAGGCTTTGTTAACAGGAATAGTAGGTTTCTTAAATCTGAAGTTTAAAGCAACACTGCGCAGCTCGAGGTTTTGAAATGACAGTTGCTAATAGCCCTGAAGTGAGCTCTTGTTATTTAGCATTGCTGCAAGAATGAGTCTGGAGCTCTGCCATCAGATCGTTTTATAAATTAGTTATACAGCATTATCATTCACACATTTGACTTAAACATGGGCCTTTTTTCTAAGTTACCTAGAGTAGTCTTCTCCTAGACTAGTCCCTACTGGAAAATCGTATACTTAATTATACACCCAATATACATATACCTTTGTTTGTCATTATTCTTTTCAAACCAGTGCATTCTTCTGTTTCCTTTCAATAGACAAGCTTTCTAAGGATGGTTGATCACAGTGAAGATCACAGAGACATTGTCAACAATAAAGAATTAAAAGAGTTACTGGATAACCTGCCACCCCAACCTGACCCCCCAGAACCCTCAACCCCGGAGGTGTCAAAAGATGTTTGTCCTGCACCTTCCAACCTTGATTCTCAAACAGGTAGTCCAAAAACACCCAAAAAACGACGCCCCTTTAAAGGCAAGAAAGAAAAGGAACCTCGCAAGCAAAGTCTGGGTGAGGCTCAATCCACAGAAATTGAACCAGCTAAGGTGATCAAGCAGTTTAATCCTTTAGCGGTTGTCAGCAAATCAGAGGAGTTCAAAATGGAGTTTCTCAGAAGAATACCACTGATGTTGCAGGAGGATGAAGATGTTTTAGTGATTTCTCTGGGTTATTCTGCAATTGAATGTCCTGGCATGGAGTCTGAGGAAAAGGTACAGTAATTAAATTTATTTGATGTGCATTTATTGATGGTGATCATGGCCTTGCATGCAGAACCCTTCAACTTGTTTCTAAAGAAAAGGGAGACTGCATCTGTGGTTAGCTTCTACATTACCTATAGTCATCTTCATTCACTCAGCATTTGAAGCATACCAAACTGGTTCACACTTAAAACAGACATGTATTTTAAGCATTACTCAACGGCTTTAATGATGACTTCGACTCTCATGGAAATAAAATTTAACAAGAAGCATCATCTGGTCTAGCAATGAGATCATCATCGCATCTCTTTATGCCAGTAGGTGCACAAGACTGACATGTTGTCAACCCAACACTCTAGGTTCTGTGCCACCACTTTTCCCATTTTTCAAGTCATCTACCATGCCTTGTAATCTTTTCTTTCTCAACAGTCCTTTTTCAAGTGATGTTGTGTCTTGCCCTGCAACCTTCTGGGATCCACCCCAGTACTGTCAAACAGTTGCTTAAAACAAACATGTTTTCTATTTTTGAATATTACTCTGAGGACCGAATCAAAGGCCTTTTAAAAGTACGTGTACAGGCCTGCCCTGCATTCAGTCACCTGTTATAAGATGTTTCTCAGTATAAAGATTTACCCTGTCATACTTCTCTTTGGTCCAAATCCAGTCTGCTCCTTTAGAAGCTTTTTGTCTACACCTATCTTGATCTGCTCAAGCAGTATCCTGCATAATTTTGTTTTGATAACCAGTGATAACGTTGCTCCGTCCCATTGTTAGAATGGTGCTAATCACTTTCTTGAATACCTTGATGGCCACAGTCCCAGCTCAGTCCACAGTTTGGCTGGCTGTGTAGATGCACATGGTAAATCACAAGTTTGATAAATCTTGAGCAAATTATGATCCAAGCTTGTCCCAGGCTGTCTGGTTCTTAAAACCAACCATACTACACAGAATTCGACCAATATGGAAATGTTGATGTCTAGGCTCAGACAACTCTGTTGGAGTAGTCAAGCTACAAGAAAATCTTCTATTTCCTTCCTTTTTGTTTTGCCATAAGTTAAGAATACCAAGTACTTAGACAGCCTACTCAGTGACAGTCTGAGTTATTTCTGCAGATCAAAGAGCAGACCATTCTCGTTAATGTATGATTATGATAAATTGAATAATGAAAGTCATTTTTGTTGATCTGTAGGTACTTGGCATCAAAAAGCCAAAGAATGAGGCAGATTCTAGCAAAAGTTTCAGACCAAGAAGTAGCTCTTCCACGTTCTATAAGCACCTTTTTCCTGAAAAGCCAGTGACAAAGGAAGATCATTCTAATGATAAAAGCAGTGATGAAGACACACAAAATGGTCAGTGTGATCTTGACATTCATGATGTGTTACTCTTTGGATCCAGTCTCTTAACTTCTATGGAAAGTTCTCCTCTAACTAGTAAAAGTATAAACTGGGAAGGACCCTACTTATGTTAGTACACAATGCTGGAAACAATAACTGTTATTACGTAGTAGGATGTCTGTCTTTTCAAGTCTCTAATTTTTTAAATGCAAATAATCTGATTGCTCAATCCCTAGCTGTACAAGTCATGAAGTAATAAGTGGGCTTTAAGTCATTTTAGTACTCAACCATGATGTCTGATCATAATGTAAAATAAGACGCCCAGTTTCACAAATTTGTTTGGTCAATATCCAATGAAAAACTGTCATTTCGAGCTCTTGTATGGGTTTTTCAGTGGGTTCTAATCACACAAACACCCCATGTATCATTTGTGGGTTTACATGGTTTTTTGTTAAAGGATGGAACTGACTTTTCAAAACACATGAATGTCAATAGGAAAGCAAATTGAACATTAGACTTTCCAAAGTTTTTGTTGGGGTTATTGACTTCTATATCAATAAAGATTGCTGTTCATTGTTGAAAGTCAAAGATCTTCCAAACTTAGTGACAAAAGAATTGTTCTGATGTATTAAGGAAATAACAGCACTTCACGCTAGTAAACAGGTTTATTGACTTCTTTGGCCAAACAAGATGTGGTTTGTGTTTTGTAGGTAATGATCCAACAACTGATCCTGGTACTCTTCAGCCAGCTACATGTGTCATTGATTCAAGTCATGGTGATCACATTGCTGATTCACTAGGACTTGCTAAAGAGGTTACACCTGGAACAGATTGCATTGATTTCCTACACAGCAATTCAGAGACAAATACATGTACGCATGCAACACAAGATGTTGAAGCAAAAGGAAATGCAGAAATTGGACACCCTGACAATGTTGATCTAATTGATTTTGGAAGTGACAGTCCACCTCCTCTCCCTTCAGTTCCTGGAGATGCAATTGATAACCAAGCTGTGAAGAGACAGTCACCCATTGCCTTTGATCACCAGGTGGCTGGAAACCGAGACAGTGCCATTAGTAGTGGTGGCAGCACACGTACAAGCTGCATCAGTAGTACAAGCACTCGGAGCAGTGGAATTGAATTCACTAAAGATTGCATCGTAGTTGACAGTGGCCATGGTGATATTGCAGAAGAGGGTTCTGAATCGGATCTCTCTGGCCTTGAACACTTAGCTGCACCTGATGATAATTTTAGAAAGCGCACAAGTGTTATAAATGACCAGGAAAAAAGACAAAGTAAGCTTAGCAGTCGTGGAAGCACAAGTAGTGGAACAATCACTGGCTTTCAAGGAGAGGGTTCCAACCGTGACAGCCAAGCAAGCTTCTTGAGTTTCGATGCAGAGTTTCCACCTCGAAGTGGATCTTCTAGTACAGCTGATGATGAACATGAGTGGCCACCTAGAGAGAAGAAGCCCTCTCGTGGATCTTCATTAAGACGGCATTTCAGAGGGAGGAAAAAGACCAAAGGAAAGGGTTCTTTTGATGGTGAGGATAATCTGAATGACGAGCAAAGTGGGAAGAAAGAGAAAGGATTCTTTGGAATGATCAGGACAGGACTCTCTAAAGACAAGATGAAGGCAAGTGGATCAAAAGTGTACAAGGAATTGGCAGAGAAAACACTTGATGCTTTTGATATCACTGACAGGATGGCACACCCTGAGGTGGAGGAAAAAACACCCAAAGGTACTATTATTTTAGTCTCACAATAAGAATAGAATAAATTAATGTTGTTTCATGGTGGTATTGCTTATAATGTAAATGTCTTATGTGTTGTTGTTTTGACAAATGTGTGGCCCTTCAATTGTGGATCAATAAGAATACTTCTAATTGATCTAGAGTTGGAGGGCCATTCAAGACAGTTAGATTGGTTGGTGTTTATTGATAAGAGAAAACCATAGAACCCAGAGAAAATCCTCTGGGGCAAGAATGACAACCAACAACAAACTCAAGCCTCTCATGACACATAGGAGAATCAGGATTTGAATCAGTTCTATAAATTATGTACATCAATGAGAGGCAAGTAGCCTGACCACTATGCCTTCCTTGCATGTGATTTGTTTCTTCTAACTGATCGATGGTAACATTGAACTCACTTCTGACCCTCTCCCATTGGTCTATTGTATCTACAATCATGGACAAAAGTCTTGGGACAAATATACACTTTTGGCACTTGCGCACATGCCAGACGTGAATACAACCTCTTCACCTGCCTAACCTCACCCCCCACCCCCCATACAATGTTGAAAACTAGTACCTGCAATTTCTTCTGATTTTCAACATTGTGTTGGGTGGGGAGGGGGAACAGCAACACATTGTAAAAGGATATAGAAGCATTTTTTTCAAACTGTAGTTCTAAAACACAGATAATTGGTTACATTACTTAAGTGTCCCAAGGACTTTTGTCCACAATTGTAGTACCTACTTTTCGAAGTTGATAAAGTACATATTACTTACTATACTTAGACAGTTATGCGAGAGCTAAGGCATTCACAATGATGACTAGTTTGAATCCTGTTTTTTTAGGGGGACAGAGTGGAGCTTAACATCCACTTGTACGATAATCACTTTCACAATGACATAAAAAAAGAAAATGTTCTTGTTAGCATTGCCCTCTTAAGGTAGTAGACCTACTATAACCCTGCCCATCTTGTAACTTTTTTCCACCTTTGTTTCTCTCTTAACAGACATTGTATCAGACCTTGATAAAATATTAGAAAAATACAAGAACAAGGCACATGCTCAAGGTGGAGAAAGTAAATTGGATGAAGTTCAAGATGACAACGATAATGACCAAAGTGAGGAAGATGACGATGTTGTTGATGAAGATGAGAAGTTTGAAAACTCTAAGAGGAAACTTAGACTGGTGCTCTGTCAAGCTGACTTCCAGAATCTTCCACTGCTTCATCCTGACAATAGATTGCCAGAAAAAAGGTAGATACCACACTAAAAACAGAAATTTATTTCTCCATAAAATACAAATTAAGATGGAAATTACAGTTACTTGTGTTTCACTCTTGAAGCAATTATCAGACATGCTTCAACCATGAAACTTGAGTAACTGAAATTTCTCTCTTAATTCATACTTCCCTCTACATGTATCTGTATCGAGCACTCCTACGATTATGTGAAACCACCTTTTTTTTTCTTTGTTTATCTCTATAAAATATAACTATTGGTTCTTAGGCTTAAGATATGTTGTGCTGTTCCCAAAAAGATACATGTATCTATACCTAGTGAGTTTTTATGTTTGATTCCAGTTTAATTTCACAGAAATTGTAGTTTGATCTGTATTTTGTTTTTCTTAGGATTATGGTAAGAAATCTGAACAAGGTAAAATGCACTTGTCAAACATGATTGAGGTTATTTTGACCTACAAGTCAATTTTAAACTGCAACAGATATTTCCTGGAACCAAACCTGTGTAGGCAGCAACAGTAATCTGTGGCCTCAGTCATTGAAAAGGAGAAAAAAACATAACTTTTTATTGTCTTAAGGATGGTGCCTACTAAATACAAAGGTTTTTGTGCTGGGTTAGGACAACACCGAAAAAGTAAATCTTTGCAAGGGCCATAGGAATCCACAAAGAAAAATTGGGGAAGCCACGCATTTTTTCCAGATAATCAGCCTTGAATCTTAACAAAAATGCTGACATCAGCATTTTCTGAAAAAAGAAGGAAAGGATATTTCTTCACAAATTTCCTTCAAAATCACCTTTACAAACAGAAAAGCAAACACATTTATAAAGGTCTTAAAACTACATGGTAAATGGTAACATGAAAACCAT
>Ga0126338_10002726_pt1 | contig 12215 bp, 10 predicted proteins | sample OrbCmetagenome_2_FD_92529 | JGI IMG/M metagenome (GOLD analysis project Ga0126338, IMG submission 92529) | Coral microbial communities from Petempiche,Puerto Morelos, Mexico - Orbicella C C metagenome | ecosystem: Host-associated > Invertebrates > Cnidaria > Coral | place: Petempiche,Puerto... | reverse complement strand
TACAAATGTACAAATGTACAAATGTACAAATGTACAAATGTACAAATGTACAAATGTACAAATGTACAAATGTACAAATGTACAAATGTACAAATGTACAAATGTACAAATGTACAAATGTACGAATGTACTTGGGAAACCCGCACAAAATTACTTTTAGCATTACGTGATAGTTGCGTGATCGCTTTCGCAAGAATTATCCAATGAGAAAGCGCGTGGGAAACTAGCCAATAAAAAATGGATACACAAACTGCGGGATATCGGAACAAGCTTTTGGGAGCCGTTGCGCAGACGGACTATACCGGCGGTTTAGACTGTCTGCGATGCAGGCTAGCGAAATCTATCTTTTAGACGAAATTTACGACTGAGACGAAATTTACGTTATAGACGAAATTCACGTCTTAGACGAAATTGTACTTCTTTTGCCTTCTATTTACTTATTCTGTCTGGAATCTGCAGAACATTGGATAAAGTTCGTACATCGCGTTTCGGAAAACGGAACTCCAGGAACTCTGCCACACTTTCCGATTTATCGAACTCATTCAGGTCAAAAGCTGTGTAACAATCGTATGGAAAATCCGGATCTATCGAAGAATAAAGGTCGTGAGGAGCAATAAATTCTTCATTATCAATAAAACAGACGCGTATCACCTTGACAAGGTAACATGGTTCTGATAAAACCATCGGCAAGTATAAGTTATAAGTAGCAAATCGAGGACATCTCTAAATGCCCGGCATAAATGAAGAAAAACGAGAAAATATATCGTGAATTACCGTAAGTACTTAAGTGTTGTCGTCTATTCAAAGAACGGCGGCTTAACTTTTAGTTTTCCCGCCGAAAACGAAACCCATTCTTTTTCGAATACGGAACGTCTTCGTCGTCCGGTTCGTCGTCGATGTTTAAAGTTCCCTATTTTCCATGAATTTCAAACGAATAACAATGGGTAAAGCCGTCTGCAGTCAGCTGTCAATAAATCTGACAAAAGGGTCGCACAGGGGTATTTTCGTGATGCGTGATCAGCTGATTTTATTTTCCGTGAAACGTGAATTTAAGAAATTATTCTTCGTCATCCGTGACTCAACGTTTTGCGTGATATTGAAGAACTTGAATTATTTACCGATATTCGTGATTTCACACTCCGAGAGATTCTACTTGATTTTAGTTAAGAAGGGAGTCCTCTGGAAAATTCATTAAGACTGAAAACATCCAATGGAAATATAATTACCGTAATGTCCCCCAAGGCATCGGCAACTACCAAGTTACAGAAAGCTTTCCTTGATGTCCTTCGCTTAGTATTCGAATATGTCGTAAGATCTCGTAACACTCTTTCTATCGTAAGAGCAGGTTATAAAGAATACCTTACTTGCTTATTTTCGTGATTCGAGAAAATGAAATTTCGATATCCGTGATCCATGACTCGCTATTATTTTTTTTTCGCATTCGTGAAACGCGGCAGAGACCCCGCCCCCTTCCTGTACGACCCTCTGACTACAAATGTCAGTTGTCAGTTGAATTTTCAGTCATTCATGGGTTGTCCGTTATCCAGCCTCCTGTAACTTAACGTGCTCTTCCTAGAAAACTGAGAACTTGAACTTTTCGGGGAATAAATCGCAAGTCAAACGATCCCTATAAAATGCGAGCTTGGCTGACCCAGTTTGCCTGCCTCACTTGATCAACTGTACTTTAAAGCGTAAACAACACAAAACAAAACAAAACAAAACAAAAAAACAGAGTTAAAAAAACAGTAAATAGGTGCGTGGTTTGTTTGAATTAGACTTGTAAAGGTCAGCCAATGGCTTAGAGAATGCGTTTCTTCTCATTGAGCATACGGTGCATTTTGGGGATTCTGTTGATCTTAGATTATCTGCAATTCTCTTATATATTACAAGTTGGGGTAATCTAGCAGTTTTTATCGCAAAAGATACACACCATAGCCCTAACCGCTATTTTGTTAATCGATCCCAGCTTTCGAGTCGGGGATGGGGGTGGGGGGAGGGGGGTAGGCTTGATTTCCAGCCGTTTTGCGAGGCCGTGTTCCTTGCCATACGGGAGGAAGATAAACGACCGCACTCCCAAAACGGCTGGGAATCGAACCTAGGAGTGGAGTGACTCCCATATAAAAACGACGGGGGGTAGCCGTGGGAAATTTTGAAAATGATCCCTAAGCCGGGTACCAGTTCTAAAGCAGCGATTTACTGACACTGACGTTTTTCAGCTCAATACCCTAAAAGGTACCGCAAAAGCTCTTGGTGTGGGACCTTTTGAGGCGTAACTTCCTAAATGGACAGTACCCGAAAAGAATCTCGGGAATGTGGTAATCTAACGTGCGACTTTTTTCCTTTTATGCGTACCAATCACAGCTTCTGCAAATTTAACCCAATGAACATCGAGTCTAATTTTATAATGTCAATGATCTTCGCAATGTTCCATATCAATGCAACCGAGAAATGGAGAAAATATATTCATCACACTGACTAGAGAGGCTGTTGGTTAAATGCCAGGGTTTACTGAATGAAGAAAAGTAGGCATCATTATCTCGCGAATAAAAATAATTCAGACGGTTTTACCCTGAAATAATCCTCCACATATGCACCTCGTTGACCCCTCTGCATTCTCTTCATTTTGCGAATGACATATCACATATCTGGTGATCTGCTCGAGTACATGTACGTGACCAAGTTAATTGGGATTTTTGTTGATCAACTCTTCACCCTCCGAAAAAAAGTGGTATCCGGAATTTTAAGCTCTCCTGTCTGTTGCCAAGGAGATAAAGCATGGTAATTTAGGAACTACTCTTTAGGCTAGCGCTTAGCCGTAAATAGGCTTGGATAAATTCTGCCTCCAGTGGAGCGTAATATATTATTCCTTTTTTGATCGATCGTTTACCATACTGGCAAAGCTGATAAATGTTTATTCCAACGGAATAGACTACGACAATCTCCTCAAGGTACATTTCTTTTTTGGCATTTTTCTGTCTGTCAACGATTACATTTTTCTAGCTAGGACTGTGACTTTAGTCTTAACAAATCTTAATCTTAGCGCCTTACCAAACCTTCATAAGCGCCGTTACCCTGTCCGAGAGGCAGGATAAAATTTTGTCAACTGTCCATTTAATTCAGTAAGGAAAACATTTCCGGCGAAGAGGATTTTTCGGGGATCATAAAGCTAAATTATTGGCAATCTCCCAGATTTCGAGTTTTGTAGGTCGCCATAATTTAAGTGTGCACATGAAAAAAGGAGGCGAAATACTCTTCATGTCTCGGGTGAAAAAAAATTCCTGCGACATTCTTATCTTGTCGTTTACTTCCTAAGTCATACTAAATATTCGTATCAAACTGGTTTGCTTGAGCATTTGTTTCGAAAGCGAGGCAAAAGGGGATATGAACTTTAGACTTGAACTTTCCTGTGGCAGGAAATAACTGAAAAGATACCTCCTGTAGCTTGCAAACATTTTATTGTTTAAAGCTTAAAGTTAGTAACTTTATTCAAGAAAGAAAACCAAAACCTCTAGGTACACAATATATAGATAATATCTCTTGAGAATAAGTCTTAATGCACTCCCATTTTAAAGAAAAACGAAATTCTCCTTAATGTCCCGTCAGCGGAGATCTAAATATGGTGCTGTTTGGTTCATCAGGACCAAATAAGGAATACGACCTCACTTCGGCGTCAGAAAGCTTACTCTCCTCTTTCAGTTGAGACAACAGATCCAAACCGGAAAAACTGGAATATGTGTTGAACTTAACCTGTCGATTGTCCTGTTTATCCAGGTCTTTGACCTTGGTGAATTCCACTGACGGAGGCGTTGTCTTGAATTCGCAAGGTGCTACGCTCTTCTCGGGATTTTGATTCATGAACTGATTCTTTTTGAATGACTGGCTGTTATAAACTTGATTGTGCAGTTGGTTAAATGGCGGCTCTAGCTTAACTTTCGCGCAAACAACGTCGTTATTTAATCGAGTCTCTTTTGATCCCGTCTTTGATTCCGGTTTCCCAGGGTTCCATTTGGGTTCGACATACTCCGGTACTTTCCATACTGAAGGGGGTGGGCTCGGGGGTTCACTTTCGCTCCCCTCCGATTGCGATCGTTGTCTGGAGAGATATTGCATTGTCAATACCGGAGAACCAGGAACTTTAAGAGGTGATTTAGACACTGCTGAAGAATCAAGCTTTCTGGTTGGCTTTGAAGAGCTAACTTTTGTTTTCCCGGAATCTACTCTTTGGAGAAGCGAGTTCTGTGTAGGAAACAACAGGTTAAAAAAAGTGAGTTTGTCAACCATGCTGCATTTTTTTAAGAACAAGAGTCGACGAGAGTGTACACGTTGACTCAATACTGCACTAACATTACAATAGATTTCACATCTGGGCCGGGTTGTTCAAAGCCCGATCAAGCTAACCCAGGATTAGCGAGAATTTTGATTTCATGCAGTTTTGCAACTTTTCGATGAGGTTTTCTGTATATACATTTGTATTGCTTGTCCTTCAGTTTTGAGTTCAAGTAATCTCAAACTACACAAAACATAAGCAGTGAAAAATATTTTTATGCAAGAAATATTAATACTTAAGTTAACTTTTATTCCTGGGTTAGGGTTAACCGGCTTTCGAAAAACTCGGCGCTATATGCCAGTTTCTCGGCCTATTGTTTTACACATAGGGCGCTTTCAATTCGATGCAAATTCCCCTTGGAAATTCGGGAAAATTTCCAGTGACGAATGGAAAAGCATTTTCCGGAATTTCAGGAAAAAAGGAAAACCTTGCAAGGTATACCGACATTAGACTGCGAGCAATCTCTCTTTTCCTCGAAAACCGTGGGGAAGAACGCAAAACAAGTAAGCATGCGAGCGTGACTGTGAGCGTGACGTACGAGCGGCGATGCCGCGAGCCGCTAGTAACGAGGGCGTCGGAAGACGAGGCGGCATCGTTGCTCGCACGTCAAGCTTACAGTCCCGCTCGCACGCTCTCTTGTTTTGCGTTCTTCCCCACGGATTTTCGAGGAAAAGAGAGACTACTCGCAGTCTATACATTTTCGGAACTTTCCTAACGGGAATTTCCGTTCCACTTGACGTTCCCTCCGGAATTTTCTGTTGAAAGGTTCGCTTTTCGGAAAATCAACAATTTCCGGATTACCGTATCTGGTTGGATGGTACCCGAAATCACGTGACAAATTGGCCACGACTGTTCCAGGCTACGGCATCTTGCCGAACAGTGAAGTGACCACACTGACAGCTATGAAACTACTGCCTAAAGCAAAGCAAATTTTACCAGGGCAAGCGGTGGGTGAGCTGTAAACTTACATGTATACCTTTTCAACAGCTCGTTCTAATTGCATTTTATTTGACAAAAACGTGCATTATACTGTGACAAAACACTCCGGACATTTGAGAACACTCGAAAAATGTAGAAAACACGAGCCGTAGGCGAGTGTTTTCTACATTTCACTCGTGTTCTCAAATGCCCGTCCTGTTTTATTCCAGTGTAATACACGGCTTAGGCTTCTTTATTTGCTAAATAAACCATCGGAGAGTTGAAGCTTACCTTATCGGCTTGCTTAAGATTCTCTCGCATTTCTTTTTGTCTTTGTTCCTTGTAAACCTTCAGTCTTAGTTCTTCTCTCTAGTTCATTGAAGGGCAGGTGTTACACATAAGACTGTCAAGCTCACCATATGTAGAATGTAAATAAATGCATTACTACGCATTTTAGTCCCAAACTCGAAATAAAAGCTTAAATTCTCCTCACAAATTGTCATACATTTCCCTGAATGTTGGATCTGACAACTGCTTGGCACATCAAAACAGTAAAATCTATAACATGATTTATTAAATGCAAATTACATGTAAATGTTCTTAGTGACCTGAACAAGATAAACCAAATTCTGTACTGTGATTGGCAGCTAGGCCAGGTTGGGCTAACTTGCCTTCTCATGATTGCTTGTGTGTCCCACAAGAGCAAAATGACCTTCACTGGCCAAGCTGAATTGGTGAATTCATTCCTTTTTTTGCATGATTATGAACATAAACTGCCTCTCAGTCCATAGACCAAAAAAAAAAAAAAGCTTTGGTAATATCCAGTTATTTCGACTACACATTTGGTCAAAGCCTGCAGTACAGGCACTAATTTGGAATGGAATGCCTGATAGACCAGGTTTTCGATGCCGCCATCTTGGATTGAAATTGATGCTAGACCAGTAGAGGGTTGGGTAATTTTCCATCACCCTAACCCTCCACAGTTACCAAATCCAAGATGGCAGCTTACTACGAAAATGTGCACTCACATGCCAATAATACATCAGTCTGTAAACTGCAGGCTAACTTGGTCAATAATTCATACATCAAGTACAACACAGAAATATTGCAAGGAGTAATATATTGTGCATACCTCCCTCTCCTCTCTTTCTTGTTCTTTTCTCTTCAGTCGCTCCTCCTTTTTCTTGACTTTTCTTTCTTTCTTTTCTTCTTGCTTGCGTTCCTGAATAAACAGATGAAAATTGGCCCGATAATTAAATTGATCGTTAGTTATTGTTATTACAGTAGCATGACACACTGGGCTTTTGTGGTTAATGTGCAATGCTCTCGATTATACCAAGAAACCAAAGCCAGGGCTTGAAAAAAACTTGAATTTCAGCTTCCCCGTTTGGACAAGCAGCTCTCAAATTTTGCTTGCCCAGGGCAAGTCCTACTAAGTTTACATTTTTTAAAGAAGTTGGCGAACGATATGCATGTGCTTGCCCATTGGGCAAGTGAGATTGAAAAGTTACTTGCCCAGCAGGCAAATCTACTTGTCCTGAAAGACCAGACAGTACTTTTTTCGAGCCCTGCAAGTGCGAACTCCGTATGCTGTATTGAAGACTCACTCAGCCCCTAGAATAATCTTCCACTGCTCCACTACATTACTGAGCTATGAGTTCATATAGGAAAACACCGCAACATGCAGAACATGGTTTAATTTGTCAACACAAAGTGAACACATAAATGAACAAGAAAATGATTATCAAACCATGTAACACTATGATACCAAATTGCTCATGGAAATTTAATCCGGTAATGAAACTGAACCACATGGAGAAACTAAACAATGCCAATTTTCCAATTTTATTAGGTATTGTACTTTGTTGAGAATTGAGAATTCTTGAGAATACTCTCTCTGTTCATTTTTGAGAATGAACAGGTCTTCTTAAAGATTCTCGACAGGAAAAAAAGATTCCAGGATTCTAATTTGGCCCGAAGCCCACATTTGCTTAGCACTGTTAGCATAAAAAATGATAATTACCTTTCATACCTCTGCTAACAATGTCAAACAAATATGTCCACCTTACAAAAGACAATAAAATAATGGCTGTACCAATATTAAAACGCTGTTATGGACAGGTAATAAAGTTTTGTTCCCAGTTTGCAAGACAGAAATTTTTAGCTTCAAGAGAGAAATGAACAGTCGACAAGCAATAAAATAAATTATTTTTTTTCTCCAGCTTCTTAGCAGACCAGAATTTTAAATCCTTGAATCTGATTGGCTAATCACATGTGCTTCAGCGGTCTGGTTTTCCAATTTGGACCCCAAGTATGAACTGCTCCCAAATTTCCAACTCTGGCAACTTTTCAAGCATTTTGTTACACAAAAAAAAGAAAAGAAAGAAAAAAAAAACATAAAAATATAAAGTCAGCCGTATGAGCCCTACAAATTCTGCACACAGTAATGCTTTGTGTGCCTGAAAGTCAAACACACAGGTTTGCCAGATTTGAAATGAACAGCTAAGTTAATTACAATTCAACACAATCGCAGCTTTCAAAGCAATACCATACAGAAAGAAATACCGGCCTTGGTCAGCAAATTACATAGTATTTTGACATGTACAGAAAAAAAAGTATGTATGCTCAACATTCACTGCATAGCATTTCAATGTGTACTGTCAATGTTTATCTTCCAATGCCTTATCATATGTCATATATTGATGGGTACATAAGTACATGTAAGTCGAATTACAAACTGGTGAGTAACGAGTAAGAATGTACAGCGACATCACACACAAAAACGCACATACATGTACATGTAGTTACTAAGAGATTTATTACCCAGTGTTTTTCTTTTGAATTGTGGTTTGTCTTGTTCATAGTCACCAGAACTTCTTTCAAGATGCCGGTGATAAATCTGTGCTTTGCAAGCTTTCAGATCACCACAAATTAAATTCTATAAAATGTACATACAGGTACATTATATAGCACGTTGTCCACCGGGTCCTCCCCTGTGATACCCTTTATTTCACGGTATAACCTTCTTTTCTGAATCAACAACCAGCTTTGCTGCATTTACTTTTGATAAAGCAAAGGTGTATTCAAACTAGGATTCTAGCAAAATGGCTCATGCATTCCAGTCAATGTTGAAAGCTAAACAACAGAATGCAAGGCCATTTTCAACAATCCAACAAATGAGCCAGCTTGTTTTACTTGTTTGTTCCTTGGTTAAAACAAAAAGACCAGCTTGTTTGACTCATTTGTTTTCCTCCTGTCAAACTGACTCTGACACATTTATTTAGTTGATATGTCTTTACACAAACACTCCAGTTTGCTTATGGCTACTTCCACTCAGGTTTGCTTGCAATTAGTTCATTCCAGTTTGTTCCCAGTTAAGGTGGCACTACATTACATGTATACTTAAGACACAAAAATTAGTGCTCATTCTTTAATCCACTGCCGAGCCAGGTGAGCCACTAAAAACATATTAAGCACGAGACTTAATGTGCATATACATCATTCCTCACTCTTTAATCCACTGCCAAGCCAGACGAGCCAAAAAGTCACTGAGTACAAAGACCCATGACTCAACTGCATACAAGTAATTTCTCATTCTATGCGTCAAACGAGAACACCTTCTCTACGATTATAATAGAATTGCCAGTGGTGCTTAGATCATAGTCATCAATACCCTCTTAATCTTGTCAGCTGCAGCAAAAATGACGGAGGCGGTATTTTAAATTTCTTTTTGATGAACAGAAAATAATATGATATTTTAGATATATCTATTAAGTTTTATTGAAGCAAACTTTTCTAAACAATATAAATGTATAATATAGCCTTCCCACACAATGGAAGACACAAACAAAGTGCAAGTAGATATAAATTTACAGCAAGCCATCATTGTGCTTGTCTGAAGCTCACAAAAGCATTACTACAAGAATACATACAATAGGAAAATGCTTTAATTAACACCTTAAAAGCACTCAGGCAAAAAAGGACAACAGATATTTAAATAAAATATTTTAACCGACATCATGAGAAATGCATATGTTTTTTTTTTTACTAAGAAACCATTATCTGTTTGTAATTTTCCATAGATTTTACTCACCAATTCAAGTTGTTTGGCCAAATCGAGTTTTTTCTGGTCATCCTCTTTTCTCTTTCGGCTGTCTGTAGCTCTTGCAGTCATCTGCTGAAAAAGGATTTTGACCCATAAAAATAGCATGAAACAGCTGGAAGGATCTAGTGTTATGAGGACAAAGAGCTGGAAAAATTTCAATATGTGGTTTCAAATTACAGCTGCCGGGGATGCTAAAAAAAAATGGTGGCCACTTTAGATCCTCGAGAACTCAGAGCACTGTTCTTTACCGCCAAATAAAGAAGGAGACATAACACACAAAAAGCAGTAACAAAATTTTACCGCAAAACTCCAGATGTAATGATCAGGCAACGATTTGTTTTCCTGAAATTATTCGTCCTGGGAATGCAAATTTCAAGCCAAAATGACAATGTAAAGCGGAGTACAGCTTGAAACTGGTAGGAATTATTTTTAATAAAGTGCTGTTCCTATGCTGATCACAAAAATTAAAAAAAAATACGATATCCCGTTGATACTTCTAAATGTTGCTTTGCTTGCTAAATCGATACTCTTAACGTTAAGCTTATAACGAGAAGTAAAACAAAAAAAGACAGGTTTGACTGTGCATGTATATATTTGTTATTAATACGATGGAAATACTGTAAGACGAGAAGACGAATTGACCAATATAGCAAAATCCCCAGCCCTTTTATTAAAGCAAATAGATGTTATTAACAGAATAGATGCTACTGCTAGCAAGTATTGGTGGCTTGTAGGCGACTGTGTTTGGGCCTGTGTAAGAAAGGTAAGAAACACTGTTGTAACGTAACAAGTCGTATGGCAATACCAGTCCAAAAGCAGGGGATTTTCTGGGATTACACGTAAACGAGAACACTTCTATTTCAATACCTGAGTCTGTTGTGTTGCTGGTTTCCGCTTTTTGACAAGGGACGCTTGTTCACGCTCGCGATCTTTCAGTTTGCGACTGACGCGTTTGTCGACTTCTTTCATGTTGACCTACAACACCACGCACAAAACCCGCTTAGAAAATCCACAACGTTGATATGGGCGCTTTTATAGCCCGCTCTTTACACTTACAAACAAAAAACACTGGTCAAATGAAAGACTGTTTAATCAGGATGGGTATTACAGCGAAAATATTTCAGCCTACCTGGTTTGAATTTTCCGACTTGGTCGCCCGTTTCGTGAGATGAGTCGCTGTAAGGCTTATGACGATGGCGGAAAATATAACGCTCTCCACGGACTGTGGATTCAAAGCACAGATTATTTTAGACAAAAGAGGTTCTCGCCAGGGTAAAATTAATCTAAGAAGAAGTAGTCGTGGGCACTTTAGGCTCGAACATAACGCAAGAAGTGCCCGCGACTGTGATCAAACGCGTGTCTTCAGTGTAATACCTGAGTTATGAGTGGAACAACAACGCATCCCACGACAGATCCAAAGACACAAAACACAGAGTACTGGTCGAAGAACCCTCTGCCAACCGCCATGACGGCGCTCCAACGCTGTGGATGATTCAAAATCAAGTGGTCAGATAAACAGTAAACAATGCGTACGTAGCTGAAATTCGAAGACGTGATCAAAAGGACGTCCGATCACAAACGAAAACAGTCGATTGAAAATGTTCGTGCCTTTAGACTCCAAAATTGCCCGCAAATGCGTTAAAAACCTATCATGTGGTAAACATTCACTTATTATTACATTAAAATGATCACAAATTTGACTCACTTCGAGATTTACCAACGTAAACCAACTTCCGTACTCTCCTTTCCAAACTGAAACATGTAAGACATGTAAAATGGAGTGCTATGGCGCATAAATTAGTCTTTGTGACGTCACATCAGGTGACGCAGACCCTGACAGTTGGCGCGCGCAACAAATGTTCCGGAATAAATTTTCCCGCCAGTTGCCGGGCAACAAATCCCTTCAAAAAAACTGTTTCATCGATCTTGCTATAATTTAAGCCATACAACATTGATGAATTTTGATATGTTACGAGAATGGTTAAAATCGAGACACTTTTCAGCTATTTTTCGAATAAAAGTGTAGTTTTTTCACTTGAGAGTTGTGTTACCAGTGTGTGTTGACTGTGTTACATTGAACGGATGATGTCACCAGTCACAAGTTCGCCAACAACTACATATCCATCGTGGCGCAATTTTACGACACGAATTTGCATCTGCAGAAAGAGTGAACCACAGCTCTCAGCAAGATTTCCACTGCTGCGTTATTTTACGTCACGTTAACAGTCGGGAAGTTTAATTAATGGCTTGCCGTGCGTAAAATCAGAAAAAAAAATTGCATGGAAAGCTTCCGTTGCGGAAAAAGTAAAATAAGCTTTTGTTTCAACTCTTTCCGCAGACGCATAAAAACCCCACAGTCTCTCAGCAAATTGCTCCTTGTTATTTAGTCTACAGTTTAGAGCAAGAGGTTTGAAATTTCCGAAATTTCCGAATTTATGTCCAGCCTCGTTCCCAAGTGAGGTAAAGGGTCCTCTGAACCAGGTCGGGATACGAGCTGTTAAAAACTCGCAGTTGTAAATTTAATTCAGCGAAGAGGCTGCCATTAACTACAAGTACAAATTTCATATCATACTATTATGACAAGTCTTTAAATACGGCGATTCAAGACTGTCTACCTTCACTTAATCCATGATTGGTGAATTCTTTCGAAGCCTACACTATCGTGAATTTACTTCAGAAAAGAATGACAGTAGAAGAAAATAATAGTTAATAACACAGCGGAAAAACGTAGCATGTCACGCCATCGATTAGAAAGGCGCCAAAAGATGATCTGGAGAAACGCCCACGGCATCATGACGTGGTGTTTCTTTACTGCTTACAGTCAGCATGACAGCCGTGCGTGCGAGTGACTTGCGTGTCTCTTCC
>Ga0126338_10002725_pt1 | contig 12220 bp, 10 predicted proteins | sample OrbCmetagenome_2_FD_92529 | JGI IMG/M metagenome (GOLD analysis project Ga0126338, IMG submission 92529) | Coral microbial communities from Petempiche,Puerto Morelos, Mexico - Orbicella C C metagenome | ecosystem: Host-associated > Invertebrates > Cnidaria > Coral | place: Petempiche,Puerto... | reverse complement strand
AGGAAAACTCATTTCAAAGTTGTGCTCATGTGAAAGACTTGATACTTACCTGTCCTGAGTCAGCTCGGCCCCACACCCACACATAACCTGCAGTATCCATAGCAACAGAAAACTCTGCACCAACACTGATTGTTGTGATGCACTTGTTAGAGAGTTTGTGGAGTAGTCTTGGAGTCATCTATAAATAAAGTAACTATGACAACTATACATAACTCTTAAATTATTTTACATTAAGATGATTTCTGCAACTAACGTTCAAACAACAAAGGCAAAAATAAAGTTACCAAAAAAACCTCATAGCATGCTAATATTTTGAATAAAGGTACGAAGATCTTATCAAAACTTAGCCTCTCACACTGACCCCTTGAGAGAAAATTGAACTTGAAGTTATCCAATATTTCAATTAAAACAGATGTTTCGCATTAGCTGAAAACACAATAACACACGCATTAAGCATTCTTACAAGGTTTGACATTAAATTTCTTGAGAATGCTTAGGGATTTAATTGTGGGGTCACCTAGAGAAATGAACTACAGTGAGGTGTTTTAAATAGTATTTAAAAAGTTATTGTCCTGTGAGCAGATTTTAAGTAAATAATACTTGCACTTATTGCTCAAACTTTGAGTGGAATCCATCATAAGACTGTTGTTGCATAATGAGTAATGCATTTGACTCCAGATTGGAGGGAGTAACAAAACTAATTGAGGCAGGGTTTGGGTGGACTGTTGAGTTACATACTTGGGACTCCATTTTGCTGCCAAGCCCTAGTTGTCCATGATCATTGTATCCCCAGCTATACACTTGACCTGATTCCATCAGTGCCATGTAATGCCAATTACCGCAGCACACCTGAAAACACAGAGTTTAAGTAAATGGAATGTTGCTTTTATTGAAGACCTTTTTTTCTTGTCATAGTCTAAGTCTACCATGTAAAAGTAGGTAAAGTCTGCATGCAAGCCAAGTGGCCCACCAGGCTGGAGCTTATCCCGGTTTCTGTAGCATGAAGCAACTAGGGGTATTTCTACTCTCCCCTAGATGGGATACTAGTCCATCGCAGGGCTACCCCCAGCATTAAGTTCACCAGTACCTTGCCCAAGAACACAACACAATGTCCCCAGCCAGGGCTCGAACCTGGACCGCTCGATCCTGAGATGAGCGCACTAACCATGAGGGCACCACGCCTCCCACATTTGTACCAAGTGCTTGTCTTTATCAATCCATTGATAACAAAAACAAAGTTTTTGTGGTGTAACCTTAGCATGCCAATTGAGTACCAATACTTCGGGGAGAATATAGGTGAATCCAGAACCTCAGATTACAAAACTTTGAGAAACTTCACTAAAATAAATTTAATTAGTACTTCATCAACCATGGTAGAAATGTACTGGTAAAGTCAACTTAGACCACTTTTGACTTTACTATGACCAAAAAAATATATAATTATGTTCTTCCCTGATTTCTATTTCACTGCGAACAAAACTTCTCCTTGTCACATTTCCTTTTTTACACCCAAGTTGAATATTTTCTGGATTCTTATTACTTCTTTGCTTGGCAATGTATTGACATTGTAGGGAGAAATAACAAGCCAATCACTGTTAGAACATCAAGAAGAACACACTCACATCTTTAATTCTTGATGAAAAGGCACAGTCCATCAGCACAGGGAGTAACCGGTGAGACACCGTGTTGGGTGGAAGAGTTGTCTGCGTGGAACGCTTTGATCGATACTCTTGTCGCTAAAATTTAACACAAAACATTGAGCTGCCTAAGTATATGGTATAAGGATAGCAGATTTCAAACCCATGTACCACGAAGGCAAGGATAGGATAATAACAGAGGGAACAATTTTTATAGAAATCTTGTTCTCATTCTACAAGGCATCTAAATCACAAATTAAATCCAACAACACACACACAAAAAAACATGGCACTACTTGGGTAAACTTCTGCTCACCATATAATATCTGAAAAAATGTGGACTTCTTCCCCACTTAAAAATTTTCTGATCTTCTGTAACAGCCAGCTGGGGGAGGAAAAAAGTTAATTACCACTTTATGTTTGACTTAATGATGATGCTAATAAGACTTGAATTATAAACACAACTAAAGACAGATTACTTTATGAAAGATTACTCACAGTTTCAAAGGATCCACAGCAAATCAAGTAAGTTTTCTCATTCTTCAATGCTTTCACAAACATGGGAAGAGTCTGCTTGCTATTCGTTCCTACTCCTAACTGACCATATAAGCCTAAATCAAAATCAATGTCATATTTAATATCATGGGTGACAAATGGGTTTGGAGTCAAATTTCTCAATACAGTTTAAACAAGTAAAACATCCAAGATGGCATGCATGATTTGCCACCAATGATATTAACAGGTAATCAAGTGTTATAGGACTGGTGTCTTATGACTGGTGAAATAAAGAAACACTTTCATTAGCATTTTGTCAAAATCTATATGCCGTGATTTAAATTTGTGTTTGATTTAAAATCTCAAGAACCAGTTTGATTTGTATTTTTTTATTGTTTCATATTTCTTTCATAATGAAAATCACACTGCTTTTACCATTTTTGACCAAATTAAAGTAAATTTAATGCACAATGAATAGATTTCAAATTAAGAAATTTTGCTTCGGTTTCAGTGGATTAATTACATACCTCCTCCAAAAGTGAAAACGTGTCCCTGAAAAATAATAATACAATCTAATTGCAATAGGAACAGTTATAAAATATATTTTATTCATTTACTTTCACTCTTTGTAACATGTTAAAAATATAAATTCTTCTCACTGATTTTCATACACTGTGGTTAATAGTAAATGGTTTGAACCCAGGAGTATCAGTAGTTCGTGAAGTGTGATCGTCTGGGTAAGGGTAGTTCTGAAAGACGTATGGTTTTCTGCTGGCTGAGGAATGAATGAAGCAGAAAAGGTTTTTTCTCACATACAGCAGGGAGTCTGAGTACATTAGTGTATGGGGTGTTTCAGGTCATGTGGCTTGTACAAGGTTCAGTTTTTGTTTTGCAATCGGCCATTGCCTGACATGCCCCACCCACCCACCAACCTGTGAAGTATTTTTAGAATCTATTAAGTTGCAGTGAATTTATTCTCTAGCCACTTTTTTTGTGCCCTGATAAGACAGTTATGTTGTTATGTTAATAAAGGTCAGGCTGCATGGTTCGGCTTGGCATGGCTCCCAGCTGTGTGTGGGAACTGTTGAAGGTGACTTGGTGTCACCAACAACAGTCATTTTCAGAACTAGATGATCACACTACACAAACCATGGCATTCAATGCTAGTTCTGAGAATTAACTTGCTCATCAGGGCAATATCCTCTAGTTGACGATTTTCTTTATTCTCATTACTTGCCTGCATGATAATGTATTAACACTGTAAGGAGAAATCAGATGTTGATTACTATAAGTGTATGGTAATGATTGAATTACTAACCTGACTTGTTAGCACTGCACTGTGTGAGTATCCCGCTGCTAATTTAGTGACTTCATACTCATCCAGTGATGTTACATGTGTCGGCAGCAGTACATCTTCAATACTACCCACTCCTAACTGTCCATGTACACCCCAGCCCCATGACCACACCCTGTGATCTGCCGACAGGGCCAAGGAATGGTAGTGGCCACACATGACTGCTATACACTTTTTGTCTGACAGTTCTGTGATATAGACAGGTCTGGTCTGTTGCTGGGTGTCACCCTGGCCAAGCTTGAAAATGAGAATGATGCACAAATTAAAAAGTCAGTAAAGTCAAGTTTCTTTTTAAAAAAAAAGTTTTGTCCAACCTAATTTTCCTTTCTGAATTTCTGTCCACCTTCATCAGACTTATTGAGGAAGGTGGACAGAGAATTCAGAAAGGAAAATTAGATCAGACTACAAAAACCTCTGTAATTTCTATCACCAATCACAACATTGGAAGCAGCATTTTCAGTCACATCAAGTTTCTTTCTTTCTATCTTTAATAAAAGTCAGTCATTTCCAAACACTTCTTCTCGGTACAGAGAGTCCTGTGTTTTTGCAGTACAGTGTACATACCTGCCCATATTCAGATGACCCCCAGGAGTAAACCTGAAAGGATGGAAAGAGTCAAACGTAACCATAACACACAGAGAGAGGTTAGTGATAATTATTTAATGTGCATGTAGGTTGAAATTTGGTATGTGATCATTTAATTACTGAGCAGCACTTTCACATAGTACAGTGAACTTTTCCAAGATGTCACAATTAACATTTGAACTTTTTACTTGATTCTGAACTCAGGCCTTCTTTGGAGAAAATAGGTCAATAAACAGTAAGCTAGTAAGACTTACCCCATCAGAGCACAATGCCAATGTGTGTTCCATTCCACAAGCTACTGACAACACATTAATCCTACAAGAAACACCATTTTTAAGCCAAGCACATTTTGAACACATGTTTCTCCTGACTTGGTTGTTTCAGCTTTTCAAAATCATTCAAACAATTCTCTAAAATGATTTGAACCCAAGAGTATCCTCAGCAAGGTTGTCTAGAGCAACACAGTCTTGCTGGTGAGGATAGTCCTGCAATGGTCTACTGCTAGTGTACAAAAGACATCAAAATTCTTGATAGCAGCATTCCTTTACCGACCTGTGCATGTGGAGAATTTCTACCCGAAAAGGAACTGATTTTCCCTCTTCCTCAATAATATCCCCATGACCCAGCCTGTAGTGAAAAAACAAACAATGAGCAGTTTGTAACAACTTATTAACCAAGGGTGAAGTCTTTACAGGAAAATCTCAAACAGTTTGAGATTTTCAATACAGCAAAGTCTTAGTTGCTAAGACTTTGCCGTATTGACTGAGCGACAGCAAGGTCAATATGGCAAGGCCGAGGTTTAAGATTTTCCAAAAGAGACCTAACGAACATTCAAGGTTAATAAGTTGTTTATTATAAGGCTTTTTGCTTTGTTTTTGCAGGCCATAGTCAGCCTGTGGGTATTGTGGGAGAATAATGCCCCAGAATTAGCTAATCAGAGGTCTCATTATATTGGCTACAAACACAAGACATACAATAATGAACATTAATAACTTGTTGAAACATAACAAAATATTTCAAACATTTAGAATATAACTTTAGACTGAAAAATTGAAAAAATAAAAAAGATTATGATTTGAAATTTTGTTCATGATTATAGAAGCAATCTTTATTTTAAATTGGAATCCTGATGTTCACATAAATAATCAATAAGAATTTTCCTTATCATAGATAACTAGGACTGATTTCCAGCCATTTTGTGAACCCTCATCAATTGCCCTATACCAGGAGGAAGGCTGAAGGAGGAAAGAATGGACTCTCAAAGGAAATGAAGCATTTAAACATTAACATGCCATATGTTTGTTGTAAATTACTTACAGCCTAATATTTACCTTCCTTTCTGAGATCGTCCCCATGTGTAAACATCCCCTGATGAACTAACAACAGCTGTGTGCTGTTGACCACAGGACAGCCTCACTGGCCTGCACAGAAACTCTACTGTACTTTCCTGCCATGGCCAAATACAACAACAGTCTGTCAACCAGTTCTTATATTGACATTCATTTCCACTGACCTTCAGTTTAGAGAGGGTCAAAACATATATCTTAAAGGGCCCTTAAGTCAGCAATGTACTTACACCTTTGTTTTTGTCTCCATGTGAGAGTTTGGCTATTATGTTTTATTCAGAGCATGTTGAAAGAAGGAAATCACTGTGAAACTACTTAACATAATCAAACATACTTTCAGAAACACAACTTACAGTAAAGCAATTAAGATTCCGCTTCACCATGCAATATCAATAATTTCAATGGCATAAAAAATGGCAGACTGGCTGCCTAGGGTCCTTTAAGAAACTTAGCAGTAATTAGTTACTTGTTGTTTCATACAGCTATTAAGTGGAAGGCACAGTAGCCTAATGATGTTGAAGTCCACATCAAATGATCTAAGTTTGGGTGTAGGCTGGAGTCATAGTTCATGGACAAAATACATGTACTCAACTACTGCAGTGCACTGTGAGAGGAGCAGTCATTTTGCTTACCCATCCGAGGGAGGATGGAATGATTTGACCGTAGTTCCTTCATGCCAAAAAAATTAGTATCTCTCAAGGTATCCTATACAGGCTAACTTGTTACTTTCCACTTGTATGCGACAGTCCTCTCATAAATGGTTAAAATTCTTTAAAAAAGCACCCTCTTCTGGCGTCAATTACTACTACCATTATTATTATTATAAAATACTAATGACATAATTATTTAAAATAAAAGTTACCCTCTTTCTTCCAAAACTGTTTTCTGAATCCTGATTTCCTCCACAAACACATTTAATTGCTGAAACTCTAAAGAGAATGATAAAACAGGTGTTAGTCTTGTCTGTCACATTCTCTTCATCTTTCAGCATTATACATTTCTTTCATTATGTACGTTTACTTCAGAGTAGTTAATTATTTTCTTCTTTCTCGTCACTTGCCTGCACACCAATGCATCATCAATCTCACATGTACAGTACATGTATGAAGAGGAATATAATTCTTGTCAATTAAAGGAGAACTACAAACACACCTTGCCATGGCATCTAGCTTGTCATTTCTGAGATGATTTAGCACCAAAAGAGAGCATAAAAACAGTTCAATCAGATCTTGCAGAGTAGGCTGTTTGATGTTATCCTCCTAAGATCAAGACAAATATTGACAATAGAAGTTGAATTTGCCAAGCAGAGAGGTCTCTAAGGAGTCCCTTGGTTGGATGAATTGAAAGTGCTGCATCAGACTAGCCACAAACAATGTATTATCACAAACAAAGGATAGTCATCAAATAATATTAGAAATGATGAATTATGAACTAACAATAAAAAAGATCTCTTTTACTTTAGGGTATTATTAGGAAAATGGAGCAAATTCTAACTAACATGTCCAAGGCTGATCGCACTTTCCATGGAAATCAGAGAACTGATCGAGCTACCAGAAGCAGTCCTAAAAGAAACACAATATTTAAGTTAATAACCTCAATTTAATTATTAATTGCTATGAATAACTATTGTTGATGAATTATAATCACCATTAAGAACCTTTAGGTAGCACAAGTACGAGACTGAGTACGAGTAAGACCTTCAAATTTCAATTCACCTAAGTTTGCAGAGTCCTCACTTACCCCTGTTGGAGACCAGTTGACTAGACGACTATCAAAATGACATTGGTGTGATATGTGATAATCAATCAAAAGCATAATCATAAGTCATGCTTAAACTCACTCTTGTATAGTCTAATGTACTCTGATTTAAAGGTCTCAGCTACAAGAACAACTGCCATGATCATTGATCACTATCTTTCGTGTTATGATCACCATGACCATCATCATCACTGTCTTCCCTTTGTCACAGAACCAGTTAGTTAAGATGTCAGACACTCACATTTCTTCAAGGTATAAATATAGACTCCTACACAGCCGTCATTTATATCATCATGCAACGCTCCTCTCCTCCGGACTTTCAAAACCATTTCATACATGTATTGTCATAACCTTTGCTTTTATTGCCACTCTGCATCCCTGTTTATAATGTCTAATAAATCTTATCCTAACTGGTAAATAACTATTTATTTCCAAGTGTTACCTCTGTCTTGGAGGTCTCACTTTACTTGCCAAAGATCTGAATGAAGGACGAGACGGATCCAGAACACGAGCGATGTGCACCAAACTTTCTTCATTCAGTGATGTTAGGCGAGATAGAAGGAATTTCATATGACTGAGGATAGTCTCTGGCTGCAAGGTAACATAACAATCAAGCTTGAACTGTCCTGCCTTCATAAAGCTTGGCTTGGGCCAGTTTATTTAATGCAAATCTCTTTTAAAAAGAAGGCAAAATTTCCTTTTACCTTTGACAACAAAAAGATGACAACTTCTTGGGGATCCATACACTGTATAAAGGCACCTAAAAATTACGTGTCCATGATTAAATAATATTAATAATAAATTATGGCCTACTCCATGAAAGTAAATAATTTATAATAATTTACTTCCAACAGTCGAAGAGGGCAATTTAGTTGTAAAGGCAACTAAAGCAGTACCAATGCCATAACATACAGCACGTGCTTTGGATGAAAACTAAAAGTTCAACAATAGTTCAACAACCCACCTCCCCCTCCCAGACACAAAAATGTTTGAAGTGGTGGACAGGAATGGATTAGGAAAATAATCACAAATAATTTGTTCATAAATCAAGTCAATACAATTTGCCAATTTCATATACCTGGTACTACAGCTGTAATAAAAGAATGATTTGTAAGAACATGTCAGGGTTCTAAATTATTTTGCATTATTTCAGACGAACTTGAAACTGTTTGTAAAAGTATGGAAAAGAATTCCAAAGAGTGTATCAATGATGAGTAAATGTTTTGGCAATTTAGCAGTTCTCTCTCACCATTGGCACTTCTACTGATGATATCTGTGAATCCTCTTGAAGCTAACTTGGCCTGAAGCTCAGATGAGAGGTGAAACTGTCCTTTCTGTGCTAACATCTCCAAGGTTTTAGGCATTAAGCCTCTTGCCTGTTGAATAAAAAGTTCTTGTTGGGATTATTTAACATTACTTCAATCAGCACTTTGTATAACCTATATAACTTAGTCTTGTACATTGTGTTCATAGTTGCTAGTATGCATCATTAACATTTTACTACAAAATGTGAGTGAAGATTAGAAGAAAAAAAGCTGATGTGTATGCTTATTAAGACCTTGAGAGGATAATCATGGCGGTGCCATATCTCCAACTTAATAATATTTTTCAAGATCAAATAAACTAACAACCATGAACTTGTCTCCAAACACAAAATAGATCGACACAATTTTACATAGATTACTAGCACACAAATGTATTGAAGGGCACCTGTCACTACTGGATCCTGTGCAAAATGCAGAATTTTATCTTTCTGTAAATTATTGCTTGGGAGAGGATATTAAATTTTACCTTGGCTACATCAAACATCAAACTTTTAAGACCATATGCTGACAATTGTTCCAAAGCAGTCACCTCGTCGTAATCAAAATTATCATTCAGGAATTGGCTGACAGAAGAAGAAAAGCACATGTTAAATCAGGTTACTCAGTTCCTAAGTACACCTAATACATCTTTGCAAACTCTCTTGGATCCAGGAGTCTCCCAGATTCAGACCGGATCTCCTGGTCTCCCGTACTGGCCACAAAATGTCCCCCATACAAAGGAAAGTAAGTAAACAACATTTTTTACATTTATTTTGGCCAAATTGTTTTGCATTTTTGGGAGGAAATTTTGAAATATTTAATCCTTTTTGAATCGGTGAAGCTCCAGTTACTTTTAGCAATGTTTTTGAGGGTCGAGAAGATAAAATTGGTGATCTCATGAATTTCAATTTTTTTAGGTTGGTATCTCTACCAAATGAATGTTGAAAAATACATTCAGTTTTGTTGTAAGTTGAAAGAAGCTTTTACCTAAATGCCTCAGAAAGTGTTTGTTGCTGGATAGGATCACCACTACTCTCCAAAACCTGTAAACGTAAGATAGTTGAAAATGTCAGTCACCATGAAAAATATAAAACTTATTTCTCTTCCAGAAACATATATCAAGTGAGGAATGAGAATTAAAAAAAATAGATTGTGAAAACATTATTAAAGCAAGAAAATGTGGGAGCTAGAGTTTTTTTGTGTGAGGAGTTTTTAAGGAGATGTTGGTTTGGTACAGTTATCATTTAGATGAATTTTTACTTTCTGTGTATTCAATGGTGCTAAGGATTTTACATCTTACCTGTTGTATAAAGCAGAACAGAGTAAGATTGGACAACTGTTTCCTTTCAGCGGTGTGCACATCACCATACTTACTCAATGCCTTGAAAAATCAATGGGAAGAATAGCGCACAATCATTAATGGTCCCATCTGAAAGTTTTCACCCCTTGTACCAGTAACATACAGTTTTTAATAAGAAACAGGCTGGTGCTTAAACAAACCTTAGAAATTACATAATAAAGAATCTCATAAAGAAGATTTGTACTATTAGGGCTACATTGAAGTGTTCCAGTGGGAATAGCAGCAGACGGATGGATAGCGTACTAGACTCTGGAGTGAGCAGTCCAGATTTGAGCCCCGGCCAGGTCAATGTGTTGTGTTCTTGGCCATGGGTAAGCAGGACACTTTACTCTTACTGTGTTTCTCTCCACCCAGGAGTATAAATGGGTACCGGAGTGCAGCAATGGGTACTGGGGTAGCCTGACAGAATGCTGGGAAGTAGCCTGTGATGACCTGGCATGTCATCCACTTTCAGAACTTTGATGAAGAATTATCAATGTATGCCGCACCAGCACTCCAAATTCACTACCATTATATGTCACAGTTATAATAGCATTAAATGGCAAAAAATAACTATATAGGTACAGCACAATATTCAAATACCTGTCGAAGATAGGCAAGAATATCGGCTACCCTTCCATGTTTAGCAAATTGAGCAACACGTCTCTCAAATGAGCACTGCATATCATAATAAAAAGTCATGATTCAAGTGTTAAACATGAGTGAAAATGGATTAAGTTACACTGCCAGATTTTACAGTAATGGTGTTGAAAAAATTTAGGAGCACTGTTCATTGTTTAATGAGTGACAAAATGTTATAAAATGTCACTCCATCAATCGCAGAATGGTTCCTTCCTCTCGGTGGGTAGTTTCAATAGAACTCATCAGTTTTAACGTCTTTTGTGGATTAAAAACTTCCATGTAATTAGGTTACCTTGGATAAATGATAGAGTTCCAGTGCATGTTCATATTGTTCATTAGTCAATGCTTCATCACCAGCCATCTGAAATAAAGTCAATATTTAACACTTTACTTTCAAACTTAGGTATTAGGATTTTGCATCCACCTATATTTGCAGACAAAACTAGTTGTAACACGTAACTGACTCAAATGTTTTAATGTATTGTTAAACTCTTTGTGGATAATGATAGTTTGTAAAACCTGTTTGAGAGCTCAACATTGAGATGGGGAGTAGGAAACAAAGGAAGAAGTGTTTGTGTTAACACTTTTGACTGGGATTGTAGGCTTGAGTTATAATCTTTATTTACTTAACTCAACTTCAATATTTAACATGTAGTACTCAAGATGAATGGATGAATGACATACCCACCTCATATAATTTATTCACATCAAGGCCAGAAGTGATGGCTAACACATCTGCAGCTGAAGTGTCTGAGCTACTGACAGCAAGCTCTAGGAACAGTTTCTCGGGTGATGTTCTAGGCTGGCACTGGAATACACCAGAGGTGGTGACGAGGATCATGCCATCGACAGTGTGTGACACCCCAGAACCAGTCGGAGTTTGAGAACGATCAGGAGTGTCTTCAATGATGATGCTGTCCACTGCTTCTGAGTGTTGAAACATGGCAATGAGTCTTTCTCCAGGAGGAAGTACAAATGTCTGGATAATGCTAGATTCTGCCTTCTGTGGAGAAATAACCAGGGAAATACATTAAAATATTTAAACTGTTTACTGTGGTTGAAATGTAGTAAATGGTTTGAACCCAGGAGTATCAGTAGTTCGTATAGTGTGATCGTCTGGGCGAGGGTAGTTCTGAAAAGAACTGTTGTTGGTGACTGACGTTTTGACAACCTGAGCAGCAGTCATCTTCAGAATCAAGTGAATAGTGTTTGTCAGTCGATGATGTTATAAGTCTGGTCCGTTGAACATGATTGGTCAGTTTAGCCATGATGGTATTGGCTGAAAGACTCATGTAAAGTTTGTCATCAGTCATTGGTGGGTTTCGATCCTTCTATTGTTAGTCAAATTGGTCAGTTTTTTGGTCTGTCTATTGTTAGTCAAATTAAGTCAGTCTGTTGGAAGTCTGTTTGTCGGTTTCGTTTCTGTCATGAATAAGTCGTTTGTAGGGCGCCGGTAGTTGTTGACATCTGTTAAGTGGCATTTGTTCTAGGTTAGTGTACCAGCTTTCCAGAGTCAGTTGTTGAAAATAGTTTGTACTGCAGGTTAAGCAATGAGCAGAGTCCCAGTCAATGTTGTGGTTTGTCAGTTGAAGATGTACAGCAATGTGATTGTTGGCATCACCATTTCTTGTGGCTCATTTGTGTTCAGTCAGTCTCGTGTTAAGGTTTCTGCCAGTCTCACCAATGTAGGAAGCCTGGCAGTCGGAGCATTTGATCTTGTAAACTGCTCCCTGTCTGTTGTTAGGTTCGTCCCTGTCTTT
>Ga0126338_10002722_pt1 | contig 12227 bp, 11 predicted proteins | sample OrbCmetagenome_2_FD_92529 | JGI IMG/M metagenome (GOLD analysis project Ga0126338, IMG submission 92529) | Coral microbial communities from Petempiche,Puerto Morelos, Mexico - Orbicella C C metagenome | ecosystem: Host-associated > Invertebrates > Cnidaria > Coral | place: Petempiche,Puerto... | reverse complement strand
CGGAACACAACTTGGTCAGCGATATATATCTAAGCTTAAAGCGGAACATACCTAAATTCGACACTGTCTTACTTCACTCAAACTGGAGCAGCTTACGACGAAAATACTTAAGCAAAATTCCAAAAGACGTAAACGCGTTGAGTTGTGGGCCAAAAACATGAAAAATGTCGGGAATTTCGGACGCCATTTCCCCCGCGCGACATCCGCAAAAATCCTCGCAGCATGTACGCGCGTGTGCTGCAGGCGATGGCGCAATCTGCTCTAAAAATAGAATTATTGTCCCATATCATGGGGACAACCCCAATACTTGAAATGGCGCGCGCTTACGGTCTCCGTCCCCGATTATGGCTCCTGTATATGGCACAGAAATGGCTCTTCTTGCTGTTCTTGCGAAAGTCTTGCTAGCTACCAGTGACGTTGCGACGATGTGCTGTTGCCACTGGTGGACATCTGAGAAGTTTTTTGCGTTTCTCTTTTGCTATCGGTCGTTCGAAACGTTGTACTCAATCATGTTAGAACGGCTGTGGGTCTGGGTTCGATTTCCAGTCGTTTCGGGAGTTCGGTTGTTTATCCTTCTCCCAACGAACGGCTGTTGGGGCAACTCCGGGAACGCGGGCTCACAAAACTGCTGGAATTCAAGCCTACTGTAGGTCTAACATCCCTTTTCTTTCTAGCACCATTTTCTGTTAAGGTCGACACACACTAGTCCCTTGAGGGGTTAACACGAAGGGACATAGTCGCAGGGACTTGTCCCGCGAACAGTTCACAGGAAGAGGTTTGAGAAACAAGTCGCAGGGACTTTACTCCTTGCGACTAGTCCCACGAATTCAAACTGGTTTGAACTTTCGGGACTAGTCGTAAGGACCACAGTTTGGTCCCTGCGACTAGATTTTGAACTGAGCAAAAGCGGCTATTTCACACGATGGGACTTGTACCCGCGACTTGTTGTAGGGACTGGTCGCAGGGACTAGTCCTCTCGTGTGTGTCGACCTTTAAAACTGTTTGGCTGTTTGACAACAATATTGCACGTTATGTAAGTGAATGGCTCTTGCGGTTGAGAAGTTTTCAGTCGTAATATATACTTATTCAGCCGTTGGGTCAAAGAGCCCTTTGATTACTCCATCAAAGGGCTAAATCTCGAGAGGTCAGCTTTCCAATATTTGAAATATCATCTTCAAGTTGATATTATATAAACCAAGCATTTCATATTGCCCACCGACTCATCATTACATTGTTCTTAGGAACTAATCACTTGGTATAAATGAGAACCGGCAACCTGTTACAAGACCTGACAAAATGCCTGGGGCTCAACTGGGACTACAGCATTCCATCTAAGGAGTGATCTCAGCGCACCTATACCTTAGCAAAAACTTTACTTAAGGTCATTCCACTGAAATAGAACCTTCACTGAGATTTTTGTGAAACTTTGCCTATTGATTGCTTATATTATAGGAACTTCCCCATGTTCGTTTAAGAGCAACAGCACCTTGTTTGTTTATACCCATATAGATCCTTATAATAGCACCATGATTGTAGTCACGATTGCTTGCTAAATTTACGTTTCCGACGACTGCTTTTTGTTCTACACTGAGAATTGGTCCATATTTATTTTACACAGAGAAATTTACTACTCAGTTCAAAATAACAGAAAAGAATGATAGATCACTATACTCGTTTGCGAGAAAATGACGATTTACCTCTATGGCGAGGTGCAGCTGTAAAGAAAGAGCCGCCATTTTTTAATACGCGCGCGCTAATCACGCGTGAAATTATACGCGGTAGGGATGCGCAATACAAAACTGGGGAATAACCTTAAGCACAGACCTATTCGTGTAAAACAAAATGGCTCTAAATAGACTCATTCCTTAACTCACTTAGCTTGAATATTTACAAGCAAAAAATAGTGACTGAAAACTAGAACTACGCTTAGTTGTCGTCAAGAGGTCGTTATCAAGCCGATTTTAAACTGAAGCCAGCTTGAAAGTCAAGAAACTAAAACCAAAGTGTGGGAAAGGGCATTTGCGACATTCTCTGGAAAGATATCACCAATAAGTCCATATACGCTGTACACTACACCATTTATCAACAATGCCAGTGTATTCTCAGGTAACACATGGTTTTAACTGGAACCAGTTTCAAGTAACTACTAATTGACGTGCAAAAACAACCTGTTATTCTATTCAATTTGGAGACAAAACCTCACAATAGGTGGCTAGCGCTTTGTTTAATGCTTTAAAGAAAAGATTAACACAAACAGTTAAAACAATACAGCCGATAGAACAGGCGTCTGAAAGAACTGAAAACTCCTTTAAAAATACTAAACATATCAGAGGTAAGAGAAGAAGAGTAAAATTGTCAAAATAGAAACAGAGAGAAAAAGTAAACTTTAAAGGCAGTTCTTATTTCTCATGGATATTTTCCTTGTTTTTTTGTTTTGTTTTGTTTTGTTTTTCTAAATCTCTGAGTGTGTCGTTAGGACATGATATTTTTTCGTTGTTATGGTATAATATTTTACTGTTAACGTGACCGCTTAATCTAAAACTGCATTTGTTTTTTTGTTTTTATACACCTCTAGTTGGTTTAAGAGCAGAATGCATGTCAAAAACGTTCAAATTCAACAAGCCTCGATATTAATAAATTACTTGATGTTTCTTGATCTAAAATAATTAAGTTCAATTCTTTGCTTCTTTCCCGACAAAGCGTTCTGATGTTCCCTCTAATAGGATCGACAGTCATTAATTAAGAAATATTCTTCTGGTCATACTATGTATAATCGTTTTTTCAGTTGTTTATTTTTTTCTTCACTTTCAGAAAGAACAATGAAGAGTTTTCTCATTCTTCTATTAATCACGTCGGGTAAGAATAACAAGTACAATTAGATATAATAGTGACAATAAATCAGAAAGAAATTTAAACTAAATTTCAACTGATGATGAAATCTTGATTTTAACGTTTGCATCTGGATTTCTGAGTAAAGTACTAAGCTCGTCCTCAAATTATGATTTAGATTCCTTTGATTTCAAGAATATAATTTGCATATGGCACGATAGCAGAATCGCCCGGCTTTAATACCATGGACCAAATTATGTATTATACGAAAACTTGACCAGTCCCAAACTATAACACATTACAGGCTGAATGGTTTCTGTGTGAAAACTAAACCCAGATTGGATAACCCCACGAATTGGTTTACGAGCAAGAATTTTGAAAATTATCATGTGCCATCTATCACACGGAAATCAGTCATAAATCAGTCACAACAGCAACTATTAAATCTCACTTCAACAGAAACTCTGGCTAATTTGTTATGAAATTATAAAGATGAATAAAGAAATCTAACCAAGTATGTCAAATATCGAAATTGAAGTGAGGACTTGAGGTGCAACTTAGCGCGAAGAGAATTGAACTTCAACTGTGTTGAAAAGTGTTTCAATACAGTCGATAATGCATAAAATTCTTGTCATCTCTGTAAAGCAATGTTGATTTTCAGCCTGCTTAGGTACGACAGCCAGGGAAAGCAGCGCAAAAAAGGTAAACGATGTAAAACACACCGCTGAAGCTAAACCTAACTCGAAACGGAATTGGGTTTATGGATGGCAACCTCAGCCGGAAGCTCCAGTGTACGTTCCTCCACTGGCGAGGTCCAACTCTGGATTCATGCGTCAAGAAGGCGGCAACAACCGCGGTTTTGCGTCTCAAGGAAAATCCAGTCCCACGCTGTTATCTATGACCGGTGCTGCTGAGAATGGGCCGAGTGGTACGAGAGCCCGGAATAAAGGGAGCAATGTAACAAGTGAATACAACGGGACAAAGAAACCTGCCTCGCCTGCGATTATTTATCCATTAAAAGGTAATCAAAATTTGGATGGATATTTTGAATATATAGAGGAAAAAGCAGGAACTTCTTGTAAAATCATTAATAAGCTAGTGGACCTGCAGTGTTGGACTAATTGTACTTCTCATAAATTAATGGTTTCTCTCGTTCAGAAATTATCTTCGATTAGAGGTAACCATCTTGGTGAGATGACCCCTCCTCGTGTCCGTTTCAGGAGTTTTTAAATTTAGGATTAAGCCTTAAACTGAGAAAATAGGCTATTGTGTCATTAATTGGTCCAATTTCTATCGTTACTCACTATCAAAATGATGTCATTGCTTGTCTACCCAGGGGCAAGCCACCATGCGAAACGTAATAAAACTCAAAAGAAGAGTTCAAGCTCTAAACAAGGGCAAACTCGCTCCCAGTCAACAACACAACGTGAAGCAGATGACACAGCCGGAGATGGAGGTGGAGGCCTGGGCTCTGTACTGAAGGGTGCGAACGTCCAAGGTGCTGTTGTAGAAAAAGGAATTGAAGTAATGGGAAAGCTGGTGGATAAACAACTGCAGATTATCGACGAGGCACAGGAGAAGGCAGAAAATTTCTTGAAAAAGGAGGTATGACACAATTGTATTCATACTTTACACCTCTTTCACCAAAACAAGCGTCGTGGTGCAAAATATTGAGGCTAGTAAACTACGAGTAGTCCCTCTTTCACTTGGTCCGTCGAGCGAGACCGGAAATAAACCGCGAGGAAAATATGGCCCAGGATTTCGCGAAGCCATTTTTTTTCTCGCGGTTCTCTTTCGCGTCGCTCGTAGTCTAGAGGCTAGCTAACTTCACGATTGGTCACTTTAAAAAGGCTTGTTAAGTCTTTCAAACTTTTTAGACCTAAACGGATATGTCCCTAGGAACAATGTTGGGAAAAAGCTTACATTTTAACAAGATTGTAATAGCCGATCAAATGTTATTTGGAACAACATAAATTAAAGGCACCATTTTGGAGTAAATTGAGATCATGATCGTTCTTAATAGGAACATTTCACTTTAATATTTTCACAGATTAAGTTGGACATCGTACCAGATAAATCTTGGCAAACGGAAGACATGTTTGTTCCTGCTGGTTACCATATGAACTCACATATCTCCAGTGACGACAGTGCACCAAAGGAAGTCGGCGAACCACCCTATACTTACCCAGCAGGCCTTGGAAACGTGCTTATGAACGGCTGTTGGGGGACTGGGTACAAGGAGGGAGATCCTTGCTACGCGGCAAGGTGGAAAATGGACGCTTGCTTGGTATGTAGATGATCGTACTATGATAGCCGGTGCACATCCCCCGCCTCTCCTAAAAAAATCGACTTTTTTAAGGGGAGGGGCGGATGTACACAGGCTATAGGCGAATCTTTGTTTACACTTTTTGCCTCATTAACATTTGCTTATCACTATCTGATGACGCTAATGAAAGAAAAACTCTGAATATCGAAAGGGAATAACACTTTCAGTTACCTCTGAAAATTTGAGCCCAATACACGGAATTGTTTCGGAGAAATTCTCTTCTGAAAATTCGAAATTTTACAGAGAAATGTATGGCTCATTAACTTTTTTGCCACACAGCAATTTGGCAGTTTTTGATGGCTGATATTTCCTTCAATTTTGCTTGTAAAGAGCTGAAAATTACACAAATTGCTCAACTTAATCAGCATTATCAACTTTTGCATTTAGTTCATATATACGGCTACGGTTTCTATGAGTCAAGTCGTATGCTAATGAGGAAAAATGTAAACAATGACGTCAGCAAAGATTCGCCTATGCGTGGTATTAAAGGAACTACGCCACGGTTTCCGCATCTTGAAAAGTATAGCCTAATTTTTTCAAATACGCGGTTTGTAATCCGTGTGAATCTTCTCCATTCTTAACCACCCTTGTTAATATCTCTTTGTTTTTTTCAGTCTTAGCAAACTACCATTTTCAGGTTTTCTTCAATTTAAAGGTTATTTCGTACGTGGCCAAAATATCATGACCGATCTCCTTGAAGTGAATTTTGAAACTGACTGGAAATAATAAAACTATTGAAAGTGCTGTCTGGACCCGAAATCCCATTGGGCGCTTATTGCACAGCACAGAATGAGCTTGTTTTGTAATGATTTGCTCGGCAAAAGGCTTTCATTCCACACATGTGTTTATGAAGAACCCTATGAAACGAAAAGACCTAGTAAGTGTTACTACGTCTGACAGATTGCGCATCACAAACTAAATGTCTTTTCTGATTTCTGCAGAGAACAGGAAGAGTAGCAGTCTTCAAATCACTTACATTTCCGTATTTTTGCAGAACTTAATTGACGGCGCGGCATTCATGGGTGTTGGTTTTGATGGGCGTGGTGAGTACAGTCCTGAATCAAGAAAAATGAGCATCGTGCAGCGGAACTGCGCTGGGAAAGCAACGTAAGATCTGTCATCCTCACGTCTTACTGCAGGCTTCTTGAACAGTTATTTGACAGGACATTTTCGACAGTTTCTTTCCGACAGTTCAACTGCCGGCCTCCACATCCCGATATAGAGATAGTGATTACGTGTGTTTTTAGAAACTTGAATTAATATTTTAAGGTCCTAGATTGATACTTCGATCTTAGCTCCATATTCAGTATTTTACATGTAGTTATTTCAATTAATGTATTTTAGTTGAATAGTATACGCGACTCCACAAGCTTTGTAGTTTTGACTCTTATGGTGTCGAAATAGAGGTTTTATGTTATATGTTATGTTACACGATAACGATATCAGATGGCCAAATAAGTTTCTGTGAATAATTTGTACTAACTAAACATGCATGTTGCTGTGTCCTTCAGGTACGATGACTACGATGTCCCGGATACAATGAATGTTCATGGCATTTATGACACGAAAGCATCAATGGTGACATTCGAGAGTCGCAGCGAGTTTCAAAAATATCTTCAAGAGGAGGCTGGTGTGTCTGGATCATACTTTGGATTCTACGCAGGCGTGAAGTCAGGTTGGGAGGAGTCTGAGACCCAAGCTAGCCAAAAGTACATGGCACTTCTACATGTAGACATAAACAGGTATTGAAAATTGTATATTGTAAAAGCACTTGCATGAAGCGGTTTTTATTTGAGTGTTGAAACGTAATTGGTTTTGCATCAACCGCGCTATACGATCGGCTTACAAACTTGCGCCATTTTTTTCATCCATCCAGAAGTAAAACCAAAACCAATCGTGACTCGTTCTCACTCGTTTTCCAACGCTTTGCGTCGGCTACATGTAATTACTTCGAGTTTTGATTGGTTCACTGTATTGTCTGTTTCCTTTGTGGTTAGCTACAAGGATTACTTTGGTTTTGGTTTTACAACACTCAATTAAAAACCGCTCTAACTGCTGTCCTAGCTGACTTAGAGCGTTTTTCAATTGAGTTTCGCAAAGCCAAAACCAAACCAATTTTTTAACAATGAGATTACTCAGCCAATCTCGGGCCGTAGTAAAACCAAAACCAAAGTAATTGCCTGATCACTTTCGACACTAAATTGAAAATAACTCTAAATATCGCTACCTGCCCCCTATAAATACATATTTCCGTGTTTCAGATACGAGATCTTTATTGACGAGGTGAAGCCAAACGATCTAAGTGCGTCGTTTTTGAGAGAGTTCATGGATCTGCCGACATCTTATTTTGCAGCGGACGCGCCTCTGACATATCGTAAGTCAGCCTTAAGTGTCTGTAGTTTGCATTGATTGGTCTTAGTTTTGTTATTATCCCCACTTGTTTGAGCCATCAAAAATGCCCATAGTGTTGACATGATGAGCGATTTCTAACTCTTCCAAAGATCACTGGACGAGAGTTAATTAATCTAATAACCCCTCACTTCTTTTGTTCATTCTTTTACTACCTTTCAGTTTCCGTATTTTATTTACTTTTCCTAATTTTCTATTGTAGCCTAGTAATAAAAAGGTTTGTAATTAGATCTTAAGAGACGGGCCCACCTAGACAAGCACTAGCCATCTGCGTGCCAGTCTGACTATAAAGATGTAAATTGAAGAACGAAAATGGACATTTAAAGATTGAAGAATTGACCATTTTACAGTTGTCTGCTCGTTTACCTGGCCTTTGAATAGCAGCGAGGCTGGAGGTGACCTTGTTTTGCTACAGACCTTACTGCTTTTGTTGTGTAAATCAAGTTCTTCTAATTCTGACTAGGTGAATTTACTTCACAAAAGTAGAGAGGTCTGTATCAAAGCAAGGCCACTCCAGCCTCGCTGTCATTCAAAGGCCGGGTCACCGAGCGGAAAACTGTATTGACCATATTCGTATTCTCAATATTGAAATGGAACTAGCTGGCAAACGAGGCTAGGGAGAGATGTCTTTTCAAATATATAACATATCAGCTCTAATAACTACTTACTGGTAACTAGCGGCGATTTAGCTCTGAGGCTGTTTTCCGGAGAGAAACAAGAAACAAACAATTACAGTAAGCTAAGTCGCTTTATATTCCCTGATATTCTCAAATTAATTCCCAGATAAAATGCTTTACCAGTAACAGTTGTTAGCATCGAATACTCATTTCATCCTTCGCACACTTAGCATAATCATTTTGGTTGAACGAAACATTCTTTTTTTTATTTAACTTCCAACAGTGGATTTCATTCAGAGGTGGGGAACACACTGCATCAAGTCGGCAAAATTTGGTGGTCAACTCCAAATTCGTAAATTTATGGATGCAAGCGACGTTTCTAGCAAGAAAGAATTCGCCCGAGAAATGGAGGTGGAATACAAAAGCTTGTTCGCCAGCGTCGGAGCAAAAGAAAGTCGAAAAGAAGGACAATCGCACAGAAAACAGGCAAAAACATCATCGACAACGATTCTTGCAATGGGAGGAAGTCAGCAAATTGCCTCTATTTTGTCTGATGCGTATTCACCAACGTTCAAAAACGAGTTTAAAGATTGGCTTGCTTCGATTCCTCAATATCCAAAACCTTTTGAGTTTCAGATGGCTCCAATCACAAGTCTTCTTAATTTCCGTCTCCGCGACTTGTTTCCCGAAAAGAGAAGCACCCAGGGATGCGAGGGGAATGCGGCGAATCTTAAAGAAGAGGTAACGGCAAATGAAGAAAAGTTGAAATTCTACGAAACAGTCTTCCCCAATGGAACAGTTCAGAAGCACTATTGTCAGTTTGACAGCCGTAAGTCACTGGAGGAGGCGATAACCAGGAGAAGAATAAGCCTGACAAGAGCCATCGAGGTCTACATGAAGGAGGTGATAACATATGTGTACTTTTCATAAAAGATGTCCTTATTGTTGACCATGGTTATATAGATAAATGAACGATTGATCGTTTTCTCAAGATATAGAGTCGCGAAATGCCAAAGCCACATATAACGCTGTCGTAAGACAGACATTTGAGAACACGCGAGAGATTTCAAGATATGAGCTGTTGGGGAGAGGTTTCTACACTGATATCAATTTTGACAGTAGAGTTTTCACCTACAAGGCGCTCGCAGAACCCAATCTATATTCCAAAACGCGCACATAATCCGATGAAAAAAAGTTTAGAAAATTCGATCTCCCACGAAAGCGCGAAAGTAGGGCGTGGCTTATGGTGTTTTCCTCACTTACACCAGAATAACTACTGTCTTATCTTAGCTGTGTGAAGTATCTTTATCAAAAGTATTTTGCTGTCGTGAAATTTCTCTCCCAAGGGCCCAAATTCAATCACAGATATTCAGCTACCACCATGCAGCACAGACACCCCAGCAGCAGCCCCAGAGACACCAAGCCAAGCGGACGAGGCAGCAAGTCACAGCAAACTGCGTGTCCCCAGTTGGAAGCACATCACCAAAGACAAAGCCACCTTCCGAATCGTCCTCGACATGAGAAAAAATTTCAAAGGAACGAAAGACTTCAGCGATATTCCCAGAAACATGAGTCGATTAGTACGCTACGATGAAGGAAAATGGTTCACAGCTGAAAAAGATGGCTCTTTTCACCTGTACAACGCCTTTAAGAATGGAAAAACCGGAGATCCTCGCCAACACAAAATCTCAATTCTGGGACTCGTGCTCTCCTTCAATCAAAACACCGGAGGACTGTCTCTTCTGTCACATGATCTCGACGCGTCAAGAGAGTTCTTCCCAGACCTCCATGATTCACTAGCTGGACGAGAGCTAGGCCGAGCTGTTTCAGACTTCAGCGTATTAGCAGACAGGCGTGAAACCTTACAAGATCCCCCATGTAATGTAAAATGGTCAAATGCGCTTCGATTCGATCCCACTGAAACAAAAGGAAAGTGTCTTCACTTCACCGCTTCCAGTGAGGGGGACATTTTTGTGGTGTTTGCAACGTTGCCAGTCGACAAGACCTCTTGGTATTACATTGAAATCACGCCACAGAAAGTGGCCATTTATAAGGTAACGAGAGATCCAAGCTAAGGTTCCGTTCACGCTACGCCTGAGAATTTGAAAACGCAGCTTTATCTCTACGGCTAGGCCTACCGTCCACACTAATCCGTCACGAAAACGGAGCTTTCCGAAAATGCTCTTCAAACCGGAGGAATTTGAAAACGCTGGCTTCGTGTTTAAGTGTGGACGGAAAACATTTTGAAAACGAAGCTTTTCGAAAACGATGACATGACAATAATAATGTGGTTTCCCTTCTGGAGTTTTCCTCAAGCACAAATCCAAAATGACCAGCACGTTACATTGTCAGATGCCTCCGGCGTAGTGTGGACAGAAAACATTTGATGCGTTTTCAGAGTGAAACTTACTTCAATTTCAAATTCCTCCAGCATAGTGTGGGGCCTAAGACAAACGGTCCCTCCTATGTAACCACTTTTCAAATTTGTCCCATGAAAAGGAAGTGAATCTAGCGGAAGAGAAAACAAAATGAAAATCATCAATGCGTTTAAACCATGAGTTACGAGGGTTGAACCAAAGACACAGCACACACAGTGGATTTGTCCTCTTTTGTGGAATTTTGAAATTAAGTAATGAACACAAGATTTCATTTCTGGTTTTTCAACGAGACATCATAACGAAGATGTTTTGATTAACTACCATAACATCACATATCTCAACATAACGTAACATATCTCAACTTTCAAAGCCTGAAAGTGATCTACAGCCCTGACCATTGCCTACGTTCCAAACATTGCTCTTAATAAAAATAATGCATTGCTGTTTCTTTTACATTCTCTTTGTCAGGGATTCGAACTCAAAACCTCCACAACAAATATCAACGCGCGGGGTCTGGGCGACCCATCCTTGCTTCAATCTTACTTTGTTTGCGTCACTGAGTCCAAATCAAGCACGCTTATTGAATATGGAAAAACACTGGGAACTACACAAAGTGGTGATGTCTACCTTAACATGTTAGACCTCGACAAGCCACTGAATGCGCGCTTTTACGCATTTGGGAATGGGAACAAGGAAGCTGATGTCATCGACGCACATATAGTAGCACGTGATCAAACAAAAGCCGAGTGTAAAGGTGACACGTTCATGGACCTAACCAGCAAGCTTTGCACGCAGCATTGTCACGAAGACTGTGATCCCTTATATGGTAAGCAAAGAAACTCTCCACGTTTTGGGATGTCACGCAAGTTAAGATTTCTTGTTTCACGGTGTCAGGCTTTGTTCGCGCTAGGTTTTGCGCGCATGCCGTTTTTGGAAAATCGTAACCTTATCAGAGTTCATGAAGTCCTTGACATATGCGGATATAAAAGGGCAACAATTCGCAGGTAATACTGGGAAAGTTATGAGTAAGTGAAAAGTATACTAAGGCAAAGTTCTCCCAGTGAAATGAATCAAACCTCATGCGGGTGGTGCTTTGTCTTTTGGCAGAATGCATAACCAATACCAATGAAGTTACGGAACATTTAAGTAATAGAGCACGTTTTTCGTGTTTACATAGCCTCATCTAAATACGAGGGGGATTCGGACAATGCGAGACAGTTACGCAAACCTACGGAAGCCCCAAAGGGACATCCACTTCTTTAAAATGTTTTTTTTTTTTTTTTTGTAAATGGGAGTTTGCTTTTCGAAAATGGGAGTTTGTTTTACGAAAATGGAAGTTTGTTTTTCCAAAATGGGAGTTTGCTTTATGAAAATGGGAGTTTGTTTTACGAAAATGGGAGTTTGTTTTTCGAAAATGGGAGTTTGCTTTTCGAAAATGGGAGTTTGTTTTACGAAAACGGGAGTTTGCTTTTCGAAAACGGGAGTTTGTATTTCGAAAATGGGAGATTGTATTTTGAAAATGGGAGCCTTGTTTTACGAAAATGGGAGTTTGGTTTACGAAAATGTGAGTTTGTTTTTTCGAAAATGGGAGTTTGTTTTACGAAAATGAGAGTGATGATAAAAATGATTGACAGGCCAAACACGACTCCTATTGGTCAAGATAGAGCT
>Ga0126338_10002721_pt1 | contig 12227 bp, 6 predicted proteins | sample OrbCmetagenome_2_FD_92529 | JGI IMG/M metagenome (GOLD analysis project Ga0126338, IMG submission 92529) | Coral microbial communities from Petempiche,Puerto Morelos, Mexico - Orbicella C C metagenome | ecosystem: Host-associated > Invertebrates > Cnidaria > Coral | place: Petempiche,Puerto... | reverse complement strand
TGAAAAGTGCGCAGAAACGTCTTCCAGAAGTGCTATCGGCTGTTGCGGCAATATATCCCAGATTTAAAGAAAGATATACTGTACAATTTACTGGCGATGATCGGTCAAAGGTACAATAAAGACGTAAACGATGGTTGATTTCGTCGAACCGAAACAAGCGAACTGACTGTGAGAACCATTGCAGAAATCTCACTGGAATTTGTTCCGCAGACTTTCAAACGCTATTATCAAGATTTTCGGCTTAAAGCTAACCAGCAATTTGTACAAATACTACCGAAAACCTATATCTTCCAATCCCGCAGTATTTATAATATAACCGGCAAAGTTGTGTGATCAATCAAGGAGCGTTACGACCAAATATACTGATATGTAAATAGCTCGCAACTGTACGCGCCAGCCAACACTTATTTCTCGTTCGATTTAGATAAAAGTCGAAGATTAATCCTTAAGAATTTCATGATAACAAAACTGTTAGACTCACAGAGTTTTTCGAAGGTTTGGAAATCAGCAATGCGACAAACATTCTGTGAAATAGTGTCGAAAATATGACCGCGTGACATTATCTGCGGACCGCGTGACATTATCTGCGGACCGCTCAGGGAACACATCGTTTTCGCTTATCCTACGAATTTCACTGCAAACTTTGAAAAAAATTTGCATTGGTTATTTGGAGTTACGACTTAAAACGTGTGACAATGTGAAATCGGTAATTGTATGAAATGTTCCCTTCCACATTGCTTCCCGCAGCTTCAAAAATACAGGTTCCAACAATTCTACGATTTTCAATCGATCGAAGCCGGTGTTTTGGAGGTCAACAAGTCTCGAAAACTGCAACACTTATGTCGCTCTTATAAACATGAAGCATTCCAAAAAGTAAAACACAAACTGGATTTAATAGAACAATCATACCTTGACAAAATACATTCTCGCTGAGGACAAATGTAAACGGGCTATAAACACGCATGGGAGTCTTGTGTTTAGGAGACGAAATTACCATCCAACGCAGTCCTTGAGTTTTCTTTCCTGCTTTTCGTTTGCCTGCTCCTCCACTTCGTATCTAGCTTTCCATTCCTAATATACAAGCAGCTCGTCCGCAAAGAAATCTTCCCCATCGTCGCTTGAAATATTGCAAATTGTTCTCAAAGCTTTAAGCAGTGAGTTCACAGTTGTCGAACGTGCTCGATCGAGGTTTATTTCGGAGTCTTCCGAATCGAAACGTGACTCTGACTCCAGTGACGAAAAAGAAATGATTCTGAAACAACACTTGGACGTCTTAGCCCCAAAATATATTTGAACGATTAGTTTTGTTTCCCATTTTCTCGAGCAAATACAGAGAGCTGACTAAGGCGCCATTGTGTTTGGTAGACGTCATCAGCAACCGCCGCCCCAGACTTCCTAAAACGCGGTCGCGTAACACTTCAAGCGCGACTTTGAAAGGGCATAGAAAATCGAGGATTCAACCAAATTCAAATTTTTTTTCGCCCAAATACTTCGAATAGCAAGTAGATTCGTTTTAGCGAAAAGAAAATTGGGAGGGGGGGTTACGTGCCCTTTAAATCTCCCCTCGGATGACTGAAGTCATTTTGGCGTGTGGCGAAAACAAAAAACAACTAAGTTAACAGAACAACCCGGTTTTATTATATACTCATCAAGTCCTTTCGTTTCACAAAATAAAAGGGCAAACTTTTTTCTGACCCGAAGTTCCACCGGACCGCTCTTACGCGGACTGCCACTTAACACACACATACCTTTGTATTGAGAGAGCATGGTTACCAAACTGCGATACTTTAAACCTAAAATCTTTGCATTTTTGATTTTTTTTTTTTTTTTTTTTTTTTTTTTTTGAAAAAAAAAGAAAACTTGCCGAGACCCGGGATTATTCAGAACTCATACGAGTGCTCCGGATTTGAATCAGGGACCTTCAGATCTTCAGTCTGACGCTCTCCCAACTGAGCTATCTCGGCAACAGATATATACAAAGCGATGACCCGACTTTTTTATTTGACACAGTTCACTTAGCACCATACTGAGTTCTCTGTAACATATGTGATGGTTATAATGCTAATGTGCTTTTAGTTAGACTCTACTTGAGACTGATACAATTAAGTTTTTAGTTAAAGCTTTTTCCTTATTCGGCAATAGCTAATCGTCGTCAATTTTTTGGAAACATTTATCATTTATTTTACCCCCCCCCCCCCCCCCCTCCCCACCCTTTCTTTCTTTTTTTTTATACTATTTTTTTTTTTTTTTTCCCCCCCCCCCCCCCCGATCTGGCTCAGTTTCAATTCATTTTCAAAACCAAGCTCAGTTAATTTGAAATGGTCGGTGATTTTGACCCTTCGTCTTTCGTGATCGTAAATGTCTCGGTTAGCGAGAGTTCATGATTCTTTCATACCGTGTTTATCACTTCTATCAGACGCTTTTCAATTCAGAGTGAAGTCAGAACAGTTACAGCAACGCGCACAACTAAATACATCCTCGGAGACACACCCGAAAATATCGCATCCTCCCGACTAGCAGCCCCTGGGTCGCCTAGGGTGAACTAAATACAGCTCCATGGCTGATCTTCAGGGCCGTAGTCATGCATCATAAGGCACTTGCCTCAGTCATTTTTTAGTTCGCTTTTGCTGGTTTTCGTTTTGAAGGGGAAAGCAAAATATTGCAGTCATAATTTTTTTCTGGATTTAAACATGGAAACTGCCCCTGACATTATGTTTTTCTGGTTACCTCCCTGAATTCTTTAGTTTATTTTTTTCTTTTCCCCAAGTTGTTGTCAACGGCTTGACCAGGGCTCATCTCTATTTAAAATACTTCGCAGATGAGACTCTGAAAGTAAGCTTAATTCCCCTTAGATCGAGACAGTAAGGAACTACTTAGGCTAACAATCAGTTACATATATGATTGTTTCTATGTATCTTTTAGAGCTTATTAGTTTTTCTCGGACAATGCATCAAAGCACAATCAGTTACAAACTCATTGCTGTCTGTAGAGGCTAATAAAATTAAAATCGTGAAGTGTTCTTAAATAGACTGACTCTTTGTCACGTCCTTTGAGTCAACTTCGCCAATGTCTTTGTAAGCAAATAAAGCTGCTTTCTGTATAAGTTGAAATTCAAGAGCCGCTTTCCGTAAGTCAATGACTGTGAAGAGCCTCAGCTTTGGAACAAAAACAAAAATTGACCGTAATCTTTAGATTAATTAAATTAATTTGAGATCAGTAGATTTTGTGCTCTAAAATAATACAACAATAAACGAAAAGAAAGGCTGTATAATAAGAAAACCGGTTTATCACACCCTCTATTTTGAGTTACTAAAGTGAGAAAAGTTCTACACGTTTTTTACTAATTTGCCTTGCACTAATTGCTCTATTCTATGCACTGACAATGAAGGGCACGAAAGCCGACGAATCTATGACAGCAAAGAGCTTTTATCCCATCAAAACGAACCCCTTTAGAGAGGTGTTCGCTAATCGCAGTTTGCTTAGATTAATTAACCCTATTTAGTAATAGACTCCACGTGTCCATAAAAGCTTAAGATTGTCTACAGGAAATGGCAAAATTCCCAAATGGTATTTACATATGAATCAGCCAAACTACCTTTTGTTCTGTGGAGAATTTTAGTGAACTTGGATTTGACTGTGAAATAGCCTTCAACTGAGAAACAAGGGAGTTCTTACCTTGAACAAGACTTGTTTCTACCTCATTATTCGCGTGTGCGGAACGTTATATACCTTTGCGTTGTAGACCTTTGTGAAAAATTTTCTCATCAAATCCTATTTGGCGCAAAGCCACTTCGCATTGCTTTCTAAGTAAACACTTTCTTTTCAAGATTGAGAAAGGGATAAAAGATACATTAGTCGTTTTGTGGTGGGGGCGAAGGCGTAAATGTGTTTGCTGACTTGGGACGTGTTCTTCCGGACCCTCAATGCGTGGAAATTTTACTACGCACGTAAAACGAATTAAGCAAGAGAGAAATAATTCTTGCGTTTCATTGAGCTACCTAGCACTCCTTATTCGATACTACAGCATCAAATTGCGTTCAACCCTTATCAGCCCGTGAAATAAGCAGCTTATAGACCGACTCTTTAGTATAAACGGATGACGCCTTGAAAATAATGTCTTGGTTGCGTAAGCCATTTTGAAACCATTAATAAATTAACCAATTTGTGAGCGCGATGAGCTCAAAAAGGTTCTATAAAGGCAAAAATGGTGACCATTACAAAGTGTGTCAAGAACTGTAAAGAGAGAAAATCCACATGATTATTGTTTTATTATTAATGGTTTTATCGCGTGAGATAAGGGTTTGGAAGGCGCCGGATCTGCTTGTGTCGATTTATTATGCTGCAAACAATTGAAATAATACTTTACAACCAAAACATGGACTTCCAAATAAATAGAGTATTTCTTTCCGTGAAAGACCGGAGTCGATTCTTGGGTGGTCTTATGCTTGCGTGGACAACCCCATGGGGTAAATATCAAAAGATATTTTACCCCGTGTTTACGTGGGAACGCACACGGCTGTCTTGAAGATAATGACCAAACACAACTTTTCGCCACACTTAAACTAGTAACTCCATTTTGTTTCTTTTAGTTTCTCGCTTGCTCTTTAGCGGAGTGAAATAAGATCCCACCTTGTGCCAGCTGCCACATTAGCGAGGCCTCAGAAATCAATTTGCGCCAATTATTTCAAATTACCATGCCAAAGAATCCGCAAATGCGCAGGACTCGCTCAGAGTGGTTTGACGAACAGCCATCTATCGGCGCGTGGTTCGCGCACGAGTTGATACTCTTCTGCCGATAAACGAAACTCAATTTTGTCGGTTTTTCGAAAATCAACTGTCGAGTCAGTTTGCAAACACATATGGTGTGGAACCTTAAAAGCAAAATAAATTTCCAGACTCTTTTTAATGGGACCGGATTTGTTTTACCGTTGTGGTTTTTATCGCTGAAATTACTTTAAGCGATTTATAGAACGGCAATTAATGCGTTTCCGAGGCAGGCAACAAATTTCGAACAATCCAAAGTTGTTTAATGGCCTCCGAGAAAATTCATGGCTCGCGTTTGCCTTCAGAAACAAGAAGCTAGTTTTAAGAGTTCCAGACTAAGATGCTTCATCGACTTGGGTCTACGAGCGTCGAGGCGGAAAATGACCGTAGACTTACAAGTGCCAATTGACTGACAATTACTTAATGTTCCTTCGATAAATACATTGGCGCGGCATTATTTGAAATGTGAATGAGTCTATCCACAATACATAAATATGAAATAAGTAACCGCCAACTCATTTTACTCATAAATGGCTTGCATTGTGTTGAGTAACAAAATAAATTTGTTTGTGTCAAACTCGAAATCAGAAGTGAATAGCACGCACTTGTTATTATATTGCATCGTGTTTATAACTCCTGTCTTGGTGCTCCGGGTGAGTCGAGCACTTTCGTGCCTTTGTTTTCCGCCCCGAAAAAGTCAAATTAGCTGTACATATTTAATGGAGTGAAACAATAGCTAATGGTGTTCTGTTATTTATCCGGACTGCTAAAACCATTTGTCAATTTCCCTTTTATCTACGTTAGGCGGAGAGTACACTCGCCGACAAAGGAAATGACTTATCTTGACTTTTCTGTATTTTGTGTTTTAATAGTTAATTGAATTCCACCTTCGATTATCTTAAGATAATGATTACTAATTGACACCCTTTCGAGTAATGATATAAACTAATTGTGTAATGATCACCGTTAATTTAACTGCACAAGGAGGGACAAATCCAATGGAATTAACTCTTGTCCAGTTGTGCAGTGACTTGTATCATTTTTAAGTCGTTTGCTTTTAGCTTTTCCAGTGAACGGCTTCATGCGCAGCTTCTGGTATCAACTTAATAAGCTCCGAATGCGTATTCAAACAAGGAAAGCCCTCCAACTGTCAATCAGCTAATCGACGTTCTGTAGCCGTAACAAAGGACACAAATAACTTAGCCATCTGCTTCGAAGACATTTCAAGCGCTCCGCACATCTGCGAGGACCAAAATCCTCACCTCAGCGAAACAGCCGCATCATGTTTTACCAAGACCCTTTCTTGCTGTACCAACAGACGCCGTTCTGCCACGGGAACTCGAGCGCGCGTAACCCACAGAACCGATCGTCATTCCGGATCGACGATATTTTGGTTCCCCGTCAACCCTTCCTTGTTCCGAAACAGCCCAGCTTTCAGGAGCCCAGATCTTCCGCTCCAAACGCCAACCCTTTAAAGTTTGGGATGCACTCCATTCTCACGCAGAGGCAAAGAGATGACGTGCCGATGTTTCAAGGTGGGCTACTTTAGACCATGCCTCTATTTTGCACGCCAAAATTTCATTGCGAACCCATTTGGCCTCAAAATCAAACGCATTTTCTTCATACTTTCAACTTTTGTTGTAGTTTCTCTACGATTTTGCACCATGCCAAGTTAGTTGCTTCTATAGTTTTAACTGTTGGCTTGCCAACTTGAGGAAAAATTATCCTTTCTCGTAGAAAAAGTAATAGCTATCTCACGTATCCGTTGATTTACTATGCTATGCTTTCACCACATTGATACTGGCATTATTTCTCTCTTTGCCCCTTATCAAAAGCTTACAACGGCAGCTTAACTGTTGAACAACATCTGACAACTTCCATCTACTTCAGTGGTTCTACCACATGTTTGTTTGACTTAATTTCATGGTTTTGTGTGATGAATTAGTGCTCGACATTTTTTCTGGTAAAATGAATTTGGTGGGACACCACTCGGATAGGCGTATGTGAGAAAGACACACGTTTTAAGATTGTCAGTTGTGGTTATTTTAATGTTTTGTACCAAAATCTTTTGTTTTTTCTTTCAGCCTTAATCTTAGTGTTTTCTTTGTGTTTGAAGTGGCTTAAAACACCTTTGCCAAAAACAAATCGGACATTTCGTTGCGGAGAAATTACTGGCTCAAACTATCGCGTGTTTCTTCGAGGTGACCAACTTCGCATAGACATAACATCTCTATAGCATCATTACATAGATAATCTAATGGAGCGGCAATGAACACAGGGAAAAGATAATTACGATTAAAGAGGAAATCCTCAACTGCTTTGTGGCAATTTTACAATATTGAAAAGAACACTACCATAGGAAATCCATTCTTTAGATATCAGCCATTTGGGCCAAAAAGAAAAACGAGAAAAAAAATACAAGGAAAATGGCTTGTCTCATTTATCAATCATCAAAACCCAGTTAGTTTACACCAAAATGTGACTGAGATTCAAAAGTCTACCATATGGAATCTCTTTCAGAGCCATTTTACATTCATGGTCTTCAAACTTAACCTCCAAAGTCTTTTTAAGGTCTCTGGATTAAGAACACTAGTATACTCTGCTAACCAAAGAATTCTTGTTACTTTCATTCATTGTTAAAATGGAGCTGTTAAAACCCTTGCAAAAGAAAATGTGTCTTAGTTGAATCGAAATAAGCTGATCGAAAACACTCGATGATTTAGTAATAATAAGCCAAAGAACTTTCAGTATTGTTTAGTGTTGAAAAGATTACCTAAATTTCTGTATTTCCAAGAAGTGAGATTTTTAGTGAAAAGTATTGGTAGAGCGAGGAAAACAGCTAGTTTCTCACTGACACAATGCTTTGTACATGAAGGATTTCACCTGTCTGGTGTATAATGTTACAAACGAATTTCGCTTGTTGTTTCTGTTTTATAACATAAAAGCAAGAGCGGCATTCAATTCACCGTAACAATAGATTATCCCTTTGTAAACTTCTCCTATAAAAACAACTTCTCAAGGGCTTTATGCTTCGAGAACTTGAAAAAGGAAGCAGTTCTGCCAAAAAGCTGTAAATTGAACGCGGCTTTCAAGGACTTCAATTACCGATCACTAGCTACTTGCCTTTGTTGTAACGAAGCAGCCCTTGAAATTTTGGCCGTTTGTAATCCTATGTCAACACATCTCAAGCAGTTGGTGATCCCTATTAAGCATCAACTTTCGCCATGTCTTTTTGACGTGTTAATACTTCACTTTTCTGCAGATCCCAGCCCTGAAGTTTTAAGCCAACTGCCGGTGTATTTTCGCGTGAAACCGACTCTTCGCACACCAAGCGGACGAAGATGTCGAAAATCACGCACGGTCTTCACCGATCTTCAGCTGCGCGTTTTGGAGAAAACGTTCGCGGAGCAAAAGTATTTGGACACGTCGAACCGCGCCAAGCTTGCGCAAACGCTGGGCTTGAACGAGACCCAAGTAAAGACCTGGTTTCAGAATAGAAGAATGAAGTGGAAGAAGGAATCCAGTCCCCCAAACAATCAGGAATCTTCGACGAGTAAAGGTGACGGATCGAGTGCGTCAGCTGGCAAAGAAAGATCTAACGAAAATGTCACAGATGACGGAAAAACCTCCGAGGATCAAAATGGAGAGGACGAAACTAGACGAAATTAAACTTTGTAAATATCCGCGAGAAATATCAATTTCAATTCTATTAGGATTAGCCAGGGCAAGTATGATATTGGAATTTAATTTGTTTCTTGCCAACACGCTAAATTATAAATTGAACAAAAAGTGAGAAGACCAGAGTAGCTCTCAAACAGCAATTATGTTTGGAAAATTTCAACCTCCATCACAAATGGCAGTTTATTGTAAATGTACTTGAAAACTACGTTGATGTAAATAGTCTCTCTACCATACAGTAGAACTCTGTTTGCATGTTTCTATCCACTTTCTCGTTCGCTTTTGTTATTGTGTTTGAAAAGAGCACATTGCAAATGAATTAAGCTATTCCCTGTGTTGTTTTTACTTTGAAATAAGTGCGAAATGCACTGATTAGACAAGCGGAAAAGTGCTTGAAAGTTCGATTTATTTAAGAGCGGCGAAGAGCGTTTTGTCGTGGCTGCTCATTAGAAATGTTTTTTGCACGCGGTGGAGTGACTGACAGCCAGGATGCGTTAATGGCGAAAAAAAGGCACTAATTGTCATCTATTCTGCTTTCAGGAAAACAATTAGGACCATTTGTCATAAAATGACAACAATCTCAAGCTTTTACGAATTCACTTTTCATTTCTTACTGACAAAAGGGGGAAAATAGGGTTGGCTTTGATGGGGTATAGATTGATCAACGCTGCACTGATTCAGATCCGAAATGAAACATTTGGAAACTGATAAACTCGGATGCAAGGAGGATGGCACAGGTATAGATGACCCGATCAGAAAAAACTGAGTTTTGAGAACTGAAATAGATTAAGAACAGAAATAAATGTGTCGGAATATCGCCACCACCTTCGTAAACAGATAGTCAAGAACACCGAGATATTTTTAGTCTTAAAATGGATTGCCCACCTTCTCCGGTGTATGGGTTGACATTAGGACGACAATTTGTCTCTTTTTAAATTTCCACCTTGTCAAGTACAATTTCGTTTAAGCTTTTGAACAAATTGATCTTGTACATATCCGAGTCAATTTCGTACAAGTGCTTTTTGGACATAATAACATAAATATGATATTAACTGAACTTTGAACACGTTTCTTTGTTTGTACATCAAAGAGGAACCTTTTACGATTTAAAGGTTAAAACTTTGCTCGAGACTAAATAAAAACGTCTAAAAGCTTAAAGAACGATCGATAGATTTTGTTTTGATGGTGTTTTTCACATATTCAAAAGTTCTGCTATTGTTTGGTTATATGTCGATGGATTTTCGTCCCGTTTACAGCTCCTTCTTTACTTTTTGTCATCATGTCAGTGGACGCCATCTCTCTGTTGCATTGTTTTCCGCGTTCAGTACTGCTTTGGCGTGGTTTTCTGAAAAAAGTTTTGTCGCTTGCCTTATGAACGCAAGCAACCTTTTGTAAAACATACGATTCCCTGATAGCTGGATGTTTTATATTTAAGATTACTCATGTTGTCGCTCAAGGCCCTTCTCATATATTGTTTGCATGTGGTACATGTAATGATGCCAGCTATTCGTGTTTTCTTGTTGCTCTATTGAAACGTTTTATCAACCACGCCAAGTCGAATTGGAGTATAGCCAAGAAACATTACAAATTCTTCAATGTAAGCGCAATCGGCATCAGAACCGTTTCGCACTGGTCATAAATGAATATTGTTAGCAGTGTTTGTTTTGCTTTTTTCTTTTTTGTAAGCGTCGTGATTGGCTCAATCATGATAAAAGAGGTGTCAGGGATCTAGCCAATCAACGCGAAGACGTCGTCTTGTCGACCAATAAGAGGCCGAAAACCTTGGTCTTTTCCCCGCTTTTCGCGGCTTTCCAATCGCGATAAATGAATTGCATTTTCTGGCCTGGGCTTTTTCTTTGACCCGTTATATGTCTTAGAAAAAATATCATTGGAAACGACCATATCTACACTTAATCCGGCAACAGATGAATTCGAAGCGACATTGTTCAAACCAGATATGCTTCTGGTTTCAACAGATGGCTGCAACTGCAAGGTTGGCAACTGGTTCAGTCTCGAGCGCAACCTTTCTAGTTTGTTAACAACGTCATCATTCAAAAATTTAAATTCTCCTGTTACTCCTTATATTCTCCTTTTATTCAATGCGGTGACTCCTTCGCACAATCTCGTTGCTTTCCACCCGCCCTGTCTGAGTTTCAGGTTATGCTGAGGCTACTGAAGAACTGAAAGGACAGAAGGATTCTCTATAATTTGCTATCATTTGTTTAGACTACACCAGAAGAATCTTGCTTTTTGTATCTTAAAATGGAGCCCTATGATGCGAGAGCATTAAGGATAACGCAACTTTATGACACATCACAAAAGACGCTTAGAGGAGCTCAGTCATGGTTTGCGCATATTGAAAAGTTTAGCCTCAAGTTTTCAAATTCGTCGTTTGTAATCCGTGTTAATCTTCTCCATCCTTAGCCATCCTTGTTCCTTTATGGTTTATCATTATGTCTTTGGTGTTTTTCTATCTTATTGAACTGTTATTTTCAGGTTTCGTACCATTTAAAGGCACTTTCGTATGTGGCCAAAATAACTCAAAATACCGCGACTGAGCTCCTTTAACATCGCTTAGCATCGAAGCCGTTACAGCGGCCTCCTTAAAAGCAATCCGAGTTGTATACTATTAGCTACTTATACTCCCGACGATACGCTCTAATTCCTTAGTTTCTATTTTTATGAACAAATATTACTTCTATGACGATTAAAAATCATAAATTACATTGGTATCCTGCCAAAATGTTATTAGTCTTGACTGGAATATCGTGAATATATTGTGAAAATTTTTAGGAACAGATTACAAGTCAACCATCCACCGCGGACATCGACATGGTGTTGACTGAACATTAAGCTGAACTATAGTGAGCTCTCTCTCTTTCTCTCTCGGGGCGGAAACCTTTGGGAGTAGCTCTAGCTGACCGCATTAAAGAGAGGTAGGCGTCTGCCTAAACTGTTTTGTTGCACAGAAACCAGTGATATTCAGCAGGGACAAGCGAGACAAAAATGTATGCCTAAGGGAGGTGTCAGCCGGTGTCTGCTTGGTGGGAATTTATAACTATAGCTTTACTGGCTTCGATTGTCAAACCTATTATTATGTATACTGCAACCTTTTACAATGACAACTACAATCTGAACGCTAAAGCGCGATTAGCGATTAAAGCTGGTCTTGTATTAAATGAAATCAGTGCAATATAAAACTTGTTGTCACTCTTAGAAGGTGAAAAGCGCAGAGTGTTATGTAGAACTAATTCCCCAATGTCGCCAAATATAAGTTTCCGTGGCATAGGAGCCACCATGCTCAGGTTTTGAAAGAAGAGCCCATATTCAAACTGGGCAGTAAAAATTTTACCGTAATGATAAGGTTTTGACAGTGTTCACTCGTAGTCAGGTCACAGCACTGACCGAAAATTAAAAAAAGCGACCGGTACAGCATCTGACTGAGTTATACTTCTGTTTGGAGTTTTAGAACTGAAAAGCTTTGTTCCTAAAAATTAGGCCTCGCTATCGTAATGAACCACTAGAAATACGTTGTTTGAATGGCCTCACGCAGTGACTATTGTGTCGTCTGTTTGTCAGTCCTACCTTGGATGTTTCGGCGCGGGCTCTGTATTGGGTGCTAGTGGAGTATCGTTCTGTTGACTTCTGTTCAGTCTTTGCATAAATCGTGGGAATAAGGTCTATTGCGCAACGAAACTGAATAAGAAGATAACGGCCGCGCCGAGTCGAGTTCGACCATCTGCGCCGAATCCCATGAACACGGTAACAATTGAAAACTCAACCTC
>Ga0126338_10002720_pt1 | contig 12230 bp, 10 predicted proteins | sample OrbCmetagenome_2_FD_92529 | JGI IMG/M metagenome (GOLD analysis project Ga0126338, IMG submission 92529) | Coral microbial communities from Petempiche,Puerto Morelos, Mexico - Orbicella C C metagenome | ecosystem: Host-associated > Invertebrates > Cnidaria > Coral | place: Petempiche,Puerto... | reverse complement strand
GTCGTATAAACTTACTCTTTAATGCCAAGGGCCTCAAACTTGGCCATTTTGGTATTTTCGATGCGCTCTCTCCATTCCTGGCATTCTTTAAGTTATAGCCCATAATATGAAAATTTTCTTGGAAAAATTTGGTCACGTGACCCCAACTGCAAAGGGCCTATTGAGTGGGCCGTATACTACTGAAAGGTCAGCTAAAACGTGAAGCTGTTTTGTAACACGTTCATGGCAAATAAACGAGTAAAATGCTTTCTTTTTTCTATGAAATTTTGACGATTTACGCTCTTGGCGTAAGTCAGTAATATGAATGAGTTCTTCGGCTTGACTTGAAACGGTTTTTCGAACCCGCAGACACACAGCAGAGATAAGACACAATAAATTTCTTGCTGTAACCTCGTTTCCTCGGTTCGTACAGTAATTTACAGATTCTCGGTCCGTAACTTACAGTATGGACCTACAAAGAACTCGGTTATCAAGAGCTATTTATTGACAGGGACACCCGACGGATTAGTTAATACATCACTGCAGTCAGTTCCGTTTCTACGTAGGTTTTACAGTCTACAAATAGCTACAAATGCAAGAATTGTTTCATGGCCTGAATGATAAGTTTTATGTTCACTTATTTTAACTACTCGTTTGATTCTTTTTTGAATCAATAAAGAAACTATTTATTTAAAACACCAAACCATAATTACAACCCATGGTTGCTTTGTCATTTTAGGATCATTACCCGGCACGATTTGTCGGATTCCATTTCGTGAACGAACCGTGGTATGTGAAAGCTGGTTTAACTTTACTGAAACCTTTCATCCAAGAGAAGATGTGGAAAAGGGTAAGCTGAAATGCGTTCTTTAGTATCTAATATCTCCTCAGGGAACTCGACATCAGGGCAGCTTCTAGGGTTCCAATAGAAGTTTTATTTTATGGAAACAGCGTTCTGTGAATCGACACAGACAATTACAAGACGATTTGACGTCCGAGACTTACGTATCTACGTCAGATTCTTTTTTTACTAGAAAAAAAAAAAACGAGCTCGGAAACAGAAAGAGAAGAGAAAAGGAAGTGAGGGAAAATTAAGGAAGGAACGGTGAAAAGGTCTAAAAAGAAACCAACAAAGAGTCTGTCATGTTTTAATATGAAAGGAAAGGAATGAAGCTTGTGAAGCAAGTAGCAAGTATCAGGGTTTTCGGAATATTGGCAGCGCGATAATTTGGGCGTGGACAACAAAAATAAGAGTAGGGGGAAGGAAAAGGGGGAGCTTACGCGCTTTAAGGTATATTGCAAGTTTTTCGTGTCGAGTGAATCCACAGTAAAGGTTGGTAGTGTGGAGGTGCGTTATCAGAGGTCACGTGCTCAAAGATGGGGAGGGGAAATCGGTGAAGTTGGGCCTCTTCTTGCTTCTATTTGGGGGAGGGGGTTCTTTCTTTGGTCTTCAGCCTAAGAACTGGTCCTTTCTTCCCCATTAAGATTGATTCCTTCTCTTAATTTTTCTAGATACATGTGCATGGTAACAACATGACGACACTTCACGACCATTGTCCTCAAGATATTCTCCCTGCGGAGTTTGGTGGAAATAAACCAGCGGTGAACCGTGAATACTGGGCGCGAGTATTGCTGGATTCCGAGAAAACGAATGGGGGTCACGTGTACGGAGAGAACCCATTTAAATGGTCACTCAATCAAGAGATAGACGAGGAAGAAATCCCGCACGTGATATCTGCGTGATTAGTCGGAGAAAACCCACATAATGGCCACTCAAGCTGGACGTGAACCAAGCAAGAAATGTCAGAAATCCTGCACGTTATAACAACGTGACCACAAATTAAGCTAGCGCGTAGGTAATTAGTGACGAATGCAGAGGAAATAGCGATTCATATACAGCATGCAAGGGGAGGGTCAGAACAGTTTTTACGTTATTTTTGGAAGGGTCACTAACAAGGCGCGAAATACTATATCGTATGCAGTCTACGTCAATTGACGAAAAATATATCTATGAAAACTTTGTTAAAATAGCTTTGATTGGCTTTAAATCTTCTATCGGGTATCTTCAAAAAGACATATTGTACGGTAACTAATCAACAAATCCGACGGATATTTTGCGCAATGTTTACAACACTTCTTATTCATGAAAACATTTGCTAGTTCCATGGGATTGTGGGGGCAATTTATAATGCGACAACCTCTAAGATCGCTTTTTATATTATTTATAATCGAAGAGCAGCCTAGTGAGTTTTTAAAAATATTCAAATCTAAGAGTTGTAGAGTTAAAACAAAATGTAAAACAGTTAAACTGTCTTTGCCACTGTTGTGTTGTAGGAATGTAATTTGGAGACTTTTTTCAGTTGCTATGGGAGATTTTACCGTTTTTAGCGTTTAGGGTTTCAGCATTTTATGTTTTATTAACAGGGCGGCGCAATCTTTTCAGTTCCAATTCTTACCGTGTATAAATTAAATAAAGGCTATTTTAGCGTATCACCAAAGGTATGAAAGGAGCTAGAAATCTTCCCTCTGCTATCCATTCCTCTTGCGGCTTTGCAATTTAACTGCTAGCTAAGAAGGGTGTTTAGCTTTGAGAGTTTTCTTTGTTATAAATTTTTAATTTGTGAATAATTTTTTTTACAATAAACTAGCTAGCGCAATTGCAATTATATCACAAGAATTGGGAAGTGCTGTGAACGAGTGAAATGTTATTTTTCTTGGATTGGTTCTCAACACTATCAGCACACTATTTGCAGAATATTTTGATCAACATTTTATTGGTTAATATTGTAACGCACTTGATTACTTCTCACTATTTGGATCATTTGTTAAAGAATTGCGAAGTTGATTGCCATGTATATATAATATCGTTGAATAGCAGCTATATGAGAATAAAGTTATCTTCTTCAGTAAATTATTTGGTTTTAAAAACCTCAGAATAATAAGTATTGCATCAATTAACAAGTGTGAAGTTGGTCTTTTTTCACATGCACTGGCAAAGTTATGGTGAAAAGGTCCAAAAAGAATGGATAATGGTGTTTCACTCTCTTCTTTCTTTTTGGGTTTGCTTGCTCAGTCATTATGGTAAGGTCTTGGTTTGAGATTTTTCTGTTAAGACAGAATGTTCCACCCTAATAAGTTGTTTATTATATGGCTGTTTGCTTTGTTTTTGCATGCTTGCAATCTGCCCGTCGGCATTACGCGAGAATAATGTCTTAAAGTTGCCCAATCAGCGCATGCATTATATCGGCCACAAAAACAAGCCATACAATAAAACATGATACTGATGAAGTTTCGGCTTGGAAGGTAGAAGAGAAAGTAGATAGTTGCTATAGAGATAAAACTGATTCAAACGCAAAGGTAAGTTCTGTTGCACACAGCGGAGCCCCCAACTTGAGACCACCGAAATAACACAGCCACTTTGTAGCCTGAACAAAAGATTCATTGATTATTTTAGTTAAGAATTCTGTTTATTAAGCATAGCTGGTTGAATGGGGTATCACTGTTAGTAGTAGCTCTTAAAAATTAGAAAGCTAATCATAGTCAAAATAGTCCTAGGTGAAAGCCTTTGTTCATTTAGATATGTTTGGCTCTCTTAGCCGCAATCTCTCGTTCAGTTCCAAACTCATAGTATTGAGGAGCCAGCATGTACAGCCATGATGGATCAATTGCAGTGACATCCCGCATGTATTCCTTGGAAGTCTGAAGCACTTCATGGTACACCACCCACTGTGGTGGTGTTTCAGTATAAAGAACTGATGTCGGGTGGATGTACAATGGGTGGTCATCTCGCACCGTGCGATAAGACCCTGATGGATGTAATCGAGCAGCATTAGCGAAGAATCCACTTACGACACACTGGCAAATTGAATCAACATCACCGTCACAAGACACTAGTGGAACTTTAAATTGCAAGAGAAGTTTTTTGAACTGCTCTCGAATTTTAAGGGCATGACACAGACCCTTGTAGTTCAGGAAGTTCTCATGACACCACCTTGAGCTCTTCTTGTACTTAACAAAGGCCTCATAGACATTTAATAGGGTAACATGGTCTCCTTCATGAACAGAAAATTTCCTCTTGGCATTGTCGGCTGCAGCTTTCTGTCTGCTAGGGGCGAGGAAGATGTTCTGGATCTGAAGCATGGCGGCAATTGTCAGGATTTCCTCTGAACAACCAAAATCACCTGATGACAGAAGCATTTTGGCAATCATTGGATCAGTGGGAAATTCTGCCATGTTTGTTCCCAATGGATCAACCAGCTTTCCATGTTGATCGACTGCTCCTAATGCATACAACAGCTCCAGCCCACGGATCATGCTCTGTGCAGGAGGACAAGCTGGGAAGTTGAAACGAAGCAGGTTATCAATTCCCAAACACTTCAATTGCAGCATAACTGAGGCCATGTTGCATCTTTGCATTTCAGCCACTGTAGAGGGTTTGAGAGCAAGGAAGTCTAGTTCTGTGTACAGCCTGTATACCTTTCCTGATCTCACACGGCCTGCTCGGCCAGCACGCTGTTTCGCTGATGCTTGTGACACTGGTACTACAACTAAACTTTCCACTCCCACTTTTGGAGAATAAGCTCGCAGCTTCACAAAACCACAGTCAACGACATACACTATTCCATTTATGGTGATAGAGGCTTCTGCAATGTTTGTCGCAACTACCACCTTCCTTGTGTTGTGTGGAGTTGGCTTGAAAACAAGCATCTGCTCTGTGTGTGGAAGGCCACTGAACATGGGAAGTACTTTGAGATATTGTGACCCTTTGCGCAAGGCTCTGGCTCTGTCAATCAACTGTGAGACCACAGTTTCGACTTCTTCTTGACCAGTAACAAATGCAAGAATGTCACCATGAGGTTCCTCCTTGTGTATACCCATGACAGTATCAACTGTTGCTTTTAAGTAATCAGGAACAGGGCTTAGGGTGTAGTGTATATCAACAGGATAGGAACGCCCTTTCACCGACAGTATTGCAGCAGTGTCCTTGCTACGATCACTTGTGATGTTGGTGTTGAAAAAATCTCTAAACATCTCTGCATCAAGGGTGGCTGATGAAATGATGATCCTGAGATCTTTTCGCTTTTTCTTAATCTTCTTTAAGAGCCCTATCATAATGTCAGTATGCAGCGTTCTCTCATGTGCTTCGTCTAACATGATCACACTGTACTGCGACAACAGCGGGTCACTCATTGTCTCTCTCAGTAGCACACCATCTGTTACAAATTTCATGCGTGTTCTTTCTGGATTACAGCAATCATCAAATCGAATTGAATAACCCACTTCTTCTCCCACAAATGACCCTCTCTCCTCTGCTACCCTGGTTGCTACAGTAACAACTGCAACTCTACGAGGTTGTGTTATGCAAACTGTCCATTTTCCAGCTGTCCAACCACTCTCGTGCAAATACTGTGGAATCTGCGTCGATTTTCCGCAGCCTGTCTCTCCTACGACAATGACAGTCTCGTATTTCTCTAGCAGATACAAAATGTTTGTTCTGTGCATGAAAATTGGCAGCCTCTGTCTTTGAAGGGTGATAGACAGGGAGCTGTTAGGATTATAGATCGCTGACTCAGAAGTATCATCACCACTTATAGGCCTTTCGGTCGCAATAACGCTATTAGGTTTTTCCGTATCTGGCTTCCAAAAACGTGGTTTCAAACTTTGAGCCGCGTTCGCCGCCATCTTGAATGTTAAGTCGGGGGAACGAAAATTTTGCGCATGCTCTTCAGAGGTGACCGCTACTGATCTTGGGCTCAAATTTAATGCGCGAGGGTCGCGCGTGAGTAATCGGGCTCGATCGAGCTGTCATTATGAAATATAAACAGAGAAATCAATATTTATTCATTTGGTTCTTCCTGAATTAAATTCAGTTTAGTACATGTTGGAAGATGGCTCCACCTCGAAAGAGAGTGACCGGCGATAGAAAGAAAAGTAAGTTTAAAGTTTATGTGATTTTCTGTGCGATTTGGTGATGTGCGCACTTAGCTGAAAATACTGAAGGTTTTTTTCACGGAAGCAAATAAAGTTTATTGAACCGTTGTATTGTGCAGAAGAGTAATCTAAAAATTTAGCTCATTGAGAAGGTTGTGTCCATCATTAATCGCTTTAAGGTTATAAGGACTTTAAGTTTCTTCTAAACAAACAGCTTGTATGTTAAGTTTACTCTCTAAGAAAACTGAAGTTGAGCTAGTTTCTTCGGCCGTTTAAATTATTTAGTCCTAAATATAGCCCCAGGTAGTTTGAAACTTTCACAGTGCATTGCGATGCTTTAGTTTTACATTACAATTTAAAATGATCGAAATTCGCAGGTATTAATAGATGTACAGACGTAGCAAACCACGATAAAAAATAAACTTGTAACTGTAAGTTTTCTAAGCTTAGTATAAAATGTTTTTGAAGGGAATGTTTTACGTGGCATCAGTCTCAAAGACAGGTGTATTTGTTTTAAAACCCCGAACCAAGATTAATTATTTATTTTTGTTCAGCTGAGGGAGTCGTGTTTTTATTTCACTGTTTCTCTCATGTGAGTTGCAAAAGTGAAGGATTAATCTGCAGAAATTAATGATAACTCTGCCACAAAGTGTATGATTTTACTATAGATATATAATCTTTCCTACTCATTTGTTCCAGGCAGCAGTGCTCAAATAAACAAAGCAATAGCTAAAAATCTTTATTATTCCTGCTAGCTGGTGACAGACCATTTGGGCTTGAAACTGAGAATTCAAGCTTATAAGACTAGCCCCCTATAAACACTCGAAGGGTTGCATGGAAAAAGACCCCCCTTCATTTGGTCATGCTGCTCCCACAAGTGATCATCACACATCAAAAATCATCAAGCCATTATGAGAAATAACACTCCAGTTCCCATCATTCCAGTGCTTATTTACTGATAAAATTATTTTAGAAGTGGTTGTGTTGGTTAGATTCAAATAGTGGTACTAATGTTTTCTTTTTTGTTGTTTTGCATTTTGGGTATTTTAGTTCCACTGGACCATAACTTGTAAGTGATGGCCCCCTCCCATCTCCCTCTACGTGTTTCTGTTTCTTAGCTGTCTTTTTTTTGTTTTGCTTGGGCTAAATGCGAAATATGAAGTCAAGATTCTGATAAGAAAGAGCAAGCTCTTACCTGTCTTCAGGGTTGATCTCAGAATGGGAATAACTGCTGTACTGGTTACAAACCCTTCTATTTCAAACTCAAGGGGAAAATTAGAAATGGTTCAGAATAGCAGTATTTCGAAATAGCCAATAGTAAATGGCTGAAGGGCAACTGCAAGGGAAATGGTTTTGATTGCAGAATAATAAGGAATTCGAAATAACCAAGTTTGAGTTACATTTCACAATATAAGAATAAGTCAATAAAATATATGACTGTTTGAGCAAACTGCAATAGTAGGTGTCTTGTGAAATTCCAGTCTTGGTCCTCTTCTTTTCTTTCTTGAGTCCAGTATTGTTCTAAGACTTGCAATGTAATTTAGGGAACAGCATCTGGACAGTAAAACATAACATTTTGTTTCATTCTTGTATTTTCAATATTTTCTATTCACAGATGCTGACAATGCTACGACCGGTAAGCCAAAACAAACTATCAGTGACTCAAGTGAGTCACCTTCATCATATCTCAGATGGGGAGTTTTTCTTTTTGTATTGGCCGTGGCAGTAATTGTGGCTGTGTATATATTTAGAGTCAAGCAAACGGATTCAAACTTACGTGTACAAGAAAATTCTAAGTCACAAACTGTCGAAACAGAGAGAAAGCCATCTGAAAAGGTAAAAAAGAAAACTAAAAAAGCATCTCCATCAGATTCATCGGCAGCCATAACTAACCGCTTTGATAAATCCATTGCCAAAGAACTCAGCAAAGCACAGAGTATCTTGGACAAGGGTCAGATTGTAGATGCTGTGCATAAGTTTGAGACCTTGGCTAATAAATATCCCAAGAGTCCAAGGGCCATGTATGGAAAAGGGCAGTCCTTAGATAAGTTGTCAGAACTCAAGCAGAGCAATGAGATTCTTCAACAATGTATAGACGCTTATGGCAGAGTACCTGAAATGCCAGATTGCCCTACTGAGCTGAAACGCAGGGCCGTACAACGTCAGGCTGACCGGCTTAGCTTTCTGGGCAAGGCAGGACAAGCAGCACAGGTGTTAAAGAGGCTGCTGAATGAGTTGCCAGGTGACATAAAGATCATGAATGATCTAGGTGTGCAGTATTTGCTATCAGGGAGGAATAGGGAAGCTGAGAATATCTATAGCCAGGTGAGATATGAAACATTGTTTCCCGAGTGTCAAGTATACCACTAGCTTGTGAGGTGAACTTCCATTTGCTGCTAAAATTTCGTACAGTTTCATTTGAACTCCCCACACAAGAACAGCCTTGAATTAAGGGTCCAACATACAAAGGCTTTTTCAATCCAGTGCCATTCCACCACTTTTTTTTAGCTCAGGCTTGCCATCCCACCCCGATCAGAATGTTCATTACAATTGTACCTGGTTAGAGTCTCAGTTCTCCTCATAACGTCTATAACCTTGATGATTTTATGTTCATCCGCTATCTTGTTATTTTGAAAACTATCTAACATCCTGCCTGTCAAAATGAGCAAATCCCGCTGACCGCCGATTGAAAGTATTTTTATCCTGCATCCCACCATTAAAATTTCTCTCCTCTGGCATCCTGCCTCCCTTTTCCTTTCATCTCATATCCTGCCAAACCTATGTTGAACCCTCTTGAATCAGGGTACTTTTATTGGTAATCTGATCCCACCTACATGCCTGCAGTCTAAATAAAGCTGTTAGAATGCTGTTCAAATTATTAATAACAGTCAGAACAGCTGTGTTAAGTTATCAGCGTCTCATTTACTTGCATGTACATAAACATATGCAAGGTGTAGTGGCCTCTTGGTTAGTGTGCTTGCCTCTGGATCTAGTGGTCCAGGTTCAAGTCCTTGCCAGGGACATTGTATTGTGTTCTTGAATTGGGCAAAACACTTAACGTATACTCTCACAGTGCCTCTCTCCACCCAGGTGTATAAATGGGTACCGGTGAATTTAATGCTGGGTAACCTTGTGATGGACTAGCATCCCATCCAGGGGGGAGTAGAAATATTCCTAGGCACTTTATGCTACAGAAATTGGGATAATTAAGCTCCAGCCTGATGGGCCACTTGGCCCCTATGCAGACTTTTCTTACATAACATATTACACAGGGGTGTGCAAATTCTTGCAGTAAGTATGAGCACAAGGCTACATTACAGGTACAGTGCCTTTGTCAATGGACAAAACAGATGTGGATTCAAAGGCATGCTAAATTAACGAAAGAATAGAGTGGCTCCTGTTATTTAAAAGTCAGTAAGATTAAAATCCAATGTGTAAGTTTTTTCCCTTTTTCAGGTAGTAAACATGAATCCAAGAAATGGTTTTGCCAAGTCACACCTGGGTTTCATTCTGAAAGCTGATCATTTGCGTTATACTGAAGCTATTCCTCTTCTACGTGATGGCATCTCTAGCGGCGAGCCTGGGGCTGATGACGGTAGATTTTATTTTCATTTGGGAGATGCACTGACAAGGGTTGGAAAACCAGATGAGGTGAGATTATTAGCTTGTCTGTGTATTGCTAATATGTTGAAGTCTAGTCTCCTTCGCAGCCGTTTAAGGGTCATCATGCAAGGCTCCCTCTGCCACTGAGTGTTGCATGACAACCCCAAAATGGCTGCGAAGGAGATAACTTTCAGCTGTAATACATGTAATTGTAATTTTCTGTTGTCTTTACTGTTTTTTCTTGACTGTTTGTACAAGAAATGTGTGGGTCTAGAGGCCAGGGAAACTCCCACATAAAAGGATGGGGGTGCTTGTATCGTTTAGAGGTTAAAAAAGTGGTTTTAGGTCAGAGTGTTCAGCCTTAAAAGGTCCCCAGTGGGAGCTTTCGCAGTACCATTAGGGTATTGATAGAGATCTATGACAATGCTGTCATAAAATTTATGAGTAGAAAGTATATGAAGTAATTGTTATTGCTATTTAAAATTATTACCGTAAAGTTCTGACAGTAATGACCCCCCGAAATTAATGTCAATTTTTTGTGGCTGCTAGTAAATCGTGAAAGTAGCAACCCCCCGAAAGTATTGGCCTCCTGAAAGTAGCAACCCCCCCCCCCCCGAAAGTAGTGAGAGGAACTTTTTTAAATTGTTTACCGTATACCTTTAATTTGTCAATCAATAGTCAAAATTTTAATGTACAATAATATGTTTGTGCAGTGTCACAAATTGTTCATGATTAGGCACTTTAATTTACAACAAGGGGAAGCTTTATGTCACCATTTGTCCTTGACATCAGTTCACTGATGCAGCGATGTAAGAACTAAACTGGTATAATTTCGTGTTAACAACAGGAACGTTTCTTCAAATTGAAATTGAAAACTTGATATAGTTTTCGACTAATACAACTCGTCCCAACCACTGACAATACAATCTAGGAAGACATCTGGAGCCCACCCATGACACAGTTAAAACATGAAACTGGATAGACAAATTTTGTCTTATTTGTTTACTGGCATTGATATTGATTTATTTTCTTGTTGCTGTATGTATCATTGTTACCTTCTTTTTCTGAAACACAATCTATACATATGGAATGCAAATAAAATGTTCTTTTTTTAATTTTATGTTGTTCATTTTTTTATTTTGGAAAAAAAGCTTGCGCTAGCTCTATTTTTAAACGATTTTTGTTCCCTGAAAGTAATGACCCCCCGAAAGTAGTGACCCCTAAAGGCTGCTAATTCCGAAAGTAACGAGGGTCACTACTATCGGAACTCTACGGTAATTAAGTGCAAGTTAATGTGCAATTCAAACCACGTCCACAAAACAGGCTATTGGTACCCCTTAGGGTTTTTTTTTCAGAATTGCTGACGTGCATCCCCATCCTTTTTGTTTGGGAGTACCCCCCTCCCCCCCTCCCTGGACCTAGAGGTGTATGAGCTTCACTTTTCCTACTGGTCTGGATTAAGCATTGGTTGGTGGTCATGGTTTAGGAGCTAGAAGTTGATCAAGCTAATTGTTACTATCTTGTACAGGCTTACAAGGTATATGAGGAGGCTGCAGAAAAAGGAATATTTTTATCTGGATTGCAACGGTCCTTGTACAATGCTGACACTCCCTTGAGAGCACATCCATGGTGGACCCCAGAGGAAACTGGATATGAAAGAGCTATTCGGTGGGTTAGATTGTATGACTGCAAATAAGGATGTTTCTTCCCAGTTAGACGTTGAAACAATGATCATGACAAATATTTACTTAGGAATCTTTTTTGTGCTTGCTAAAGTTACTCAAGTTTGAAGATATCAGATGATCTTTGCAGTTATATGCACGACTTAAGCAGCTGTGAAATTAAAGCGTGAAGAAATTCAGGCTGGAACAGGATTTGAACCCATGACCTCTGCAATACTGGTGCAGTGCTCTACCAACTTAGTTATCAAGCCAACTCATTCATATATTCACTGGCATTTTTCACCATCTATGGGACCCGGTATACTATGAACTCACAATGTGACCACTCAGTTGGTAGAACACTGCGCTGGTATCATAGAGTTCATGGGTTTGAATCCTGTTCAAGCCTGAATATTGTTCAGGCTTTAATTTCACAGCTGCTTAAGTTGTGTGTATAACTGTGATAATCAATCATGTCTTCATATCTTTTTCTACCAAACAAATGCGTGATCTTTCATATACTCACTTGCATTACTCAAGTGTGTTTTTGTTTTGTGATTTAATCAGAAAACTTGAATCCAACTGGCAAGTGATCAGAGATGAAGGATTATCAGTTCTTGACAAAAAGTCTGGAGGATTTATACCAGAAGAAGAGAATCTTAGAGAGCAAGGGGACTGGAAACAGTTTACCCTGTATCAACGTGGCCGAAAGAGTGAAGCTGCCTGTCAGAAAACACCACAGACTTGCGCCATCATTGATACAATGAGAGATGCTACAGGCTGCAAGAGAGGGCAGGTGCGTACATAAACTTAAAGGTTAAAACAAGTAAGAGGAGACTGTTTATCATCAAAAAGGTAAACGTAGAATCTGCATATAAGCCAAGTGGCCCATCAGGCCAGCACTTTTCTCCAGATTCAGTAGCATGAAGCAACGAGGAGTATTTCTACTCCCCCCCCCTCCCCCCCCCCCCCCCCCCCCCCCCCCCCCCTCTCCCCCCACCCAACCCAGACTTAATAACCACCCCCCACTCATTATTTTTTTTTTTTTCTTATTAT
>Ga0126338_10002717_pt1 | contig 12236 bp, 8 predicted proteins | sample OrbCmetagenome_2_FD_92529 | JGI IMG/M metagenome (GOLD analysis project Ga0126338, IMG submission 92529) | Coral microbial communities from Petempiche,Puerto Morelos, Mexico - Orbicella C C metagenome | ecosystem: Host-associated > Invertebrates > Cnidaria > Coral | place: Petempiche,Puerto... | reverse complement strand
TTAAAGTAGAGTTTTTGCCATTTAAATGTGTAGAGTATTTTTTACTATTCTTATTTAAATTTTTTCGACAAATGACAATAGACAAATTTATAAGGATTGTAAAGAATGAGTGTAATTTGTAATACGTTTGTAAGTTAGTATTTCCCTGACATATATATTGTCCAAAGAATTTTTACAGTTGTAATTTTTTATAAGTCACTATTAAACATTATTATTATTATTGTTATTATTGTTATTATTGTTATTATTGTTATTATTGTTATTAGTGTTATTAGTGTTATTAGTGTTATTATTATTATTATTATTATTATTATTATTATTATTATTATTATCTATCCGAAGAACTATTCATCATGAGAATTATATGCCATTCCTCGTTTTCCGACGGGATCATTTGCGGTCCAATTTGGGAACCACTTCCGGTCTGGAGATCATTTACGGTGCTGTACAGCAGTCAGATTAATTTTGCATTTTTTTAGTTGTACTGCAGTGTATTGCAGTGGTCATGCGCGGCGTATATAATTTTCTTAGAAAGGAGTAATCGTACGAAAGCAAGTGCAGTATTTTAGCTTTTGCTAGATAGCGCGCGTTTGAGTGACCCGATTTCGGAATAGGATATATTTAAAATTATCCCAGAATAGTCATTCCGTCCGTAAGTCAATGGAACGATCATTTTGTCTGTGACTAAGGCAAGCCGTTGACTGTTGCGGGGCGTTTATAAGGCGTAGAATTCTTTTCCCTTTAGAGTGATCATTTTCGCAACCGGACAACTCAACTAGCTGTTCTTAATGTCTGACACCACAGGAGGCCTAGGTGGTAAACATCCATTCTTTTTTCGCATTCTTGCAACAACCATTTCTCTTAATAGTTTATGTTTCGAAGCAGCTCCTTTCTTGCTGATTCGCCTTTTCTTCGCACATCAATGTTCATTTCACCCGCGGGTGTCGTTGTGGAATAAGGCCAATTGGAGGTACCCGTACTTCTCTAGCGTCTGTCGATGTTAAGCTTGATCATTGTGATTTTAATGACGCAGCTAATTAGACTTAGACACAAGTCGAGCGGCGAATACCGAGTTAAGAGCGAGAGGATGTAAGTTCAACTTGTTGATTGTGATTCTGAATTACGCAGGCAATCGGAGGATGTCTCTAGCTGTCGTAAATACAGGTCAGCCAATTTTTATGCCCTTTCCTCAATTTGTGAAAAGTTAAGAGGTAGTGCACAATTTGAAACATGGATAAAGAGCATTTATCTTTATACCTGCTTAGCGTTTTCTTGTCAGTGAGAGCATCCTTTTTTATAAGAAGAACCCCACGGATCACCCGAGAGAAGTCTCTCAAGTTAAAGGTGTAGTGGGACTTGGCTGGAGTGGGCAAAAGATTAACCATCGCTTGCTTGTACACCTGGACAGAAGAAATAATCATGAGCCAACGAATCATGATTTAAATGAGAACTTGATTATCACGTGCAGACGACATGCAATATCACGGTGTTTAAAACAAACAGACTTCCTCTAAAGCTTTTGGGATACATTGTTACCTCCATTGTGGCTCCGACAATCATAGATCCCATGGTATAGACATCATTGGGAAATTCATTGCTCTGTAGAAAACACAAACGATTACGAAGAAATTGTTAGACATAATTCTTACATCACTGCGCTTCTTGCGAACGTAATACTTACTAGAAATGATCTACTTTAGCTATTAATTATTTTTTGCCGCGCAAGTTTAAGCTAGTGTTGATGTCCACATATCAAAGGGGGAGATTTAAAAGGTACAGACTGCTGCTGTTTTTGAGCTTGTTAAAGAAAAACGCTTTTTACTTCCCTGCCCTGTTGATGAAGAATTTCAACGTTCTGAGTTGGTCAGACACTGTTTAATATCTGTAACCACAACGTAATATCCTGCTTTAAGAACGAAACACATGGTTTGACTCCATCTAAAACTTAAACATACATATATACATACATACATAACTTTATTTTGACTCGAATTTATATAGGGGAGCTAAAATGCTAATATCTTAAAGTAATGATTACAATCTACTATTAAGACCCGATTCATAAAATGTACCATGTCTAGTGGGACCTCTCTGAGATAAGGGAATGTCATCCCCAGGGGAGAGACAATTGGGTAAGCTAGCTTCTGAACTAAATCGTCAATACGTTTAAAGAAGGAATTGTTTATTTTTGAAGAGTAAGAGCAATAAACCTACTCTGAAATAGAAGTTGACGATAGAGGAGAAAATCCTTGTCATAGTGTCATCACCAAACGTGGCAACTGAGATCACATTGAAGTGTCTTAAGAAGCGAGGAGTGATGGGGTTTCTACCACCTCCAGGAGGACCCATGGCACACACGAACTGAAGGTCAATCAGTGCCAGTTTAGACGTGTCCTTACGGTCATACCAGTTCCCATGGTCCAAGTACTGACGAAGAAGTTCGATTGGAGGCTGGGCACCATACTTTTCTAGAGCAGGCATATTTACGTCATCCACGAAAATTATAAACCTGTTGAAATAGTAAAACCACGGTGAAATGTTGATGATAACAGAGAATCTGTGTCGTTAATTACATGGAAACATTAACAGCTAGTAAACGCATACCGTTTCCCTACTGGTGGACCAAACACTCCTTTTCGTCTCTTATCCAGTTTAGACATGATTATGTCCTACAAATGTTTAACAGAAGTACCAGTTATTTCTTTTCCGGGAGGAAATAGTTCTGGGGAAAGAACTAAAAAGTACTCGTTTGAGCCCAGCTAGATAAATGCACAGACAAACATTGCAGTTACCTGAGTCTGGTTAGCACTCGTCTGAGCAGAGAAATTAACGAAGGCAGGAATATACGCATCTCTGTTGATTCCATTCATGAGCTTGTCCTTGATATAAACTGACTTTCCAGTTCCAGTGGGACCAACGAAAAGCAGGGGTTTGTTATTGTTAAACATGATCTCCATTAGGTGTGAATAGCGAGCTGTGTCCATAGTAGGTACAATGATATCGCTGATCCGCTGGCCTTTCCCCCCTGCTACACCTTCCTTGATAGTCTTTGTCCAGGGAAGCCAGTTACCACGACCCTTACGCTAAAGGCACAAGAAAACCTAGTTCAATTATATATTCTATCGCTAAGTAGAAGTGAGTACACCTTATGTGTCCCATACCAAAAGGGCTGATGATGAGAAAAAAACACTGTGGGGGATTAATACTAAATAAATACATTACATTACCATCATTGATGTTTCATACCTCAAATAAGTAGTCATAGACTAATCCTTCATTTGGAATAAGTGCTTCAATCTTTCCCACCAGAGAGGGAATAGCATGCTCTTCAATTTTTCCTGCCATTAGATCTTTGAAAAACGTATCAAATTTGACTCGACTGTCTGTATCCACACAAGCGCCCACTGACCACACCAAGGCAAACATGAACGATGACTGCAATCAATAAAACACACCTTTAATACACAATCATCACCATGATATTACCGCTGAACACATTAGTGCGACAAAACAACTTACAATCAACCATGACTTCATGTATTTGTTATCCTCTGCAGGGATGTCTTTCATGAGAATTTCCACCAAGTTCATAAGCGAGCGAGCGAGATTACTGTCTTGCAAGGACACAGGCTCCTATTCGACATCAAACACAACAAATACAAAAACAATTTTAACAACTTTCACAAGAAAGCATGTTCGAATCAGTAAATGCTCAAGAATTCTTGGAAACGACTTGTAAAAAGCGTTAAAAATTCATACGAAGAATTTTCTGCTTACAATACAATAACCAGACTGATGAATTGTGTTAGGTTGATAAAGAGTCTGACAAGAAGAGATACCAGCATTTTCAAGATCAAAAGTACCAAAAAAAGAAAGGAAAATAATAGACAAATACTGAACAATCTGTGTGCAACCAACGTAACCAGACATGTAGAAATGACAGCTGGTCACATTTCATTGACACTGAGAAGATCAATGCGGTAGGTAGCACTCACCTTACAATGCTTGCGTAAAAAAGTGATAGAAGCAGGTAACGCCCAGTGGAAGAGCGCCATTATGAGTTTTCCATGCTCGCTGCTGAGCTCGTCAGGCAGAGTGTTACACCAGGATTGTAACACAGGCTCCCAGCCCAGGGAGCTGGGCTCCAAGTAGATCATACCACATCGGCTTACTGTGGCCGGCTGGATAGATACAACCATTACAAGTTAGCATGATTCAAATAAATCAAGTTAGGTTTGATCTCTTGTAATCAGTGTCAACTAGATTTTATCGTTTTTATATTATGCCCAATTACAACATCAGTATTTTGAATCACAACACAGCTTATAAGTTCATTATCAATTAAGTGCACAAAACAAAGAAAAGCAAAACGAAATCAGGCTTAAGAAACAGTTATGATACCACAACCGCCTTACGTAAAGATCACCACCAAGTTAGGCTTACTTACTATTTTTATATTCGCTGAGTTTGCAGATACTTACAGAGGCTTGTGATAAATCCCTACATTCGAAGATCAAGCTCATCACATTTGACAACTGAATTATCTCTCCACTCATCAAACAGAGCTAAAAACAAACAAACAAAAACAGTGAGAAATTACAAAGTCATGGGTGAAGCTGTCTGTAATGTGCGTTTATTCAAACCTTCTTGTTGTCATCTAGAACAGTGTTCATGCTCTCAATCCACAAGGTGTCAATAGGTCCATCAAAAATAACCCACTTCTTGATATCAGTTTGATCCGAAGCGTACTCACGGAACGTGTTGGCCACAATACCATCCGTCCACTGTAAAAAAATCACCTACATTAAGAACTATTACATAGCACAGTTTGAACTTCAAGAAAGAAAGAAAAAACGTTTGAGTCAATGATTCAGATACGACAAGGGAGAGAAATGAACAACTGAGGGTTTAAAGTACTTGCACTAACCTCGTGCGAGACAGGATCAAACTGACCAAACAGCTGTCCCATAGTAATAGCCTTTGGGTTTATTACACGAAACCACACCTAACAAGAAAACAACATCCCGTGTTACTGCGCCTCTCAAAAACATGCGGGCTCTAAACTTCAAAGCTCAACCGACAAATGCATTTTTTCCACCGTCAATCAAATGTTGGCGGCTCCTCCTAGCTTCCGACTATGTTGTCTGAACTGTGCTCAACGATTTGATTTGATTACCGCGCGCTCGGCAGTAGTCGGAAGCTGGGAGGAGCCGACAAACATTTGATTGAAGATCGAAAGGAATTTCAGTTACAATTGCATTGTTTACCCATCTCAATCTCTAAAGTCTTTCGTTTTCATACTGAAAAGAGGTTCGTGTTTAAGATACCTAGGTCCTCTCAATTGAACTGTGAGGTACCTCTTATCGGAACTAACATCATTTCGCTCAAACGGAAGCTAAAGCTATTTAAAATGATGATTCAGCATATTGTAAAAGGAACAGCTCAATTAAAATTTTAATTTTAATCGAGCTTTTCCTTTCACAATACCCCTTCGTAAGGGCTTTTAAGCACTTACGAAGGGGATCTGTAACGCGATCTGTAAACAATCTTAAAACTCCATTTTGTCCCTTAGCGACTGGTCAACGTTCCTTTACTTATAGAGGGGTTGAAATTTGGAACGGTCTCGGCAATGACGTGAAGACTATAACTAGCTTAGATGTATTTAACCGTAGCATTTTAAGGGAGTATTTAGCTAATCTAAGCTAATGAATTAATTAAATAATTTATTTATTTATTTGTTTATGTATGTATGTATTTATTTATTTATTTCAGTTATTTACAATTAAATACTAGTATATTATTGGCAGAGCTCCAGCGGCCCGAAGGGCCGCCAACAGAACTATAGGAACGACTATAAGAGCAAAACTCTTTTTTTTATGGTCAACATAGCTTGCGGCGTGGATCGCGGGAGCGTGCGCCCAACGACGACGACGACGACGTCGCGCAACATGGCGGTCATACTTTTGGTCGAACGAGGCATGCAGCCTTGGTTTACAGCGTACATATTTGATATTGGACATCCATATTATGGTCAATTGACAGTTCTCAAAACATGGTATCCGCTGACCAGCATCACGTGACCTTATCGTGGGCTCAACTTTAGAGCTCATCGAGTTCATATGTTTTTTAAAGTTGACCGCTGACCAAGTACTGGTTTTCGAATGGATCGCGGGCTCACGTCAGGTTTATTTTGTTATTAAGGGCCGGGTTGTTTGGAAGGTATACAAATGTTTTTCACAGCTTTTGTTTCGTGTAGTTTGAGATTATTGAAACTCAAAACAGAAGGCCTAACAAATAGGCCTAAATATATTCTGCTCAAAAAATGTTAAAAAGTTGCTTAAAAAAATCCCAAAACTTGCTCAAAAGTTGCTTAAAATCGCAAAAGTTGCTTAAAAATTTTTTATAGTTGCTCGTGTTTTGGTGTCTTTTGGACTCCACATGTTTCAATTGTAACCTGGATTGGATCTCTTTGATGTTGTTCTTCATCGGATTCTTCATTGTCAGAAGAAAGCGCCTTGCCCTCCGCCATTTTTGAGCTAGTTGTACCATATTTGGAATATTAACACGGAATACCCATTCTGGAAATGGAGTTACATCCAGCATATTCATATTTGGAATCATAGTTAGTAGAGGGCAATGGTTATGAAACTAGGCAAACTTCAAAGGGTTAAACAATAGCGCGGTCTCCGATGTTGAACAGACCCGTCACGTGACGCTGACCGTGCACAAGTTCATTCACGATGGCGGACAGTACAGACAGTCTGTTTCTGTGGGGAGACGATTTTGTGGCCATTTTGGACGTTTTGGAAGACACTGAGGAAGTTGAGGAACAATTTGCGGTCACAGTTAGAAATGTAAGTTGAAAAAATAGTGATTTTGAGTCGAAATTTCGCATTACTGTTCTTAAATTTGCTACGCATAGTCTGCTCGACTCGTGTAAACAAACGAAATCCAACAAATGCTCACGCAAATATTAAGCTTATATATTGCTTTCCTTCGATGAAAATCTCCTCTAGGACTCTTTGAAACAAGGAGTACTTATATAAAAGCTTCGTTGTTGGAATCTATCAACACCGATCGAAAAGCAAAAGAGTTTCTAGTGAACTTCTTGTGAGTTTCCAAAGAAAACGTGCTAAAATATCAATTACTTATGAATGTGACTTCGAAATAGTGAAAATATGCCAAAAATATGCTAGCTTTTAGAAAAGATGCTGTAAAGTTGCTCACTCCGAAAACCGCCCTAGGAAAATACGCGCGCTGAATGGTTTCTAGAACTCGATAGAAACACAGAACTAGCACGAGCTGTTGCCGTAATGATGGCGCCAGTAAAGAGAATTTACATTTTGATGATCAAACTAAACAAGTTGTTTCCCTTTTTTTGGTCGCGGTGTTTTCTAAAAGAAATAGAAACCATGTTCTCCATGTTTCTACCGAGTTATGGGAGCATTCGTGAAAGTTTGGGAGAACTCGAAAAAGCTGTGGAAGCACTTGCCTACGGCTCGTGTTCCACAGCATTTCTCGTTCTCCCAAACTTCCGCTCGAGATTTCTATGGGGTGATAGTTGATAAGGCCGAAGGCCGAATCAACTATCACCTCATAGAAATCGAGAGCGAATCTAATTGTTTTAGTAGAGTTCTAACTTAAATTAACGCAAACAATGGTTTCCAAATATTTTTCCACGCATTAGTGAACTTTACCCTTTAACAAAATCGCACGTATTGAATTGTCCTTGATAAATTTGCGGTTGTTTACGCGCGCGCACCTGTTTTTCAATAATTTCAAGTTCTTTTTTAAATTTCAAGTCATGAATCCGTTTATGTCCTTCTTTTGGTCTTCTCAGGAATTTAATCATGCATTTACATCTAAACTTTCTTCCAAAACTTCGGAAAAGCGATAAAAACGTCGCATTTCGTGGACGACCGACAGCCACTGCACTCTAATGGCTGATAGTATACGAGTAGCTCAACCAATCAGATTGCAGCATTTGCACTAGTATACTAGTAGAATTCTACTAAAACTCGATAGAAACACGGTACGTGTTTTCTATTTCTTAAATGTTAGGGGAAATAAATATTGTTCGTTATGAAATCTTTAGAAAGCTTGAATTTATTTCTTGCTACTACAGTAAAACTCATTGAACTGTTTTTAATTCTGTGTAACTTTTCAGTATGCATAACTTTTTGATTAAGTGTTCGCTGTAACCCATGCCTATAGTTCAGTACTATCTTTTGTGGGTAGTTAGGTTGGTTTTATAAGACAGAGATCAGTTTTACAGTGGTATCGATATCTTTTATTATAGCCTTATGGCATTTTTAGATAGGAAAATGCCTGATCATTTACCTTGTTTACATTTTCATCATCATAACCCCTGTCTGTCAGTACATTCAGTGTCTCAGCCAGTACTTCTAGTACCTTAGTCTTCCCGGAGAATGGATCGCCTACCATCATAAAGCTACAAAATAAATACGGTTAGACCATTATACAGTACAATATCCCAAACGGTAAAATGAGGACAAGCAAAATCCAGCCTATTTCTTACCCATGCCGAACAATCATCATTTCATAAGTTTGGATAATCTTTTCACTGAAAAAATCAACCATTTGGAGATTCTTTTTGTCACATATCTGAAAAAGATATAACGAGGACAGTTAACTGGAGCATACATAAACAAACAAAGATTGTCAAAGGACATTCGTTCTTCTTTAATTGTTTCCTGAGTTCTTAGCGGAAAAAACTGACCTCTTTGGCTGTGTCGAGGAAAGTACCATAGTTGGCCTTGGGCAAGGCCACACCAGGGAACAAGTCAGAAATGATTCCTTCAAACAGTGGAATATCGTGAGAAAGAAACTTGGGTAGATTGACATCCATGATTGATCTCAGCAACAGTACATTCTCGTCATCTGTTGGATACTTGAGCTTCAGGTTACCAGCTGCTGCCAACACAGCTTTGACTGCACGCATACCATAGTCGTAGTGGAACTGGGATGACAGCTGTTGATCAAAAGGTATCACTCAGCCTCTCTCCAAAACAAACATTCTCACTACAATAACTATTAACTACATTACAAATTTGACTTCTTCCATGCAGTTGCAAATTTAAATCCTAAAAGGGTTGTTTTAACATCAGCAAGGAGGCATTTAAAAAGGAAATAGTGAATGATTCGGGTGTTGGGAATTTTGGGAGACCGAGCTTTTAGACGACGGAGGAGATCACTTCATTACTGCATTGAACTCCTTTTCGCAGGTTTGTTTTGCCAAATCAAATAATAAATTGTCAACTCAGAATATGAACTGGGACAAATACAAAGTAGGTTGATATACCATCTCGTTTTATTGCTGCACTGTATTAACATTATCAGGTAACAGGTACTGAGGCGCGCGTATGTAAATGTAGGTATGTGGGATTTAGCGTAACAAATTGTATGTAATTTTTCAAATCAATAAAAATCAACAAAATACAAGAAAGGTTTGTTTTACAATTTAGTAACGATAAACGTGTATTTAAAGCGTTATTCCCTATTTTTTTTTTTGATTGGATAATATCACCACTATGTCAAAAGTTCACCCAACCCTGAAGCCAAAACAATTTAGTTTTGTTTCGGAGGAAATGAAACATAAACAAGGTAAATTTGCGAAATGCAACTAGACCAAGACATGGTCAGCACACATTAGCAGCTACATAGACTTGCCACAAGTCGACCTTTGCTTAATCCTTCGCTGGCCCGGGGAGGTATTATTGGAAAGGACGTTTAGAAAGTCTAGCAGCTACTCTGACCTGCTCTGAACACAGTTTGTAGGTGGTAACGATCTTTACTGACAGATTACGAGCATCTACAAATCCATAGGAGTACAACATGATTTCTCCAATCAGGGCATAGTCTGGTACCATCATGGCTACAGTGCGGAACAACACCTAAACAACACCATAGCATACAATTATCATCATTAATTGGTACCACTAGGTGTATCACACCACACCCCCACCGTACCACTTACTTTCAATGAACTCTTCCAGTTCGCCTATTCGTAACGTTCTATTAATGATGTAAATTTATAACAATATCAAGAGCGAAAGCCACGTCAGCTCTAGCTGGTTTTCATGTGAGTCTACTATCCTGGTCGAGTTAGTATTGGGAAGTGCTTGCTTTTCAGGAGAGAGGAGAACTGGAGTACCGGGGGAACCCTTAGAGGAAGGCGAGAACCATATAATGTAGTGTATAAGTGGTTACTGTGACACTGTCATTTGAAATTGCCCGACTATAAATCTGAAAGCTGGAGGGAGTAAAATAAAAACATCTGCGTCGTCGCACTTTTTAAGCCAAACACGTACATGGCCAAACATGTATATTTTAGCTTATTGTGGTATTCATTATTTCCTATGTGACTGGCTAGGACCTGGGCCTTATACAGTGTTCACAACATTCTCAATAGCTGTTATTGCAGTTGAGTCTGCGGTCAAATATTCTTTTGCTTTAAAAGGCATGCAGACTAGGCGAAAGGGTCAATACAATGCAGAATTGACCCTTTCGCCTCGTTTGTGTTGCAAGCCGTTGATAACTGCAACAACAACTATTATAAAATAACCTGAGCATGAGTTGATTGTGTTGTACCTTGAGGTTATCAGGGAGCTCTGACCTTCCTGCATAACCAGGATTCATCGTAATAGCCACGAAACAATTGGAGTTCAAGTTCAGCTCCGTTCCTTCAAAAATAAACCTATCCTGATGAGCGGCTATACCACGCTGAATACACAGAATCTGCCAAACAAAACAATATCAAGCATTAATTATTCGGCTGATGGCTTGAGACAGAACCCATGACGTGCAAAAACAAGAGGTTTAGGGATAGATTATGGTTTCTTGCAGATGTATGGTGTCTGGCGCTAGCTATATCAATTAGATTGGTTTAGTTATCAGATTCTGAAAAGAGCCGAGAATGATTACCTGTTGGGCTACCACTGACAGAACTTCCAGCTCAATGCGATTGAATTCATCAAAACATGCCCAAGCACCACAGGATGCAAGACCTTTAAAGAACTGACAAAATGGCAATGTAAATATAAATCAAGAAATAGGAAACACTTTTCGTGTTTCCACCGAGTACGAGTACAAGAAAACAAGTACGGAGAACAAGAAATGCTGTGAGAACACGAGCCAATAGGCGAGTGTTTCCACAGCTTTTTTGAGTTATCCCAAACTTTCACGAATGCTCCCATAACTCGATTGAAACACGCAAAAAGTAAATCCTATTTTTTAAGAAAGCTTTCTAAATAAAATAACGAACGATGAATATGACAAGTTTTTTGTCTTTCTATCGACTTTTAGTAGAATTCTACCAGTGTATTAATGCAAATGCTGCAATCTGACTGGCTAAGATACCCGGATTTAGATAAAGTTTTGAACGACTAGTAGATTTATACTGAAACAATTAGATTATTCGCTCTCGATTTCTATCGTGTGATAGTTGACTCGGGCTGCCCCCTCGTCAACTATCGCGCGATAGAAATCGAGAGCGAATAATCTAATTGTTTAATAGAAACACGAGTGGAAGTTTGGGAGAACGAGAAATGCTGTGGGAATACGAGCCCCAGGTGAGTGTTTCCACAGCTTTTTCATAGAAATCGAGAGCGAATAATCTAATTGTTTTAGTATAAATCTGTTAGTCGTTCAAAACTTTATCTAAATACTCTTGACAGACACCTCGAAAACGCAAAGAAGCGGCCGTCGTTCTGTTAACAAGCGCACACTGCTACGCAACTCACTATCAATCACAGAATAGATGGTGAGCAGCGTAGCCAATCAGAGAACGGCATTCGTGATAGAATGCTAGTAGATTTATACTAAAACTCGACAGAAACACGGAGAACATGTTTTCTACTTCTTTTAGAAAACACAGCGACGAAAAAATGGAAAACAACTTGTTAACTTTGATTATCAAAATGTAAATTCTCTTTGCTCGCGCCATCATTACGTCAACAGTTCGTGCTAGTTCTGTGTTTCTGTTGAGTTCTAGAAACACGATTTTTAACCAATCAGCGCGCGTATTTTCTTAGGACTGTTTTCTAACAACCATTATAGTTCACCACTAAATTTTCTCCGATTCTTATCGGTTCAAACTGATCACGTGACGCAATAGTGTTCATCCGCGGAGAGACACTATCAGCCCATAGTGCCCGTCCGAGGAAAATACCCGGATGGATAGTACTCGTCCGTGAAAATATTTATGTCAACAAGCG
>Ga0126338_10002715_pt1 | contig 12241 bp, 7 predicted proteins | sample OrbCmetagenome_2_FD_92529 | JGI IMG/M metagenome (GOLD analysis project Ga0126338, IMG submission 92529) | Coral microbial communities from Petempiche,Puerto Morelos, Mexico - Orbicella C C metagenome | ecosystem: Host-associated > Invertebrates > Cnidaria > Coral | place: Petempiche,Puerto... | reverse complement strand
TTCCTTCTGCCTATTGGCATCCGTTCCAGTGGTGAACGAATAGCATATGGGCCACCTTTGTTGCTACACCTTTCTTCCAGTACCCAAAAGGCCTCTGGGACATTGCATCCTATGATCAGCTCGGCCTTGGTCCCATTGATGCTTGGTTAATTGATGTCTTACAAAAGAGGCCATCTTCTAGTGCCTTGGTCAGTTGGAATGCTGTGGCTCAAGACATTTACTTTGTCAACAGTCCACAGTCTGTAGATTTCCAACTTGTCCAACCTGTCGATGGCTTCAAGTGTTAAGCTAATATCTTAACCAAACTTAGGACTATCTTGCTTCTCTTACATTGTTAAGTAGACCGTTCTCTGTTCTCCTTGAATACCCAGATGCACTGCCAAGCCTTTAGCACACAGGGAGACATTCGATCCATTATTGAAGAGAAGGGCATAGGTCAACAATTCCCTGCTCTATTTCAGACTATGAACCTTCACTGGCACTATCCTGAAGCACACTTTACCACTTCCAGCTTAAGAGTAGTGTGCGATTGTCCACCTAGGATATGGGGAGATTGGTGGCTTGAGTAGCTTGAGTATCTTGTAAAGCTTGTGGTATTTGAGTAGTCTGAGTGATGCTCTCTTCACTGGCCTGATTAATATATTGTTCGATCCTTGATGATAGGGAGGATGGAGCAGGGTGTGATGCCTTCGCTTTCAAACATCAACTTGACATGTACTCATGGTTAGGCAGCCCCAAGTGATTAATGACCATAATAAATTAATTTATACTGAAGCAGTAGTGGCAAAGCTGAGCCTTCCTCATTATCTGAACACGTCCACCAAAGGTCTTTCTTTCAAAGTTGTGCCATTTCATCAAAACATGATTCCTGTTACAGGCTGGGCAAACACAGATCTTCGCATTTAAATGTCACTCACTCCCTGAACCACACCTTGACTGGTTGCCTTGTTTGCCTGATGCAGTTCCTTGGGGGTTAACCATGGTGATACGGGTGAATGATGGGTCACTCGATTTTGAACTCGGCTTTGGTTTAGTAACACTACATTTACTGTCAGGTGCAACATCCATAACGCTTCCGAATACTGGATTATAATTTACTGCCTTTGCTGCTACAAACATGGAAATGCCCTTGATGTTTGGTCTCTTACCAGATTGCTGGATACCGTCTGCCACTTCAACAAACTTAGTGCGAAGATGAAAATTAATGGTAATCTTTGTACAACTCTTCGGTGGTTATCAGCGCTGTTGATCTCATCTAGATAACCAATAGACTCGAGGGTGTGTTAACAGTTTTTTAGCTGGTCGGCAAATTCAAGTAATCCTGAACAATTGGACAGATTTATTTGAGGACCCTCAGTGATCTTGCTGGCAAACTCGGCAGCAATTGTACACCGATGACCAAAGCGCCCCTTGAGCAATTTCCTTGCAGCCATGTATGCCTTTCAAGGACCATTACCATGCAGTACTCAATCTTCTTTGCATCACCCATTGTTTACTGCAGTAGATACATGAGATTTTCACTTTCATTCATTGTGTTTTGTTCAGTAGTATTCTCAAACAAGTGACCAGATAAAACTCCAATACTCCATAGGGTTGCCATCAAATATGGATTAGTCTGGTTTGGGCAAAGCAAATCCTTGTCTTATCGTCAAAACCAGGTTATCTAGCACGTCTTCAACGATGGCAAAATCGCTGTCTACAGAATCTGTAGGAGAGAGTTCACTATCTGGTCACTATTATCACTGCATTAACTTTGCTCCTTTCAATATGAGCTTTGACATCTTTAACTTCTTTGGGTCAACTTTGCGTTTTGAACTAACTCCTCCAGCACACAGACCAGGTTGCTTGAAAATGTTCGGTATTGCTCCTCCAAAGGGAGAATAATCTTTGAGGATCTTTGCTTGAACAGGCACTTGCTCGAGTTAGTATTTGGCTTCCAAAAATTGACGTTCCATATTCATTTCCTCTTGTTTTCTAAAACGTTCTTGTTTTTCCTTCAACTGCTCCACTTTAAGGCACGCCAAAGCTTCCTTGGCCTTTAACTTCTTAATAGACACACGCATTGAGTTGCAACTTTGAAGAGAACCAGTAATGCTTGTGGAATCTTCCGGTCGGATCTCTGTTCCCTCATGAGTTCTTGAATGAGATTTTACATAGTTGATCCATCGCTTGATATTTGAATCGAAATGCTCCTTTCTCTGACAATATTCCTGGAAATAAGGTCCTTCACGATTTCTCCAGTTAGCATTGCGATGTACTCGTAATGGGCTTTCTCGAAACAACCAAATGCTTCAATAAGTTCTAACAATTTCTTTGAGACTTCTTCCACATTTCTCGCATCTTCTAGGAGGGTCTCAGTTGCTCAACACAACGTTGTGACTCACGACAAACCTCCTGATCTTGAATTCTTAAATCGAAGACTTTCGAGTGCTTCTGTAAAATGAACTCTCCTTCTACTGCTACTTCCAAACTCATCCATGACAAAGTTACATAAATCTTCAAATGAAATGTGGTCGAAATCCACACGGCTAAGTAATTCACACTTTTACAAGTGGTTCGCTATTTTTGTGACTACGACAACTAAAGCATAGAGACAATGCAACTAAAAAATTAATGGCAGAACAATAGAAACAACGGATGAAAAAATGTACATGAAAGTATGAAAGGTTAGGTAACCAAAAACAATAACAAATACATGTACAAATATGCACAGAATAACTGAAATACAGAAAACAAAGGACTAAAACATGAAAGCACAACAAATTTGAGGCTCTGCGACTACTAAAAATAGTCTTACAAGGGGTATGTGCCTACATGTAGTTTCATTCAAGGCAAAGAAAAACAACGACAACAAATTAAGCCTCCTTCACACAAGCAACACAACGGCATAATTTCTTAAAAGATATTGATGAAGATGCCTTAACTGTGGATATCTGGCTAAATTATTCACTGTATAGTTTCCCAGTTCTCAGATGAAACATAAATAGACTTACATATATGCTTTAGTCTCTTTCTTAAAAGGCGTGAAGGAAAAACATAAACAAGCCACTGAAGAGAAACTAAAAGTTTTTTACTATTTGAACTCTGACGAAAGGAGAAGTTTGAAATCATCAGAAAACGTTACTTTGTTTGATACATACAATAATAGGTTACGTTAGTTCTATACAAAAATGAACACTACACTTTGCCCTAAGCGAAGAAAAGCATTTTGTTTATAGGACACAAAACATGCGCATGGCTCATGCGGACATGATATCCCCTGGAGACACGATGCCAGAGTGCATGCCTCCTGCATGCATGATCCTGTGTGTAATGTACATGCATCTTACAACTAGTATGTAGTTGACACTCATGCAGACTAATCTTTTTTTCTAAAAAAAATAGTACCACAAGGAAAGCATGGGGTTTTATGAAAAAAAAATATATACCTTTGTGGTGTCAACAAATAACTAACATAGGCATGATGTAATAATGATATAATAATAATAATAATAATAATAACAATAATAATTATTATTATTATCATAATTATAATAATATAATATGTTTTACATAGTGCACACATGTACATTTTCTTCACCAAGAGATAAACTTGCCTGAATATCGTGTAGATGTTGTTAAAAGCCAGTGCAGCACCAAGTCGTTTTGCCGCACTAGGATGGAGAGCCAGACTGTAGAGTCGCTTTAACAAAGACTTGATATTTATTGGGCTCTTTTCAAGTTGCTAATGATAACAAATAAAACAGCTATCTTGTAATCAAATAATGACACAGTTGCTGTTTAATTAACACACACTCACTACCACCTGGTATAATGCAGTACTTTGCTGGCAGAGTGTTACCACCTACTGATTACATTACCAGCTTTGATTAGAACTAATTCACTCATACAGTCTGGGTGTGTGCACATTTTACAGATGAGCTGAACTTGTGCAACCTCCAATTCAAAGACATTTTCTAAAAACTAAGTCTTACCACAAAGACACCTACTAAAAAATGTCCTTTAATCCTTTGTGAAATTCTCTGTTATACACCTAAAACTGCAAGTGGTAAACATTTGATCTTAGCAACACTTTAAAACTCAGATGCTATCACTCAGTTTGCAAAGAGTTGGTTGCTTTTGGGTGGCCTTCGTTGGAGCAGCCACAATGCACTGGGACAACTTTACATAGCATTTTCAGTTTTGGACTTTGAATGTCACCTGCACACAGTTGAAAACCTTATAACCTGACAAACCTTTTCAATTGTCTGTTTTATTGACCACTGGAGGAATTCCCGCACACACTGGGCACTGAAGTCTCGTAATGCAGTGTTATCATGGTGGATTATACCATCCTATCAAATTAAAATTTAATCTTTATTTTCTTGATATATAATCATGTACATATAACTGTATAGTGTTGTAATTCATATATTTTCCTTGTATATTTCCAATGCTTGGGAACTTCAAGAGCTTCCTGATCAAGTGTAAAATTGCCTCTGTTATAAAACAAGGATACTACCATAGAAGCTCATGGCCACCTGGCACATGTATAAACCTCAGTATCCATTAACTTTTCTAGGCAAGAATATCAAGTTGTGACTAAAATAAACTGGATAAGAAAACTATCAAATCCTACCAGAATTGCATCTAACAGAGCCATGGTCTCCGGGCTCTCATACTTTCTGTTGTTGGTAAACCAGTGAATAAGCTGGAAAACTAATGGCTTGAAAAGCTGCTCAGACACCTACACAAAAAGTGGCAAGTGACAAGAATAACATAACTGATAATCCATCGAATATTTTCGTTTGCACACCATTGATGTGAAGCTAAAACTGGGAATTTCCGAGTCAAAAGATCATGCTTGTTGTAAAAAAATATTTGAAAGGTAATAAACACAATAGCCCGCAATTGACTTTAAAAACATGTTGTGATATTTGTCCTTGAACATTATCTGTTCTTTGAAGCTCACAGTTTCCCTCGACCCCTCGACCTTAAGCCTCACTCTTGGAAAACTGTTGATTCTCTGACGGGATCATGTCTGTGGGCAAAATTAAAACCAAACATATTTTTGCACCAAATAGAGGCTATTGCATGTTTATGTACATGTATAACCAGGAGTGTCAATGACATTAGTTATAAGCGGCCACTGAAGGCGTAATAGACGGCTGTGACCACTAAAGGGGCCGTGAGGCCCCTTAACCCTAGGGGGGTCTGGGGGCATGTCCCCCCCAGAAAAATTTGGAATCTAAAAGCTCAGAAATGCACTTTCCAGCATTCTGGGCATCAAAAAGCACGCTGTTGATGGGTATTTTTATTGACCACAAAGCAGGATTAAAAGCTAACTCCAGATCTGTTCTTCCTTTTAATGAAAATAACCATTTTGAAAGTACACTATTATAAATATGCTAGCTGTAAAAAAAACAAACCTGCCTCTTAAAAACACATGATCTGCTTGCCCTAGATGACTCCCAGTGGGCTGCTTGCCCATTATTGGCAGCTTAGTGGTTCACAGTTCATCATACAATGAATTTTCAGGTTACTTTGATGTCAAAGGACAACCATTTAAGTGTGTACTGTGAGCTTAGAAGATCAGCCTTTTCTTACTGAACAAAAATTTGTTTGCTAAAAACTGGAAAATACAGCACCCAATATTTTGATTAAAAGTGGACTCTGTCACATGAGAGCTCTGTGCTAAGCTTTGTGTGCTGTATTGCTACTGTACTTCTAGCTACATGTACTGTATAACTTAGTTGTTATTAGAATCTATTAGCTGAATATTATTTACCAATGAATATTATTGATAATAATCAGAACATAAGGACTTTTGTCAGTTTATCATTCAATTACTTGAACCCCTGAAATGTCATTGGCTTATCTCTAAACTTTAAGCCCCAGGCATCAAATGACACTACTACATACAAAAAAATTAATACATGTGGACAACATTTCCCCCTTGATTTAAGCTCATTCAGTCGACACATTAGGATGAAGAAATAAATTTCATGGTCCTTGTGCAAATTTTAACTACTTTGAGTTATTCCCATTGTGTCACAATTTTTTGGACCTAGAGTATCATGAAGATCCACGAAGATTATCAACATCAGAGGTCAAGAAAAGGACGGAAAAATACAGAAAAATTAATGGTGTCACGTCTGCCACGGTCTATTAATCTTTATTAATACTCTATGTACTTCAAATGAATGAAATCCTTCACTTATCACAGAAATCTAATTGGTAAATCACAAGTCACGTACTTGTATAATAGCAAATGATGCATCATGTTGTGATGTCCTGTCCTGCATCACGCAGCTAATTTGGTCTCAATCGTGCATCACCCTGCTAACTTTGGGGCCATCATGCGTCACACAAAACCCTTTGCCACTCTCCACTGTTGCATGATCTGGCTTAATCTACACAATAGCAAGCTATGCTTACCTGTTCCACGTCGCATGCTAACTGCAGGAGAGTAGGAAATACATGCTTCCATAACTTTTCCATTGGACTCTACAATTTAATTACCAATAGAGCAAATAAACACTAGGTACATTTTATCTTGTTTTAATTTAGTTTGCTCAACCTCAAACTTAAACAGATAGAAGCATAATCCAATAAATGGAGAAGTTCCTAGCAGAATTTTGTGTAACCAATAAAAAACACTTTGTTACATGTATTGAAAGGGGCCCTGCTGGTAATTAAAAGGTCAATTTTACGTACACTCCATGCATACAGATCAAATATTTTCTTAGTGTAAACTAATAAATGTCTTCAATGAAAGCAACATCTCCAGTGTCTCCCCTTAAAATTTAACTTAAATAGTTTTATGTTGGTATATGCAAGCCACATAAAGCAAATGCAGTCAGCAGTCAACCCCCATTTGCACACGTGACCTGTGGGTGACCTCAGGAGCTTGCAGCCTACATACATGTATGTTTCATGTTGTTTTGCAGCTGATTTAGATCATTTAAGTGTTGTCCTGATCCTTACAGATCTCTGGCTGAAGATATATAAGTAACAGCTTATTTCTCTGTAATCATTGAGGATTCTTGTTCCCGGCCCTCCCGCCCTTGTGGTTTATGGGTTTAGGTACATGTAAGTAAAGGGTAAGGTACATGTAAGTATTTCTCCACTGGAGTCTGTTTAGTGTGATGGCGCCAGGTGGTGGTTGCATGCAGGGGTGGTTCCTGCTTGCAGGGTTGCAATGGATACCTCCCTGCTGACCTTTGAGGCACCAGTTCCCAAACTCATCTATTGGCAACGATTTTAAGTACATAATCAACAGATTGTCATGAAATTGGCAATTATTTCACTTCTGTAATATTATCAAAATTCAGAGTATCAGAATTTTGACACAGTTATCAAATTACGTTACTTCCAAACTTCACACAATGGCTTTTGTGAATCCTTTAAAACAGTCCTGACCTTCTTGGTCCCTTGAGGCTGTGTGACACTTTTACCAAGCATGTAGAGGACAAGAGAGTGAAGAGATTCACAGGCTGCAACCTGTAAATGTCATGACAAAGATCCAATACTGCCATAGCCATTTTGCAAACAGAAAACCACTACTATGCAAATACAGCTATCAATTTGCAGACATTTGTCACATAACTATGTCAGGCACAGTATGCAGGAACTTTGCGAAACCATGCTACCTCATCTTATCAATCATACAATGCATGATCAAATTTGTCAACTGGTATTGATTGATTTAGTTTATTTTTTCGGAACTTATTATTATAATTCTAGCTATCTTCTTTACAACTTGATGTAATGGAGTATTTTTTTATAAAGTTAAAAAAAAATTAGCTTTCTCAAACAAAGCTAATAAAAACCTTGAAACTGTAATTATATATAATACCTTATTACATGTACATGTATATAACGTGCAAGATTACATAAACATCACTTGCCTTTGTTTGTCTATCACTAGATGTTGTTGCAAGTTCTACAACTCGTGGCAACAATGGATCTGCAAAGATAAGCATAACTTTCTCAGTGGCACTCCCAAATATTAATTTTCGTTCCCAACTGCTGTAGAATAAATCTGAAAAATCAACGGCTCAATTATCTGTCTTACCTGTAACATAATATGGTGAAATCTGTATTAAGTGGACCCCATATTAATACCCCCTTTGTATCAAGGGACATCAGCCTCAATAAGTCACATCCAGACCATATAGATCTAAGATTTTTTTGGTGAATTCATTTCTTTTAAAGGGCATCATGAAAACACCTGTGATGTGTTTATGGATTTCTGAATGGGAGAGACATTGTGAAACTATCCCTTTTTTGCAGAAAGCGAGTGGTCCAATTGACCCAATCAATGATGGAAAGACCGTTTCCTCCTGCAGAACTTGAGTATAAGTGATGCTAACTTTGGTCAAAGGTGATGATGTCAGAGGTGTAACAAAGGCTCGTCATAGCCAGTTACAGTTGGCACGGGTGTCAATGGGTTAATGTTGTTGAAAATGGGATAAACTCTGGCTGCATGAAACACTTACTGTACAACTTGACTATGATCAATAGAATTGGAATAACCAATTTCCCCACGGCAAATAACTACTAACTTGAAATAGAAGGCAATATGTTGATCATGAATTTTTAGTTGGTCATAGATATATATATGGTGGCTCTTAAATGGGCCATTTTTTGTTCTGCATCGTGCCATGTCAACATACGCCTGCTACACTTTGTAGGATAATTTTTATACTATTAAAACAAAAAAATAAAATCCAGTTTGGGTTAAAAATGTTTAAGAACAAGTGCCATATCCTGTGACTAAGCTGGGAAATTAAGAAACCACAATCACGTCAAATCCCTAGAGGCATTTGCCTCGTCTATTACTATCAGAGCTATCTCAAAACTGGTTATGTGAGGCAGTACTAAGTTCAAAAAATATAATTTCATGGGGAACGTTTTCACCTCGTACACCAAATATAAAATCACTAGCTCAAGTCTCTTCCTGATTTGATGCTCCGTTTTGTCACATCCAAAAAAATGTACAGACAACCACACAAAAACGTCTCTGCAACATCTCTACCATGAGGCCTTAATTTGCATGTCACATGACCTCCATGAGGCTAGACTAATTTGCATATTTCACAATTTCAGACACCCTCCACCCATTTAAGTGTATATAACTTAACAGCTTAAATGTCAATCTAATCGTCCTTAAATCCCTGCTCAACAATGTTCCTGATCTGATCATTAGCAATCTGTTTGGTTTGTCGATTTGGTCCTACCCATGAACCGTTCCATCTTTGCCAGTAATCTTGCTCACTACTTGCCCCAGCTTCCACATTGCGCTATCCTTTGTTTCACCCTTTAACAACACCACTGCCCCTGTGTTTGGTATCTTCACAGTGTTCCCTTCAGACTGCTGTTGCTTTTCTTCTAGGGCGCGAATATACTCCTTCATGAATCTCTTCTGGAGGTACTGTTTGCTTTTCTCCAGAAATCTCATACGCTTAGTGACTTCTCTTCTCCAATCTTCTCCAGGTCTTCTTTTAAGATAGGGATTGCTTCCCCTCTCAGTAGGGTATTCGGGGTAAGCACTGGTTTCTCAAACTCTTCACCTTGATAAAGGAGTGGCCTGTTGTTCATGGTCATCTCAGCATCTGGCAAGACTTCCTCTAGCTCTAGGAAGGTTAGCAGGCTTTGGCCGATCACCTTCGATAGACTTCTCTTCATGATGCCAATAAGGTGTTCAAAGAAGCCTCCCCACCATGGTGCATGCGGGTCAAGTTAAATTTCCATTTTATCTCCAAAACTCCCATATAATTTGCCAGATGCTGGTCTTTCTTCAGCTTCAATAGCCATTTTCCAGAGGCAACAAATGTCTTTCCATTGTCACTCACAATGGTCTGAGGGCAGCCTCTCCTGGCAACAAATACCTTTGGTGCTCTCTGGAATTCTTGAGCAGACAAGTCACGACATAACTTGAGATGTACTGCATGAGTACTAGCGCAGGTGAATAGTGCAATGTGTCCCTTTAAAGTAGATTTCTTAATCTTGTAGTAGACAGGCCCAGCAAAATCCACCCCTGTAACAGCAAAAGGGTTTGACAGTTCAGTTCTGAAAACTGCAGAATAGAATCTGAGCTATGCGATGTTGAAATTGGTTTCTTCCAGTAACGCCTGCAAATGTTACAATTGCAGATCACTTTCTTTGGGAGTGACCTCAGTTTTGGTTTCCAATACTTTTCTCTCATATGGTACATGGTTGTCGACACTCCCCCATGCAGCATCTGCTCATGGACTTGTTGAATGATTAAGGTAGCCAGCGTGCATTTCTTGGTAGAAAGACAGGATGATAATGGAGAACTCTGCCAACACATCTCAATACTCCTTCCTCGCCCTTGCTCAACCCTACGTCTGACTTTGATGCTTGTGCGACTTGCAACTGAATGATCCAGAACTTCTCTGCTGTCTGGAGTTCTTCAGTCATTAGTGGCCCTTTCTGCTTCTTCAAAGATATGAATCGCTTGACGAAGGCAGTTACTCCTAGAAGCTGGTCTCATTAGCTTCTTCTGTTTCTTTCACTAGGAGCTGTTTCTCATACTTGGGTTTCACCCTTTACTTGTCATTCTCTGGGCTCTTGGACACTTCAGGTTGATTTGGCCATGTGTCTTGAGCACTTAGCCACGGCTTCCTTGATTGCTAGGGTTGTCACCAGTTGGAGCATGACGCCACTGTAAATACTCCTTGTCCTGGATAGCCTTGGTTCTATTACGCACAAACTGAGACCAGGTTCCATGACCCTTAATCCAATAAAGCACTGTCACACTGTCGACCCAACAGTGATATCCATCGATGTGCTGATCTTTCAAGACTTCCTTCACATGATGCATCAATCTGCTCAGGGTATGTGCTGCAACAAGTTCCAAGCGGGGAATTGACTGATCTCTTGGTGCTATCCTTGACTTTGCCACAAGCAGATTCTGGCAAAGTGGTGCAGTGGCGTAAGGGTGTATACAGCTACTGGAACAGCCAACTTGCTGGCATCTGCAAATCCATGCAGGATCACTTTGGTCAGGCCTGCACCCACGACACTGCGGGGAATGGTTACATTAGGACACTTCTTCCTATCATTCAGCCACTTAGGGTTTACGTATGTCATCTGGTACTTCTTCATCCCACTTTAGTTTCCTTAGTCAAATTTTACTGTACAGTATCTTTCCCACAATGACAACAGGTGCGGCAATTCCAAGCAGGTCAAGGATACTGTTGATAGCGGATAACATCTTTCTCTTTGTCAATGGGCCATCCTCAACACCTTTCAAAGTTTTTGCACAGTTAATAGAAAAAGTGTCCTCTTCCTTGTTCCATGGGACACCTACGATCTTTGATTCATGTGGATGAGTTCCAACTGCCAACTGGGCATATGTTGAATTTGTTTGAGGTGGTTCCAATTCATTCTCTCAATTTCTGGTACATTTCTGTGCCTCTTGTGTAGCTGAAACCCACCTTCACCCATAATCTCTGTTGCCTCCTCCTTGAATTTCAGTAACTCCTCCTTGCCGTCACCACCAGATTGTTCATCATCCACATAGGTATTCTGAAGCAACTCCTTTACAGTGTCAGGGTATTTTTCTTCATACTGGCAAATGTGTTTCTGAAGCGCAGCGTCAAGGATGTATGGACTTGTGCCTGACTCAAAAATTACTCTAGTAAAGCGTTATTGAACAACATTCCTTTATTTCAAATAGTCATACCACAACAGGCGAAGGGCGTCTCTATCCTCTGGACTGATTTTGATTCGAAGAAAAGCCTTCTGATTGTCTCCTGTAACACAGAAAGGTTTCACTCTGTTTCTGAGCAGGATGTCAACGATCACTGGCTGTAAGGGTGGACCAACCTCCAGACAGTCATTCAATGACGGTGACTGCAGGTTTTGCTTTGCTGAACAATCATACACTATCCTCATCTCTGTAGACTCTGCTTCATCTCTAATCACCGCTTGATGTGGGATGTAGTGAATCGCATTCCCTGTGGGTACCTAAGGTACCAGCTCCAAAATTCGTTCTTCCAACTGTTGTTCCATAACTGTGTGATACTCTTCAAGTTTTTGCATCCTTTCTAGTTTTTGGGTGGTACTCTGCAACCTTCTCAATGTCAGTTCCTTGTTTGACAGTAAAGGAGCATGACCTGACTTCCAGGGTAACCTTGTTGAATATGTTCCATCATTCAAACGTTGCAACTGACTTTTGAAATCTTCCTGGAACAAACCCTGCACAACAGCTTCATCTGATAGTCCTAGGACT
>Ga0126338_10002714_pt1 | contig 12247 bp, 5 predicted proteins | sample OrbCmetagenome_2_FD_92529 | JGI IMG/M metagenome (GOLD analysis project Ga0126338, IMG submission 92529) | Coral microbial communities from Petempiche,Puerto Morelos, Mexico - Orbicella C C metagenome | ecosystem: Host-associated > Invertebrates > Cnidaria > Coral | place: Petempiche,Puerto... | reverse complement strand
TTATTTTTTTTTTTTTTTATTTTTTTTTTTTTTTTTTTTTTTTTTTTTTTTTTTTTTTTTTTTGCTGTCCAAACTTTTCAAGTGATGTTTTTTACCTTTATAGGTAAAGTCTACAATGACATTGGTCTACTTTACAATGGATTAAAGTCGTATGAGAATGCTGCAGAGTGTTTCGAACTGGCAATTCCTCTCATGCGAACAGAGAATCCTGACAAGAAACTGGAAGCTGTACTTCAACAAAATCTAGGAGCTGTGTACAATCAACTGAAACAATTCAACAAAGCAATGGAGTGCCACAGGCAGGCAATCTCCCTACATGGTATAAAAGACATTTTATATGGTTTAGGATTTCTGAATGTGTAATTTAATATAATATTTTACAGTGGGTCTCTTAATTTAAACCCACAAATTACATGACTTTTATGTTTTCCCAGTCAGGAATGGTTCAGACCGGTCATTTAAAGGTGCAAATATCATTTAGCAAAATTGTAAATGTATGTATGACTTATGTATGACTTATAATTACTCATTTTGAATTTTTAACTTTAAGTGGAGAATCCAAACTGCCATTCTCACTGTAAACTTTAAAATTGATAATTATAAATAAATTTAAAACATTACTTTTCATTTTTCTTGTGGTAGGTGAACTGTCCAACAGAGCAGCACAAGGGCAGGCCTTCTGTAATATGGGTTTTGCTCAAAGTCAGCTTGGAGAATTCAACAAGGCTGGAGAGAGTTTCACACATGCAATCCAAGCAGCAAAGGACTCTGATGACAAAAGAGGCTTGTGGCAAGCTTATGAGGGTTTAGCAGCAGTGAGCTTTCTTGGACAGGATTATGACAAAGCTGTTGAGTATTACAAGTTAGCATTATCAGTTCTGTCAACTACAGGAGAAGTGGAAGTTGAACACAACAACAGAATTGTCAGCAAACTTGCCAATGCCTTAGAGTGCCAGTTGGTTTTGACCAAAAAATTAAATGGAAGGCTTCCACCCTTAAGAGGTAACAGTGTTAAGAGTGATGCTACAGTCACAAAAGAGAGGGTCAGAAAGAGCAAACGAGTAGGAAAGACTCGTTCCAGACAGGAACACCACCAGCTGATTGCAAGAGGAATTGATGGGGACCAGACATCTACAGAAGAATCAGGGGAATCAGGTTCGACAGAATCATCTAGCGAGGAGGAGATAAAACAGAAGGAACAAACATTAAGGGATAGACAACGCAGGCAGAGTACAGTAACCACTGAAGTTCAAGTTCATCATGAACGGAAGTCTTCAAGTCAAAAAAGTGGAAGAAAATTGACATCCACAGATTCTACTGAAGAGGAACAGGTTGTGAAGGATAGGGAAAGGAAAGATAGAAAACCACGGCATTCTCGAAAACCAAGAAATACATCTTTCAAAGAACCACTCAAAGCAACACAAGTAGAGAACCACTATGAGCCGGTAGTTGATGATAGAGTGGCTTCTCCTGCAAGGAGTGATCATTCTGATGAGATGCCAAGAGCACATAGAGAAGCATACCTAGCATCAGTACAGGCTTCTGCTGGAAACAGGCCAGAGCCAAACAGAACAGATGAGCGAGACGGGCAAAGTGTTCAGTCTAGAACTTGTGTTATTCAGTAATAAGTAGACTTCTACTGAAAATGTCTGATCAGCATCAATGGAAATTATTTTGATATTACATGTACACGCAAAGCTTTAAAATATCAGTATGGAATTATTAATAGATTTCTATTTTTGTATCTTAAAATTACAATGTAGATCTCCTAAAGGTTGTGTGGTTCTCCAGTAAAAATAATGGGTCTGCTAGTCTTGGTCAACTAATTTGTAAAGAGTTGCAGTTAGTCTGATCCTGGCTGAGGGGTTTGTCTAAACAGTTAATTTGTAAACTGCACAAGAGTATGGAAAAAAACAATAAATAAAAGGAACTCAATAACAATAACAACGCACAATATCATCCCCAAAGGTAACTCCAATGACTGCAATGTTATATTATTATACCCAAAACCAAATTTTATTCAATCACCAGAATCCAATTAAATCCAGCTTGAAAAACTTAAGCTTTTCATTGTAAAGTTTGCTTTACATATCTTGACTGCCCAAAATAGTGAGTGAAATTAGTGGCTTTACACCTTTTATAGTTTCCCTTAAACAACTTTTAGACAAGGTTATGGAATAACTGGGTAGGATTAGATTGTCAATGGCAATTTATAGGTTAAGTGGAACACACTTATGTTGTGCAGGCTGATACATTTAGTGAGGAGTGTTAAAAAATGCAAGGCAGCTTCGTACTGACTGCAGTTTAAATAGCCTCTAGACAGAATGAAAAGTCTGTTGGACTCCCACACAAAAAGGATGGGGGTGCTTCTTGTACCTTTTAGGGGTTAGAAAAGTTAGCCTCAAAGGGTCCATAGCAGAAGCTTTTGTGGGACCTTTTAGGGTATTGAGCCAAACAGAATATAAGAGTCGAGACAATGTGCTGTTTTAGAATTGGCACCTTTTAGGGATGAAAAAATTTCAAGCTATGCTCACAAAACGGGATCTTGGTACCTTTTTGGGGTTCTTTTCAAAATTTCCAATGAGCACCCCTTTTTTTATATGGGAGTCCCCCCTCCCCCCCCTCCTGGGACAAAAAGTAGTTTGAGATGGTGGGGGCTCAAGAGCCAATAGTAAATGACCAAAAAGAATAGCAGGGGACTCGACACAACTGAGTGTGTAGGGCTGTCATAAAGTTTTGAGTAACCTGTAACCTTGATCTTCACAGCTGTAACAAACCTTTAGAGTGAATGGTATCAACTATAGGAATGTTCACTTGTAACATCAAGAGCCCATCAAACATATTCAGTCGTAGCAAGCATTACAGGTTATGGCCCTTATTGACAGCCCCGCGGTGTGATATAGTTTGAAATGTAGACTTAAACCATACGTTCAGAAGTAAGAACATGTAAAATAGAAGTCTGTGTTTGGAAGTTTCTTGGTAACAAGTTGAGAGTAAAACACAGGGTAATTTGAATAATAATATTACTTGGATGAAAACCTTTTCAAATGGGTTAGAGATCAGTTATTTCTACTTGCCTGACACCTTTGTCACTCGCATGGGCAAGCAAGGAGGTGCAGTACTGTTCAACTAAAGTTATTTACAAGCAAATTAATATTGTGAGAATGAGATAATAAATGGGCTTTTGCCATACTAGTGTGTTGTCTGTAATAAAGTTTGCTTTCTATTGGATTTAGTGTTGTTCCATAATGTGGTACAAGAGATTAATTTAGTAAGCAACAAAGTTCTGTAATGCATGCAGAGATATTTGTAAGGTGTCATTGTAGGTCTACATTGGGTACAGAAAGAAAATCGAGTATCATAGGCCCACAATGGCAGTAGAAAGATAGAATTTGGAATTCTTTGCCAGTGTTGAACACTGGTTCAACAAGCTTTCCCATCTTTAAGAAAAAGATGATCAATTTTTCAATGAAATAATGCTGAATTGTTTATGCCACGCACACAAAGCTAAAAATGGCCATATTGTATGTAGAAAGAAAAATGACACACTACTGTTGGTCTACAATCTGTGTAGAGATCGATAATTTAACATCCATGCAGAAAATAATTCATCCAGCAATGCGAGTCTGCAATTTCTGCACAAATTGATACCTTAGTATCACTAGTGCAGAAAGATACACAATTTAGTATTACAGGTCCCAATGCATGTAGTGATATCTAATCTGGTATTTTAGCAGAGGAACTGCAGAGGAACTGTTGCTCCAGCATCTAAGTGCTGTTATGCATGTAGAGTTCATCATAGCTCTGCAATATGTGGAAAGAGAATTGAACGCTGTGCATGCTGAGATGAGCCACATTGCATGACCATTACTCTCAGTTCTTTTCTCCATGAACTATCAACTTCCAAAATTCAATTTTTAAGGTTAAGAATATGGTTTAGCCACATTAACTAGGAACCTTGTAGTTTCTTTTGAGGGAAAGCTGTGACCACAATCTAGCCTTTTTGCCCTGTAATGCATGCAGAGGAACTGATGCTCCAGCATCTTAGTGCTGTTATGCATGCAAAGTTTATCATAGCTCCACAATATGTGCAGAGAGAAAGAGAATCAAGCACTGTGCATGCAGAGATAAGCTGCATTGTGTAATAATTGCTTTAGTTCTTTTCTCTTTGAACTCTGAACTTCCAAAAAAATCGTCTTAAGGCACAGAATATGGACATCTGACCCAAAAAATACTAAGCATTGTTTGTCTTGCACTGCTGCAGCTTCCTTTGAGGGTAAGCTGTAATGGGTGCCTGCTCCAGGGTTGCCACAGGGCAGAAAAATGCTAGGGGAAACAATTTACTTTTCATGGTCTAGGAAAAATCAGGAAATTAGGTATCCATTCAGGAAAATTCTAATTCTGTTGATGTTGACCGTCTCATGTCGATGAAAACTGCTTTTTTTTCTCTTAATGAAATTGAAGCTAATAATAATTTGCTAATTTGCTGATATGGTTAGTCTGGCAATGGTAAACCTTGCAAATTATTTTCTGGTCAGCAAAAAGTAGATAGTTTTATTGACTTTATAGGTGGTAGCCATGTAATCATTGTTGTCTGCTATTTCAGTCCCTACTACTCAGCTGTGTGGTTCTTGCATTCCTTATGTAATCCATGCATGTTATTAGCACCCTTTACTATACAATCTGCACCACATTACAAACCAGAAGTAGATCCAGGGGGTAGGCCAGGCTACTGGGGGTAGGAAGGGAAGGAAAGGGGGGTGGATTGGGTGGAGGAAGAAGAATTTGAATGTGTCTAGTTTTCATATGAAGTGGGCACAACAGAAAGCTCAAAACAGACTGAGTAATAACAAGATTTAAAAGTGAATATTTATTTTTCATTGTGAAATTACACTTTTCAAACTCTACCTTTCATTAAAATAATCACCATACAATAAACTAAATCTCAATATATATCGAGGCAAAAATCACACTATTTTTTGCACTGGTCTTTACATTTGCATTAAGTCATTTTATTTAGAAATATTCTCAAAATCAAATTTTGATTCATAAATTCAAATAGTAAAGATCATATTTCTTTGAAAATTTAAATAACACTTAAAAAATATTACATTTGATGTATAATTTAGATATTAAATAAAAACAATTCACAAAACTCAACGGATACATTAAGCAAAAATGCCACAAACTGCACACTTAGTTACAAAATGGTTTATGTTTTCTGTTTAGAAAAAGGAAATTGAGTAATTTAATGAAAGCAATGATGAAGAACTTTGTAAGCAAGGGACTGCATCAGGAAAATAAACATCTGTAACCAGAGAGGTGTCTATTTAAGCCCAAACCTGAAACCAACAAGAACCACATACTGAATAAATTGTTACTGAAAGTATGAATCTCTTACATGCATATACTTGTTGGTAGCATAATGCTGGAATCTACTGCAAATAGTCTGGTATCAAACACTGAAAGGGGTCCTTGCACAGCTGTGTTCTTCTTTGTTGTGGTGGGTAGGATGTGGAAGGATGGAACATTTTTGCAAAACTTTGAAGGGAGAGTTTCATGGTGTGGTACATGTCTGTATTATTTATTTATTCCTCTGTGCATGCTTTTTGGCACAGGCCCAGTTTTTCATTGTTTATGAACCAATCGTGAGCAAGTTACCTAATGTCGCATGCAAATACATGTAGCTGTAAAATCATCTACCATAGAATAAATCATATGGGTCAACACTATATTCAGCGGTCAAAAGCATTGGTAAAATCCACTGAAATCTAATGAAAATTTTGGTCATCCGTCATTCTGCCAGGAATAACCATACAATTTAGCATGTGATTACTGAACTACACCCGAGTGGGGTGTTTAAAGCGCTAACGTTGATTTGAAGCGAACAAAAGTATTTTGATTTAGAGATATGGGCTGAACCGTGAAACCCTCCCTTTAACTACCTCATATACTGGGCTAGCTAGACTGCAACACAGTGTTAGTAGTTCTTTTTGGCTCAAAATCAATTTGCTCTTTACCAAAGTCGTCCTGAAATTTTCACAATAGATGGATTCAATTAATGTGTTTACATCCTTTTCACATCATGTGATGATTCACTTGGGAGGTTACAACTGTGCAATCGGTCACCTGCAACTGATCACATGGGAGTACGTACAAACAGAACAATTGTAACCTCCCCAATGAATCATCACATGATCTGAATTGGGTGACAACAAGGATATAAACATGTTAGCCAAATCCGTCTATTAAAATTATCATTTCTGATCCTTTTAAGCTAAAGATGCAGCACATAGCCAAATGAATTCACAATAAAATACACACTGTTTTCAGTCTGATATTTTTGTTGCCCATGCTTTTTGAATGACTTACTCTCAGTGTATTGTCCCAGCTTCCAGTCCCAACTGCTGTCCCATCCGGGGATACTTCCAGACAGCTGATCCTGTTATCATGTGCATAGTACACGGATAGTTGCTCAGCCTGTGAACAATAACATTTGGAAATATAAACCTGTGCTATATAATAGCTAAAACCTGTTCAGTCTGCCTTTCTCCTCCAAGCAGTATAAGTTATCCCTAGGTAAATTCCTTGATGTGCCACACATTGTCTTTAATGTTTGAATGGGAGGACTGAGTTACATGTATATCAACCAAAAGTGAATCAACATCAGTAGATTTTCTTTCATCAACTAGATCCTAAATCATTTGCAATAATTATTACTTTACACACTGTCAACACTAAAATTAACAAGTATGAAAATACCAAACATGAAATTTTAATTGACCCACCTTCAGTGTATCCCAGACATTCATGGTGTAGTCGTGGTAGCCAGCAAACAATAGTCTCCCTGATGAAAAAAACAAAAAAAAAAACAAAAACAGGTTTACCATGTTTAGTGATACAGGAAGTAGTCTTTGATTCTCATCAGTAATGATGTCAAAATACATAGGCAAGCAAAAATAAACAATAAAAATGGATGTTTCAATGTCAGGGTGATGTGTTAATGTTCTGCACATCCTAATGGTGAAGATCCTTTACGATCCTGTATGATTGTTGTAAAGATCTTTACAAGACTTTTCATTTGAGGATCTTTGTGAGAAATTTCAATGATCTAATTCTTTTACATGTAAGGATTATTGACAAATTCTTATCTTTAAGGATCTTTAGTAGGTCTTAAAAGATACTATAAGACATCCTCACAGCCGGGAACCTGGAAGGTTTTTCAATAGCCACATGAGTTGACAGGGGGAATATATTTCTACCTTGGAGAGTTGAAGTGATCATGATATTCTCTGAATAGAAATGTTTAGATTAGCTGAAGGTGGTAGAGAAGAATTTTTGAAGAATCAAAAGCCAACACTTGTCAGCACTTTTGAAGAAAATTTTCTTCCTAGGCAACTTACTCACCACTGAATGAAAAGTCCAGAGAAGCTGCTCCAAAAATTATGTGTTCTTTAGAGTATACTGCTAGTTCATGATCTGCTCTTAAATCATACAAACGACACTGCAGAAATAAAATGCAAGGTAATCATCAGACACCTCAAACTCTACATCAAGCTTGGTGATACTATAAATTTTATATTTTGATGAATCTATGAATTTTCCATGACTTAAGATCACCAGGTGAAAGGTTAAACAATGGTGTCCAATTGAAAGTAAGAGACTATCAGTCATTGCCTCAAGTCTACAGTTGTGTAATATTTTATTTGAACAGTATTGCTATCACTTACAGTAGCATCATCAGAGGCAGTGCCAAATGCTTCTCCACTTGGATAAAACCTAACAAGAATGCAACAGTGACCACTGCATATTGGATAATCTTTAGTTAATATTGACTGCATATTAATTAATTTAGATAGAGGAAGCTGATTTTGAATGAGAAAAGCCACTCACATAGGACTCAAAAAAGGTGCTGTCTGGTCATCTGGGACAAGTAGATTTTCGTACTGGACAAGTGACTTTTAATTCTAACTTGCCCGATGGGCAAGGACCCAGGCAAGTCATCTGCCTAGGCCCAGAGTAAACTAAGACATGCCAGGGGTGCTTGTCTAAAGGACAAGCTGGAATTTAAGTTATTTTTTTTTTAGCCCTGCCACATAAAGTTGCCTATTAATTCTGACCTACAGTTGTATCTATAAAACCCTTTTCTTCTAAGTCAAAGTTAAAACTGTTGTCATAGTCTGTGAGCAAGCTCTCATAGTGCTGGATGTGGCACAAGTGGTGAAGCAGCAAAAGATGAGCTGGGAAGCAAAGCAAGCCAGGGGGAAATTTTATGTGTCAGGCTGCTCACGTTGCCTGCTGGCTTGTCTCCCTTGGCTTCACCACTTACTGACTGCAGTGCCTATGAGAGCGTGCTCACAAGCTATGTCATACAAAAAAATACTATACAAACAAGTGCTACTGAATGGTTCTTTTTCTATGGTGCTTGACTCTTAATTTTTCCCAAGTTGGGAGTTCTAACAATTTGTCAAAAAATTTGTAATTTGTGAACACTGAAATGGAATTATAACATTACCTACAGAGAAAATAATACCGGTAATCATTGAATTATCTTTCACTGGTGAATACCTAACTCCATTGATATCAGACTCATGTGTCTGAAAAGAGTTCACTGCATGACCAGTCCTGACATCCCATACAAGGGCTGTTTTATCGCATCCCTGACAAGGCAAAATAAGTTATATTCATACATAATAACATAACATAATTAATAACATAATTAAATGTTATTCATGTTAGTAATGACAAACATAAGCTAGATAATGACTGGCAATGTTAAAAAACATAATAAATATTTGCATTTATATAATTTTTTTTTACTAGATAGAAAAGAAATTGAAAAATATTTAATATACTGTTTAGACAGTGCTTTAATAAGCTAGTTAAGACCACTTGCTTTTGATAACATTATTATTACTGCTTCATAATTAAAAGAACTGACTGATTGATCACACTTACCCCAGACACAAATATATTCCTTCCTTCAGATGGTGCAAGATCAACGCTGTTCAGGAAAAAGGACAAAAGCAGTATTATTTAGTGTAAGTTGCAGTGACAACATATAAATGCACAAGAGGGTTTTCAAGACTGAAAGGAAGCTAAGGCAACCATACGTTTCCCTTTTACAGGATGCTAGTTCATATAAATACACTGGTTATCTGATTACAAGACCCCAACATTTTATCAGGTTGTCTGACAAACAATATGCCAGTTGGTAGCTATTAATACCTCTGAATGAAGAGTGCACAATGAGATTAACTTGCCTTTTCCAACAACACAGCATAATACAATTACCCAGGCCAGGGTTTAAATTAAGAACTCATACTCCAAGATCCAAGGCATCATTAACCACAAGAGCACAGTGCACTGATCCCAGAAGAGGACATGAGCACATAAACTAATGATTATTAATAATTAATTACAAAATAATTATTATACATGTAGCTAGTCAGTACCTCATCACATCAGATGCATGACCATGAAAACTTTGCAGCAGCTGTCCTGATTCAACATCCCATAATGCACAGGTAGTATCTCCACTGCCAGTCAAGATCTATCAATTGAGACCATTCTCAATATATTACAAAAATTGTAACATAGTGTCTCATTGCGTCCAAATTACTGTAACAGCTGAATCATTTGTTTCACCATACTTTGTGGCAAATTGGTGATCAAGGCAAATCGGTAATCTACCAGTTTTGGATCTTTTTAGGTTGGTAGTCTGCATAATTTTAGGCCTTCATTAAAACACTTGAGAGTTTTGTCACTGCCTTGGACGAAAATGTTTCAAAAATATGTTGAACATTTTTCCTGAAGATAATCATGCAAGCCCTTGATTACTATGACTGCCTACTTACAGTATTATTAGAAAAAGAAAACAGAAGAGATGGAATTGTTAATAATTACAGCCTAGCACTGAAAAGGGTTATTTAAATTAATGGTACTTACTTGCTGGTCAGAATTGGTAAATGTACAGCAAGCCATGTAACTGGTATGCATGGCAACAGTGTGTTTCTTGGTGGCACCCTCGTCATCAAAGCTCAATTTAAACAGAGAACACTTGTTATCAAGTCCCCTAGAATGGCACAAAATATCAAATTATAATTTTATTATTTATTAAACTTATCATCATAAAGATGTGAAAGTAAGACCCACACCTGAAATAGCAACACTCTGAAAAGGTGTCTGGTTGTTTTAATACAAAGTCATTTCAATACAAGTCATTTTCATACAAATCAAAGTTGACTGGATACACATCTTAAAGTCAATTCAATAAAAACTGAAGCTGATTCGATACAACCACCAGTTATCTAAAGGAGTCTCATTATAGGCTAATTTCATGAAGTTCTGGTGCATTCAGTGGAGAAAGTTCAATTCTGAGACCTTCAAACACAGATCTTTGACCTCCTGGAGGTGTATCAAATTGACTTCCATTTTTATTAAACTGGCTTGTATCAAAATGACTTACAATCTCACAATACCTCAACTCCTAATAAAGTCAATTTTAATGATATAATTCTTATTCATTTATAACTTACAAAATTAAAAAACATCAGTTTAATTAGTCAAGGTGCATTAATGTCACTAACCATGCTTTGCTGCAATGAATAATACCCTTTAAAGTTTATGGGTTCAAAATTTAATTACTATTATTCCAAGTGGTGTTAAACTTACCCACAAGCAACCATGTTGCCTGATGGCGAATATGCACAAGCCATGACCCATGTTGTTGGCATGGAAATTGCATGTTCCTGCCAAAGGAAAAAAAAAAGTCAATTAACTAATAAAATTGATGCCAGTTTGAATGGTCAAAAGTTAAAGGAGTCAAAATGGGAATTGGGATTTGTCTATTTTTTTCACAGGGAAAATGGGATTTGGATCACTGGGACTGGAAATCACAAACAAACTGGGAATAAGACTGGGATTTGGGAAAAATAGGCTGTGAAGTGGAATTAATATTTATACCTGTCCCTGATTCAGCTCCCTCATAGTTATATAATCTAGGTTATCATTGCCCAAACCCCAATATTTTTTTGTTTATGAGACTCACACATTTTGTTATGTTAGATGTTACTGTGACAATATTCTAGCTTGATGAGCAGCAGATTGTGACCATACCTTGTGTGTTGTAAAGGCATCCCAAACAATGACCTTCCCATCCTATAAATAGGTACAACACAAATTCAATTAAGCTAAAAGGGAGGGATGGGTTGGGAGCAAAGCCTTTGAAAGTAATGTGATCATACAGCAACACAAGCAAAATGGCCTTCAGGACCTCAACAGAAGAGCTTTTTTAATTCCCAGACCTCCCTGAAGAGCACAAAGACCACCCCTCATCAAGGGTAGACACTGCTGGCCAGCAGTTGTTTAGAGCTTAACCTAGCCTAAATTTCATTTAACCACATTTGAAGTGACCATTTTGTTATCATTCAGGATGCTTAGGAAGGTGTTAAGGGGAATCCCCAGACAGAACACAGAACACAATATTGTTGGAGAAATGAAGAGGATAAACAATTTTTTTCTCCTAACTACCAAGAAAAGACAAGTTAAGGTTAAGTTAACAACAAATAACAGGGCACTCACCCGAATAAAAATATTCTCCTTATACATACAACATTTACACAATATCTTGTTCTTCCAAAACAGTAACATCTACCAAACATCTACCAAAAGTGCTACCCTTAACACACCTGTGAGCTGCTAACCAAGTGACGTCTGTCCTGTGCCCAGTTTAAACACAGCACTTTTCCTTGATGGCCTTTAAGAATCCTTCGGACTTTGAGTGGTGAAAGAAGGAGGCTATCTACCCTCTGAGAAACGTCTTTTACTGATGGAAAGAATAAATTGTTGAATAATTAACAAAAAAAGAACTACCATGTACAATGGTGGGTGACTTTCATTATTTCTTTCAGTTTTATAGTTGAAACTTTTGTCGACAGAAGCCATGATAAAAGCATAAGAACAGATGTCCTACATTTGCTAAACACATTGTGATAATGCCATGTATATAATTGTAACAGCGGCAGATCCAGACCTTGAGCTAGTGGGGGGGGGGGGGGGGGGGGGGCGGGGGCCCCCCGATTTTTTTTGTTGTTGGGGTTTGTTTTTTTTTTTCTTTTCAATGTCTTGTGAGACGCGGCTTTTTACCCTTAAGCGTTCAAGGAAAGGGGTGGTTAACGTAACTCCCCCCAGACGTTCTCGAAGATTTAAATATGAGATGTTCCCTGTAAATATGAAATTTCAACCA
>Ga0126338_10002713_pt1 | contig 12247 bp, 11 predicted proteins | sample OrbCmetagenome_2_FD_92529 | JGI IMG/M metagenome (GOLD analysis project Ga0126338, IMG submission 92529) | Coral microbial communities from Petempiche,Puerto Morelos, Mexico - Orbicella C C metagenome | ecosystem: Host-associated > Invertebrates > Cnidaria > Coral | place: Petempiche,Puerto... | reverse complement strand
GTTAACGCTAACCCAAGATTAAAAGTTAACCAAAGTATCAATTTTTCTTGTATAAAAATGTTTTTCATTGCTTATGTATTGTGCAGTTTAAGATTATTAAAACTCAAAACTGAAAGACAAATAGTACAAACAGAAAACCTCGCCGAAAAGTTACAAAATTGAAATCAAAATTCTCACTAATCCTGGGTTAGCTTAATCGGGCTTTGAACAACCCGGCCCAAGACAATATCTGCTAGTTGATGATGTTCTCTGTTTTCATCACCTGTCTGCTTGTCAATATATTGATATTGTAAGAAAATAGGATTTTGATCGCTTTAAGAAATAGAATGAAAAGTTGTATCCTATCGACTTATTTTAATTCCAGAAAGTGTCCGCGAACAGTGTCTTGAAATGACCGTATTTCCTAAACAATCGAGATTTTTTCAATTGCAGGAAAAGGAAAAAGAGAGAAAGAAGCGAATGGAGGCTGAAAAATCCAAACGAAAACCTGTTGTGGACATGAATGCTGGTTTGTATTCAAATTGTGGTAGTGTTTGCCTAAAAGAGCCAAAATATTGTTTGAAAGCTGTGTCAGTAAGTAATTGTGATTTACTTGTTCCTTCCCGCGCTTTTCACAGCTTGCATGTTTCCCGCCGCCTGGCATGGCTTACGTCACATGTTTTCCCGCCCTTTGTACCACCGGGTTACTTGTTATCCCAGCTACGCGCTGGTTGCATAATTTCCCGCGCTTGGTCGTAATTACGCAGGTTTTTCCTGCGGTTACCGTTTTCCCGCCCATCACAGACTCTTGAAACTAGTAACATCTAGAATAAAGTTTTTCCGCGCCTGGCATCGTTACATGTTTTTCCTTGTTGGGGTCGTAACGCTATAACAGATGGCATTGACCTGTGATAAAAATTTTGGAAAGCCTATTAGGAAACCCTATAATCCTGAAACGTATGGGATAGTCACCAACGGTCTTGGTCTGAATGTCCCACATCTCGTTAATTTTTGGCCTAATTTTTGGTCTTTGCAAAAATTTGCCTCTCGATATCCCGTTTTATCTGATGTAAATATCCCATATGCCATTAATTTTTCCCCCATATAACCTGTATCCCGTTAATTTTTTGCCTAAATATCCCGTTTGCCGAAAACCCCTAATAGGGCCTTACTAGACCATTTCTGATGATCTACAAAGTTGAAGCCAGTTCCTGCTGAGATCTTACATGTTTTGCTTTGTTTACTGCAGATGATGATCAAGAGGGGGTGTTAGACGGCCTCATGGAGGCGCTCAACACTGGATCAGCATTCAGGGATCCTACCAGACCCGCACGAAAAAAGGCGGGTGGCAAGAAAGGTAAGATTACGTGTGTCACGAACATTGTCACGAAATGACACATTGTCACGCAATTTTTCACTTCCGATATATATCGCGCGCACTTCCGGTCTCTTTAAATGTTAAAGGAAACACGGTTTTTCATTAAATCCAGCCTTTTTCGACGGATTTCGATTAAAGCCAACGTTGGAAAGATAGCTATGCATTCCTTTTTCAAAATCATGCTTTTTTCAGAAAATTACGAATTTTTTAATATTTTGAAATTCTCTCAAAATCTGACCTTTTAAACATGAAACAAAATCTATGCATAGCGTAATGAGGATTTAAATTAAAATGTTAAATCAATGAAAGAAATCCCGATAAAGTAATTTGCATGGGAGCCTTTGCGTTTTTTCAGTATTAGTCACATGACCATGGGCGTGGCCTGATGACGTCATCACTAGTGTTACTGATCATGAAAAAGTTAAAACGCATGAAATAACTCTGAACTAACTAAAAATGATGAGGTTATATGAGAATAAATTTTCGTTAGCAACGGCTCGAAAAGATCGGTTAATGGGCCCTTAACTTGTTAAATGATGTCGTTACTTTTCAGCTCGCCCTGTGGATTTGCGTCGATCACGGACTCGCACGAATATACCAATACAGAAAATAATGGAAGCGCAGAACGCGATCGATCAGCAGCATAACGCGGTAGATATCAAAATCGATGATGATGGCAATCAACCCGCCGCTCCCTCCAGGCGGAGGAGAGATGCCAAACGTGGAGGTGATAAGACCGAAGAGGAACTCGAAGACGAAGCGCAGGACATTTTGGAAAGACTAAAGAAGTTATGAGCATTACAAGACTAGGTAGTTCCCTAGCACGTGTAGTCCTGTGTATTTGTTGTGTCAATTCAAGTAGAACCAGTAACAACAATGGCGACACCAACAACATCAGCAACAACAAAATCATGAACAACAGAAGGTGCTAACCCAAAAAGAGCTCGTTGCGTGTGATTTGGAGTAAACTGCAAATAATGATGCGCGAGTCGACCGAAATAAGAATGGATAGTTTGATCACTCAGTTTTGGGTAACATTTGTAGTAGACACTCGTCGAAACGACCTTGGGGAAAAAAAACTTAGAGTAATAGAAATATTAAAGAAGCTCGCTAGTTCTCGTGAAAACACGAAAATATCGTTTAGACTAAGACTCGAACACCGTAGCAAAGTCGACTGCACTGCGGCAGATGAATTAAGTCAATAAATAACCTGATTACAGGTAATTCACGATATGTACTATACCTCAGGCCCCATTCACACTACGCCGGAGAAATTTAAAAACGGAACTTTTCGAAACGCTCTTCAAACCGGAGTAATTTGAAAACGCCTTTGCGTTTTAGTGTGAACGGAAGACATTTTGAAAACGGAGCTTTTTAATAACGATGACGTCACGATAATCACGTGATGTCCCTGCCCGAGTTTTCCTCAAACGCAAGTCCAAAATGACCTTGATTGTTGCGTTTTTTGAGAGTGAAAACGCCGTTTTCAAATTTCTCCGGCGTAGTGTGGGCATGGTCTCAAAGCTTACTCATAAGGTCAAGACAACGTTTGGTTTTCACGAAAATAATGCGCTGTAGAACCGTTTATTGTAAAATTGTAGAGTGGGGAGGACAGAGGAGCTATGGAAACCTTCAGTGGTTTACTTCTTGATAAATTACTTGCCACAGTAAGTGGATATATTTTAGTGTACAAAAAAAGAGCAAGAATCGGACAACCTCGCTCCCAGGGTGAGGTTGAGAATCAGACCTTGTAATATGTTGATTTCTTTCTTACGTGCATACCGAGACTAGACTCACTGTAAGCTGGCTTTGCGAATTTAGAGTTTAGAGTTTAGAGTGGTTAGATAGCTTTATTTGTAGACATCTGAAAACAATTTTTTGGTATCAAAGTCGTGGTCGTTACCCCATCGAACGAGCTTTGGTATTCCAAAAAACTGTCACATCTGTGCTCGCGATTGTTAATAATGAGATGGGTCGAAATCGCATTATTTTTGCTAAGAGTCACAGTCGGACCTCCCCCCAATGGGAACTCGAGGCTCCTATTTCCCCCCCCCCCCTCTTCTTTCCTATTCCTTTGACATTTCCACAGGTGTTGACGGGGACGATCAGCCCCTACCTAAACCAAAACACGCTGTTTTAACATCGGTTCATTATCGATTTTTATTTAATAATGTATTGTTGATAATGTGAAAATTGAGAAGCTTTGGCTAGTCGTAATTATGTACAATGCTAAGGAAAATGCAGTTACGATGCTGCTCTTTGCCATGCACGTGACACGTCGCGTTGCGCAGGTCGCAGCGCGTGATTTTAAGTCACGTGCCTCACAGCTGGTTAGATTGTCACGCCATGTTTCTCTCGAGTGTTGTGTGACGATTACTCAAACGATGGCTGCAAAGAGCAAACCCCCAACCTGTGATTCTCTCCAATTGAAATGTTTTTATCCAATGTTGTGAATATATTACGACGCTATAATTCAAAGGCTCAAAGAAGCCTTAAAATGTTTCTTTAGGATCATGATATGAAATGATGCATTTAATACATGTAAGTGTTGGCAAGAAATAAACCTGAAGTAGGTATGGTGTTGTCTTTTTTATGTTAAGGTTTGTTCGATTTTAATTTACGTTTACCTGCTCAAGCAATAATATTGTCCCATGTCCTAATAGAGTTTGTTTACTTGTTTCAAAATATTTTCTCACTTTTTATTATTCTCTCATTCTGTCTGTCGTTTATATCTGTCATTTTGATTGTCTGTCCATGTATGTCAGTCAGTCAGTGGTCAGTCAGTCAGTTAGTCAGTAGTCAGTCAGTTGTCAGTCAGTCAGTAGTCAGTCAGTCAGTCAGTCAGTCAGTAAGTCGCATCAGAAGCATATTACCTAGAAGCGTTGAGGGTGGCTTATTACAATTTTTCCGAGACTCAGTAGCGCGCGCTACGATTGCCTGCCAGACGTTAGTATTGGTCGAGCGCGCAAAAATGACGTAAGTAACCCTAAGAAAAACGAAAATAACTTCAGGACTTGAAAGGCATTAAATCACTTCGGTATACGTAGCAATAGTTTCAAACTGCTTTCAAACGTGTTAAAGCCTAGGGCCAACGAAATATGACAGAAAAGGTCCATAAACAACCAGTAAAAGAGCTTTAATTTACTCTTGCTTTCTCGCACGCGATACATGGCGTCACATGAGCGCGCGCGTAAATAAAGGGCATGCGCAGTTCAATTCTCGTCCAAGGTTGTAAAAGCCAGTCTTTGATCGAGGATTGCTCGAAAACCTACCGTACAACCCATATTGAAATTTTCACAGTTGATTTTTAGGGGTGAATCGCGTTTAGAGCCAAAATTTAAAAAAAGATTCTGTAAGACAGATTTTTAGCTATTTTTGATTTCACATTTTCTTAACTTGCGAAAAATTGGTCTTACAGATTTTTATTTTACTTTGCATGAATGTTAAATCAGAGCAAACTTCTTATTCCTGAAATTTTGAGGCGGGGTCATACGGCTGGATTTTGAGAAAGACGTGCCCAGTCTCTCCTTAGGTACTTAGTCATTCATTTTGGCCATTTGTTGACGTTTAAATTGTTCAAGTTTCACCTAGAATGACAAAGACTTTAGCAAACAGTGACTAGAGAAAGGAAAAACATCTTGGAACATTTTTCAAAAGAGTTAGAAGTTGGGCTGTTATAATCCATCAAGACGGTTGTAAGCTAGGTGATATGTTTCTGGTCGCATTTCAAGTAGTTGTTTTCACGGGTAAATATTGAAAGGAAACATACTGGGGACTCCAAATAGCCTCGTGGAGGGATGGGGGGGGGGCGGGGGTTGTAATGGGGGCTATAATAACAAGTCGCCCGTGTTACAATACTTGAATTTTTGCAAAACTGGATGAAGATGAGGGAAGAACAAAATAACAGGACAAATGGAAGGAGGTGGGGGAGACAACGACTAATGCACCAACCCTTGGCATAAGAGCTCTTCAGCAGGGGTCGTTTTCTCTGGCTTAGAGTTCGAGTTTCGTATTATTGCCCGACAAAACGTGGCGCGCTTGAAGCCAAATGTACCATGTACAAGACAAATTCGTGATTGGGTCCCAAAAAATAGTATGGGTCTGTGGAAGTACTTCGCAGAAACGGATTCTTTTGCCAGTTGTAAAGGGCAGCAAACACGAAGCTACTAAAGCTAAAAGGTGAGGAGACATTTTTGCATAGAGAGGGCGGGCGTCACGCAGAGCAAAAGCATTGCATGACCACTGCGATGTCTTCATTTGTTTATAGCGGGGGATTCCCATATTAGGATAATTTTCGTGCTGATTGGCCAATAACCTCCATGACGTCAGAAATTGCATAATTTTAAAGTATTTGATCGCGCGCTACACGTTCTTTCGTTCTCTCACGGAATTGTCGCAAAGTCGTTTCGAGGACAGTGTTTTGTCTCGATAAATTTACCGGATCTGACGAAAATGTAAGTATAAGCAGTGTAAGATTGCTTCAAAGGCTGCTTATTTCACTGAAGGGCAAAGCAGTTTGGCAGTTCAGTCATATCTCCCGTTAAAAACATACTTTGGATGTGCTGTCTCAAAACTGCAACACGTGAGTACAGTAAAATCGGTAGCATCGGGCTTCGCGAGGCAAAAGGGAGAGGAACTTTTTCACACGTGTTCGAAGCTAAGCGAATGATGTTGTTTATGTCTAATTTTCAAGAGCGAAATAATATTCTGAGAAAACGACGAGTATACATGTATTAAAAATTGCAATTTATCCAAACGATTCGATGAGGGTCTGAAAGAGGGGCGGGGTGGGGGGAGGGGTCCTGATCCCGCATTCCCGCTACTTTTTCACGAGAATCCCGCATCCCGCACTTTTTCATCACTATCCCGAATCCCGTTTTTCTTTCCCAGAAAAATACATGAAAAAGTCTAATTTCTACCAAAAGTTAATAAATGTAAGATGTAGATTGGCCCTTTTGATTTATATTTTGAATTTACACGTGTTTTTAAAGGCTCCTGCAAAAAAGAAATAGCTTTTTGTACCTTAAGGCAATTGTGACCAGGGGTTTTCTCTGAAGCATTTACTCTTAGCGATTTCTGCCAACCCAGTGAAAGTTTTTTAGTGCTTCTCAAAGTTGAACAGGTCTTTGTGTTGGTCGTCACTTAGCAGAACACTGAATTTCTCTTTGTGGATCGCTGAGGTTCTGGTGCTAGAACTAGGAGTATTGTCGGTGGCCGCAAGATAAAACGAGACCAAAACTCTTACTGCAGCAGAGCTGGCATCACTATTTGTTATATCTAAGGCCAGCTGTTGAAAAAATCGCCTCAAGATTACAATAAATGCGAACCTGTGAAGAGACTGAAGAGCTTGAGCAATTGAGTCAATTGAGCATCGAGTCAATAACTGGTATGCTATTACACCACGTGCACTTTTCTGGCATCTGGGTGAAACAAAATACTTTCTGACAGTTTCAATTAGATAACTATTAACCAGGCATACTCTATAGTTTGGTTTGAAAGGAGACACCACTTAGCACTCTCCTTATTGATTCGCTTTGGCCGCTAGAACGTTTATTTGAGTTGTGATGATTTCCCGAATTGCCGACAGGCAGGGGAAAAAAATCCCGCATCCCGTGCCCAAATTTTGGCGAGTCCCACTTCCCGGGGAGCAGTCAAATCCCGGATCCTGTCAAGATATTTATCGTTTTCCCGATTCCCGCACCGTATTTTGATCAAATCCCAGTTCCCGCGAATACCCTTCCAGACCCTCTTCAATCAATTCAAAGATTCAAAGCTTCGGTAATTTACTTTTTTAATTTTCAAGGGGAAATGTAAAATCTACCTTGCAAGATAGAATTTAATAATCTTGAAACTAGCTCCTATCTCAGAATTATACTTTAATATATCAGCAAAGAGGGCAGTTTGAAACTTATGAATTCTTTCAACCATTTGTAGGCAAAGGATCATGCAAGGGGATGTGTCTTTCAGGAGTACTCTTATTGTTATGAAATGATTGAAACGTTGTTTATACAGACCTGCCAACTTGTAAGAACTGGAAAACTGGGAATTTTTTTTTTTTTCAAAATGAACAAGACAACCCAGGGATTTCTTTTAAATCCCATAGTCTGACTAAAGGCACAACCTAGCTGGGGATATTGTGTAGTATCAGAAAATATCTACCAGTATATCTCCCCCACAGAAGACCTTCTAACTCTTGGGAAATTCCAGTTAAGCTTCATACATTTCTTCATTTGTTTTTGGTCAAACAGAATTCCCCTACCTCCAGGAAATTCTCACCCCTTCTGTGGGGGTAGCATGGATATTTTCTGGAACTGCACATTTGTGAAAAAAATGAGTCTTTGAACTGGAACATATGGCAGTGTCTTTCTGATCATGTGACAAAACTAAGGTTTTTAGAGAGATAGGCAGTGGAATCCTTCTTTTCTTACCACCAAGGGAGTTGGAAATTGGTTAAAAATTTTGAAAGATTTAGAAATCAAGGATAAATAACATGATACAGGTTAAGAGAAATTATTTTCCTGCAAAGGTAGTGTAGTCAAAAATTGTGTTGAATAATCCAGCATTTGAAACATCAAGGGTTTGAATGATTGGGCTTTCTATGTACAGTTATTTCCTAATTCAGTCACATCTCTCCTTACAGACACCTATATATATAATGGTTTGTTCATTTAGTCCCAGGGATACCAAATCATAGAAGTGATATAATTTATTCTTAAGCCTTATGATAAAGGTAAGGTCTGCATACGAGCCAAGTGGCCCATCAGGCGGGAGATTATCCCGGTTTCTGTACCCATAAAGTGACTAAGAATATTTTACTCCCCCCTGGATGGGATACTAGTCCATTGCAGAGTTACCACCAGCATTAAATATGCCGGTACTCATTTGTACACCTGGGTGAACAGAGATACAGCCACCTCCTAAATATGAACACAGAACTTATTGTCCCTTTGCAATTGGTAGTTCAACTGAAGATGTAAATTGCTTCATTTTGCTTTTACTTTTTCTCCCTAGATGGCTGTTGCAGAAAAGAAAAATCTTCACTTTGTCGAAAACTTTGGGTTGAGTGGAGCTGCAGCTATCATATCCAAGACTGCGGCTGCCCCCATTGAACGCGTGAAGCTTCTTGTTCAAAACCAGGATGAAATGATCAAGGCTGGCAGACTTGATACTCCATACAAAGGTGTCATCGATTGCACAGCCAGGACGTACAAGGCAGAAGGACTTGTTTCCTTTTGGAGGGGTAAGACAATCACATTTTTAGATGCATATTTAATGCAGCTCATAAAAACAGGAAATCTGATATTTCTTAAAACAAACCAGGGATTTCTGTTCAAACCAGAGACTCACTAAAACTTAAATCATGACTACGATGCCTGCTTTAATGTGTGAATCTTCTAGGCCTTTCAAAACCATGTAAACTCTGCTCAAACAATGGTTGCATTTTTTTCTGCTGTCAGTCATCTTTGTTGGCTTCAAGAAACACCGCAGCTCACTCGGGGGGGGGGGTACTCCCATATATAAGTTACATATGTATATGTGTATGTGCCATTGTGGAGGGTGTGGTTTTCAGGCAGTTTAGTCATGGATACTGGAGAATGAACAGTTTTGGTTTAGACTAGGGTATAATTTAACGGAAAAGTGGCCTGTGTGTAAAAAAAATTAGTTCAAAATGGGGCTCTTTACCCGGTGTTCTATAATAGAAAACAAAACGCGGAAGTGACTTTGTAAGATGTTGGTTTAATTAGCGTATGTTGGACTATGATAGTGATAAAGTTGCTGCATTGAAAATAGCTAGTCTGGTAATAAGGGTAGGGATTTTTTGATACCTAGTATAGGATAGGGTTGTAAAATCAAGCTGATCGTGGTCTACCTGTATACCTGTATGTCCCAGCAGTACACTCCTACCCAAAGGTTTACAGAGTACTCCACCCCCAGAAGCTCACTACAACAGATTCTTAAGGTCATATATCAGTTGGCTGTGATTGGTCAATGACATCCATTTAGTTTGTTTTTTTCTTCAAAGAACACTTCAGATGTAGAGATTTTAGTAATGTGTGACCTGTTTTCTTGCATTCCAGGCAATCTGGCCAACTGCATCAGATATTTCCCGACGCAAGCTCTGAACTTTGCCTTTAAAGATCAAATCAAAGCCCTGTTTAAGCCAAAGAAGTCTGACAGCTATGCCACTAAGTTCTCCAAGAACATAGCCTCTGGTGGAGCTGCAGGAGCCATGTCGTTGCTCTTTGTTTACTCCCTTGACTATGCACGAACCCGCCTGGCAAACGATGCTAAGTCAGCTGGAAAAGGTTCTGAGCGTCAATTCAATGGTCTCATTGATGTTTACCGCAAGACCCTTGCAAGTGATGGCATTGTTGGACTCTACCGAGGCTTTGTCATTTCGTGTGTGGGAATTGTTGTATACCGTGGGTTCTACTTTGGCTTGTATGACACCTTGAAGCCAATCCTGTTAGGTGATGACGCCCCGTTGGTTCTGTCCTTCATTCTGGGTTATGCAGTGACGGTGAGTTCTGGTTTGGCTTCCTACCCAATTGATACCATCCGCCGACGCATGATGATGACATCTGGCCAGGCAGTGAAGTACAAGGGCTCCATTGATTGCACTGTCCAGATTTTGAAGAATGAAGGCTTCATGTCCTTGATGAAGGGTGCTGGAGCTAATATCCTCCGTGGCATGGCTGGAGCTGGTGTCTTGGCTGGTTTTGACAAGTTCAAGGAACTGTATGTTGGCTGGCGTTTTGATGACTAAGACATCTAAAATCAAGGATTGGTGTCTTTAAGGTTATCCTGAAGCCTTTGTAAATAACATCTGACTACCCTCTGGAAGAGTTCCATTCTAAATTGGTGCAATAATATAACTGGACTGACTATGTTGGAAGATGGGAGGAAATCTCATTCTTTTGCAAATGTATATTCTCATTAAAATTCAGCTTCAAAACTGAGTTGAATCTCCAGATTTTTTTTCATAATTAACCGTCATGGGTTGTCAGTCTATTTCCAAACTATCCTATTTCTTTCAACTTCTTTGTGAGTTACTGGCATGAGATTTTTATCCTGAAAGTATCAGGATTTTTTAAGAAGACCAACCGGATCTGAGGACATCGAAAGATTTCCGATGACACTCAAAAGATTTTGGAAGATGTTTTGAGCATATCCCGCAGCCAGTCTAAGGATGTGTTTCACCAAACATTAAGTCGTCTCTAGTACTTTTCCCTTGAAAATCGGACAATTTGGGGAGATGTACCATCATCTACATGGACTTTTCTCTTTTTGTGTTGGGTTGAGTTTCTCATATATCTTGAAAGTGTGTCAGTCAAGACTGCCATAGCCCAAAATTCTCAGCTCGGCACGAGAAATTTGTCCATAAGTATGACTGGCAGGAAATCAACCAGCGTGAAACTTAAATGATTAAGGCACGAGAGTTACCAGGTATACAATTCTGGGCCCCCACATCCATCTGTTGTAAACAGTTAATCGGTTTACAACTGTAATTTTCGACGCCTTTACATGGCAGTACATGTGGTGTCTGCCATCAAGATTATCTAAAATGCTAACATCATCCTACAAAGACAGGAAAAATCCAACACTTGATCTGATTTCCTTTTTGTAATGTTTGTGGTATTGTAACACCTCCATAATTACACGTGTTCTCAACCATCTGTTCAGTACAAAGCTGTGTACCACCCACTTTCCTGTCCTTTTTCGGGGAAAAATTGAGGAAGGATAGGTGACCATATGCTAGGAATATATTTTGCCCCTTGTAATAGCCTTACTTAAGGCGACACTAACCGCACTGAAAAATATAGAGGCATGGCCTAGAGGCATGAGAGCTTCCCAATCTCGAGCTTAACTGTCAATAATGCCTTGTACCACGTATCATTTTTCCAGGGACGTGCAGTCAGTTAGGTGCTGGTTTGCCTGTGGCCTGTGTTGTGGCCTGTGCGAAAATTGTATCCCCAAGGAGACTGAACTCTAGTTACCATTGTCCCACGCCACTAATAAACAAAATGGCGGCAATTAGCGCGGCAAACGATGAGAGCAAATATAATGATGCATTTTGGAGAGTGTAGTTTTCGGTAATGGCAAAACCTGCAGAAGATGAAAGATTGACGTTTTTTCAAAGCATCATCTGTGGGGGAATTGCTGGTGTTCTCTCTAGAACTCTGACCTCGCCACTCGAAGTTGTGAAGGTGTTGGCGCAGGTTGGAACTCCCGAATCTCGCGTTGGATTTTTCAGATCTTTTAACAGGATTTATCGGAGTGAGGGTTTAAAGGCTTTCTGGAAAGGTAACGGAATCTCTTGTCTGCGACTAATTCCCTACAGTGCGATACAGCTGGCTGCATTCCACAACTTGCTGGTAAGCCATGGGGTGTTACCCAGGGTTGTTGTCAAAGTAAAGAAAATCTTTGAAGTTGACTTGGTTTATTTGAAGTGTAGTGTCAATGTGTTCTGCTTTGGCTTATCTGCATAGCATCCAGCTTATTAAAAGGAAACTGTTAAATCCTATCGTTCTACATTAGAAATCATTCAAGTAGTTTTTATTATAGGGTTAATATCATTCAGGTTTAGCCAGAATTATTTTGTAAACAAATTACCCTACAACATGTACTCTCCCTCCCCTCCCCTCCCCTACCCACAAATATCAAACTGAACGTGCACTCTGGTCGTGTCTGGTGAAGAAGGTTGTTTTCATCAGGAAATAAACTGGGACACAGCCTTTCAGCACTGAATAAGCACAATAGAATGAATTGTGCCAGTGATTCATAATATTTAATAAATCTACAAAAAATTGAGAACTTTCAAGACTTACCCTGCCTTTTGTATTTATTGGCCACTTTACTTGAAAAGTACCTGTAGGGTTTTCAGGATAT
>Ga0126338_10002710_pt1 | contig 12252 bp, 7 predicted proteins | sample OrbCmetagenome_2_FD_92529 | JGI IMG/M metagenome (GOLD analysis project Ga0126338, IMG submission 92529) | Coral microbial communities from Petempiche,Puerto Morelos, Mexico - Orbicella C C metagenome | ecosystem: Host-associated > Invertebrates > Cnidaria > Coral | place: Petempiche,Puerto... | reverse complement strand
GGGCCATAAATCGATGGGGAAAAACTCGGTCCGTAACTTACAGTACGGCCCTCGAATTCGGTTATTAAGAGGTATATAGGAGGAAAATTTAACCATCGAGATTGCCTCAGTCATAATTTCAGTCAAAGTCGTATGCTAATGGTGCAAAATGTAAACAAGGACGTCAGCAACGACATTCCTATATACAAGTAGTGTGTGAACTGAAGTGAATGAAATTCTTACGTCAGGCAAACTGTATTAACCTAAATGTACCTGTCAGCCTCTAGCTGTACTCGTGTCCTCTGTAACTCCACTTCCATTGCCGTCACTTGCTTTCTAAGAGTCTTGATAATTTCATCTCTTTTAGTCCTTTGACTTTCACTGTCTTCAGTAATCTTGTGAAGATGATCTTGATACATATTTTCCCTTAAAAACAACAAAACATACTGATTAACACCTTTGTTAAAAGCACACATCAGTAAGGGTTTGGAGTGATTGAGAGGCATGTTTGAAAGGTTACAATATGACTACCAGAGTTTTCACCCATAAAGAAAAAAAAGAGAGTGCCTGAATTATCCTTGACCAGAAAATTTACTCCATAAAACTCCATTACTCCAGCAACATTCTTATCCTTCAGTACAGCTGAGCTAGCTTTCGTAATTTTGGAAAACTGTGAAAATTATTTTAATGGAAAATTAAAAAAAAGAAAAAGAAAATATAACACACCCAACCACACTTAAAGACATCAAGGGTGGATTTAACGAAAAGAGGGAGACAGGAGCTTTTGGTACATGTAGCATGAGTGTAGAAGATACATAACTCGTGTCCCTAGCTTAAGGGAGGTCTGTGCTACGAAAAAAGAACTTCTAATGGGGTGGAGCACGTAAAAGATAAAGTATGTATACAAGCCAAGTTGCCCATCAGGCCAGAGCTAATATCCCGGTTTCTGTAACATGAAGTGACTATGAGTATTTATCTACTTCCCCCTGGATGGGATGCTAGTCCATTGCAGGATTACCCCTAGCATTAAGTTTGCCGGTACCCATTTATTCACCTGGGTGGAGAGATGCACTGAGAGTTACGTGTCTTGCCCAAGAACACAACAAAATGCCCCCGGCCAGGGCTCGAATCCAGACTGCTCAATCTGGAGACGAGTGCACTAACCATGAGGCTACCGCTCCCAAAGGGTGGGCCAGGGACTGAGGTTTAATTTACTGTCCCAATCTCCCCACCCTCTGGATTCACTTATGAGTGATGACACATGAAGAACTTACTGTTGTGTGTAATCGTCCATTATCCTTTCTCTTTCTGCTGCAAGAGACTGATTCTCCTGAATGAGTTGTGTCACCTGAACCTTCAGCGACTCCATGGTCACCTCAGCAGTTGATAGTGCTTCGCCTTTTCTTGCTAATTCCTCTTTCAACTCGTTAACTTCACGTTCACGAGTTTCATTCATTTCATTGGACACATCGCTTAGTTGTTTCTTTAGGGACTCTACCTCCTCTTCTCTGTTTGAAAAGGGCATAATAACAATATTTTTTTCACCTTATTTTACAATCAAAGATCATGGTTTTATAAATATGGCTACATCAACATTTTAATTTTTAAAATGTGTACAGTATACTTTTATACGTGAGTAATACAAAATTAATCTTAACCGCCATAGGTATTTGTCAAAAAAAAAAAATGATTAACGAGAAATCATTATTCCACAAGCTCACACTGGATATGACATGATAGATTAGCCAACGAGGCAAACACAATCATCAATTTGGCTATAATTAACTCATATCCAGCAAGTGCAATGGAGTAATTGTTTATTAAAACAGCCCTAAAATATAGAAAACTAAAATAAATAAATAAATAAATAAATAAAAATGCCCCCCAAAATTATGCATATGCTTGCCATATTTATAGAGCATGGTATAGTTGCTCATATACATGTACCATGAGGGCTGAGCCAATGATTTTGAAACTGCATTATCCAACGATCCAGTTTTAAGTAATAGTAGTTGCACCATTTTCAGGTTAAAAAAAACAAAAACAAATTGGCAACATTTGTTTCAATATAAGAGGAAACCACTGTACACAATCACTTGACTGAAAAAGTTTAACACTGGCAAAAAACTTAATGCAACAATGTTCAATGGCAAAAACACTCAGGATTTATGTGTAGTCCCATTTGGGGTAATTAAAAACATTTGACCAAATGATAATAAAAATAAAAAAAAACAACCAGAAAAAAGAAAAAAGAAAAATCGGGAACAATGGAACAATAATAGCTATATGGTTAATTTAATACCGATATCAGAGAGAAATACAGCCAATCAGAATATAGGAAAGCCGTTGTTTACTCAGTGGTATTACAGCCAACCTTCCTATTGTGTGCAGCACATATGTCACCTGATTGTGTTGGCCAATGTATTTTCTACACTGTGGTATAAAATAGTTATGCAATCCTCTCTCATGGTAAACCATGGAATATTCCACTTCTCACTTGTATTTTCTTTGTACACAAGGCTTGTGTGTATACTATGAAAATACAATTGACTCATGGGATATTCCATGGTGTACTACTCAAAAGCATTGCATAGCTAGAATGTACTATCACAAATAAAAACATGTATTGCCAGGTTATAGGGTTCTTAATTATGGCTTTGCGCATGCACCATTCATGAATCTTTGCTCCAGAGGAATAAATGAGACTTTGAATTAAACCCACTTTTGAGAGCAATCTTCCTTCAGCTTCTGGCATTCTGCAAGCAAGTTTTCCTTCGTCTCCATGAGCTTGGTCACATTAACTTTCAGCTGCTCGGCATTATTTAAAACTTTTGCCATTGCTGCATCTTTGAGTTGTAACTCCTCCTTCAACTGATTAACCTCATGTCCGTGTGTCTCATTGAGTTCATCTGACACACTGCTTAGCTGTCTTTGCAGTGTCTGTGTCTGTTCTTCTTGCTTTCTTCCTTCTTCCAGAAGTGTGTCCTTTTCCTTTAGAGCTTTTGCCAGTTGAAGTTCAAGTGTCTTCTTCTCCTCAAGGAGCTACGAAAGAGCGAACAAGTGCTATTAATAACTTCACTACTTAGCTACTTGATTCAGTTCAAAATAATTTTTTCCGAAAGATTTTCTGTTTTCATTTTTTCTCTTCTAAGCAAGATAAATAATATTATTAACAGCCTGATTAACTTATGATCGTAAGAAGGGTTAAACAGCTTTTGAATAACCAGGCCTGGAGATCGCGCCCATTTGTCCAGGTGAGCCTCAAACCTCATGGGTGACTACAAGTTGTCCATATTTGAGGCACATTTCTTAAGGTCACTTATATTACTCACATATATGGCGAGTGCTATAAAATTATATTTCAATCTCTGTTGAGTAACTACAGTTGTGAACAGACTCATTTTTGGCAAAAACAGTGGCTTGAGAAATGAAGATATTAAAATTAATGAAGAATGAAGTTTTGAAGGGGTATTAATATAAGGGGTGGCAAATATTAATGGCCCTTTGAAAACTCTGGGTCTCGCAAAATTGTAGTCGAATCTCAGGGGTCTCGCAGTCTCATTTTTTAGTGGTTATGTGCATCTCGCAGTCTCAATTTTTATATGAAGCTGTCTCTGAATCTTGGATTCCTTGGTTTATCTGTTTTTATAAATGACATTTTCCTGTCACTTGATATTGAATTTCAATGAAGCAACTTACAAATATTATTTATTATTTCTGAGAAAAAGTTAATCCCAACTTCTTTTAAGAGAGAGTCCACCTGAGGACCATGCAGGCAAGTCTACAGCACACGTCACTGATTCCCCTGAAACCTGGCACACTTAGGTCATTAACCAACTAGTACATTCACCAAGTGCAACAGTTTGGTTTAACTGTCTATTGATTATGAGATATGTCAATTAAACTGTCAGACAATGAAAAGTGTTCAAATTTATGGTAAAAATATACATGAAGTTTGATCATCTGTTGCAAGCTAGAAACAACAGGAAATGACATGATATTTGTACATAGAATAGTTCTAATCTCTAACAACAATAGAACGTTGACTTAACTTCTGTGGCTTATCTCATGTGACCAGGAGCTAAATTTCCATTCCCCCTAGTCAGGTCATACCTACTGTAAGTAGTAGGGTCTCAAAAAGTCGCTGTTTGTAGAGATGCGGTGTTTTTCCAATCAAATTCGAAGCTATCTAAAGCTTGCCAAAGAAATGATCTTTCAGTTTAAAAAGCAAAAACTCTGTAAAGGACTCTGTGGGAAAAGCTCTCTTTGCATTGAACTAATGTTTGTTTGTGACAATATGCAAATGAGCTCGACAAGGAAGTACTGTCAGAATGGAGTGGAAATAATAATATGTAAATAAAACGTTACTTAACGAGAAGAGAAACCTTGTTATGAAACATTTTGAAACTCCAATTTAGTTATTTTGCTAGTATTTAAGCTGCTGTTTGCTAGCTCGCATATAGCTAAGCCGCAAACATCATAAGTTGTCATACAAACCTCGCACCGAAGTGAGACGTTTTCATAGAAAGTCACATCATAGCATTTAGAAATCACTGCCTTGAAGGTAGAATAACATAGCTCGTTTGGCAACTAAGCTTCATTTTGTTGTGTTTCCAACACCATAATAATTTTGCTGAACAGATGTTATCGAGCCACTCGGCCAGCTGGCAGCATCACATCCAAGCATTTTAATACTTCAACGACTTGTTTTACTGATTCTTTACCATCCAGTCACATGTTTTGTTCAAACAGTGACAACAATTTTTTTCTCCGCAACGAAATCTTATATTACTTATTTCTTTTCCATGCAATGGTACCGGTAATCACCAGAACATTGATTTTTTGCATTGTTGTTTTACTATAAGCAACACACCAGCTGGAATGATTGATTACGTGCAAGAGTATGTCACTTGTGACATCTTACAGCTGTATTTCGTATCAAATTTCACCCTGATTCCAATCACATTACGATCGCTAGGCTTCTTTTGAATGCTCTGTTAGAGAGCATTCCAAGAAAGAGCGTGGTGTATCTGGTCGGTACAAAGACCACTAAAGACCTCTGTTATAAAACCACATCCGTGGGTGTTGAAGTGGAATGGAAACTTTGTATGTTTGACGAGGCAGGAGATTCCCTTACTATTTGCCCTCTTCACAATTCCCTTGTCAAGCGGCACATGATAACACATTGATTGATTGATGATAGTTAAAACTCACGCTGACCATTTGACCGCAAAACTATCATCCACTATCACTGACTATGAATAATGGCATCAATTGTCATTCAGTTTGAACTTAATAATAAGTTTTTTGGTCAATTGTTTCCACTCAAATCCAGGTAGGCTCACATTTTTGCAACATAACTAAGCAGAGCTGAAATTGTGGAAAACCTTGAAATTGGTAAAAAAAAAAAGAAGCTTATATCAGGGGGTACTCCCATATAAATAGGACGGGAGTGCTTGTTGTACCTTTAGAGATTTAAAAAGTAGTTATCGTACCTCTTAGGGTGTTCAGCCTTAAAAGGTCCACAGCGGATGCTTTCCCGGTACCTGTTAGGGTATATGGAATTTGGAATCTGGTGCTTACTCAACTAACCTATCCATTATGCCATGACACTCGTTGTAATTCTTTGTTTTCCTGCACTGACATATAGCACGTTTTTGTCCATCAAAATCTCATGATCGTTTTAAACTTTACAGACTTTTTTTGCTGGTATTTATTAAACAAATAAAGGCTTCATAAAATAGTAGGTAAAGAAACTTTTGAAACAATGCCGCATCGTCGATTTTCAAACTTATTTTTGCCCTAAAATCCTTTCCGCTCAACACTTCCTTCAGGGCATTATTTTTAAAATGCGCGTGTTACTAGACCGCTAAGTCATTTGAAATCTCAGTGGTATCATTGCAATCTAATTACTTGATATTCATTACACCAGCATTTTGAGCTGGAAAGGTTTAATGCTTTTACAAATGTTTTAGTCGAAAAATGGATCAAAATATGGTCAATTTTTGGCCTAAATTTGATCATGAGCATGCTGACCGCAATATCTCCTAGACATTCAAGAATTTCATGATAATATTCTACCCACTGCATTACCACCTCATTATGTAACCCTACAAAGAATTTGAACAAAATCTGAGAGGGTCGATGTCGACTCACATTTTAATACTGCATGGTTTTCATATGGACGCTCTCTTAAATTGTCTGAATTCCACAAAAAGCTACTGCAATGTCCATTTTGGCGCCAGAAAAACAGTCGATATCATAACGTAGTGTGTTATAATCGAATTTCAAGTCCCAGCCAGTTTGAACAAGTTGGTCAAAAGGCTGTACAAGCTCATTCTAACTCTCACCTAAATCTGGGGCTCAAATTTTGAGAGTCTGAAAGTCTTTTGCTCACACTCAAAACACTTTGAAGTCTTGGTCTCGCAATCTAAAAGGTCAAAATGTCTCAGGCTCGCAGACAAAAATGCTTGTCTCGCCGTCTCGCAAAGTCTCACATTTGCCATTCGCTGCCCCTAATATGAAGACTACTGGTATTCCAAATGTTTTGTCTCGAAGGGATGGTCTGGAATCTGCCTGGGGATTGCTGTTTGACAAATGAAAAGCATACTGTACATGCCACCCTCTCATGTTCATCCCATGGGTGACTAGCAAAGCAACAAATTGAATATCTTGACTCCTTTAATTGTAACTTACTTGCTTATGTTTATTTTCCTTCTCAAGAACAGCATTCTCTCTGTTCAGAAGATCTCCCTCTCGATTCTGGTAGATCCAGACATGTTTCTTTAGTTTTGCAATTAATTCATCCTTGTGTGGTGCGTCTCCTGATTCTCCAAATGACTCATTGTCACTTCCCTGAATGTGAGATCAAATATATAGCGAAAAAGTTTTTCTACTTGCTGGTCTCCTTGAGTTGTTCTCAACTGATATTTACACAAGAAGCTGGGTGAATCTATTTTGCATTTTTTATCACCTTTTAAAATTACACTTTGCTTTATGAAAACTAATCAATCAAAAGCTCAACAATAATTCATCAAGTTTAAATAATAGAGCTGAAATAATAATGATACATAACCTTTTTGAACTAATCTTAATCTATAGGCATTTCCTTTTTTACAGTTGTATTTAGAATTCTGTTTTCTCCTTAGTTTCAGTTTCAATTAAGAACATTTACAAAGCAATTGAGACAGTGTTTTATCACATTTCCAAACACTTTAGGGTTCATCGAAAATACATTATGTACTCTGCTACATGAATGCATCACATTTTCAAGTCTTGCCTCTGTGTTTGGAAATTTGTTAGAACACAGTCTCACAAGATTGATACAGACCCTTTTTCATAAAATAATGTCTGCCAATTTAAAATTCCTTTGTATCTATTTAAATCTGAATTGTCAACTTATAAATGAAGTTAGTCAGGCTAATTTTAAAACTTACAGAAGCATTTATACATGTAATTGGCAGCCATTTACAAAAATGGTCTACGTTTCATGAATCAATGATGAAATGGAGCATATCGCCCTTGAAAAGCCACCATTTTTGACAATGAAAGGGTATGAAAAAGCATCAATTAAAAGCAGTACAACTGGGTCTCTTGTGTACATTTTGCATCGTGAAACATCTCAAGAGTAGCTGGTACAGCAAGGACTACAAGATGTTGTTTTTTCCTTTTGCCAGCTGGTGCTTACCGAGAGCTCTGAACAGATTTTTAACAATAATACTAACCTTACTCTCCTCTGGTTGCATCTCCATTTCTTCAATCTTTCTTTTGCAGATATCCCTCTCATGTGTCAAGTTGTTAACATCTTCCCTTAGCTTTCCAACATCCTCTCTCTCAGTTTCAAGCTGTTGTTTTAGCTCGGCAATTTCCTTCATCAATTCTGTTTGATGAGCTTCCTGTTTATCAGCAGCGTCCTGATTCTCTCGCTCCTTCTCCTGGTAGGCTTGGAGCTGCTGTTTCATTGTTTCAATGTCCTGATTATTCTCAGTGGTTTCCTGTGGGATTAACAAGCTATATCTTACTACATGAATCTGGGCAGGAATCACATGTTATCAACACCCAGCATGTTGTCGGGAGAGGCAGTGTCCCCAACACTTGCACAAGAAAATAACAAGAAGACACTTCAGACCAATGAAAAACATATCTGTTGATTGTCCACCAGAGATCAGAGGAGCCAGGTGGCTTTGCAGTGCCCAGTCTTTACTCTAACTTGCTTTAGAAGCATGACATGACTAGGATCATTTTGCATGGTTACCCTGGGCTGGGTTGTTCAAAGCCCGATTACACTAACCTAGGATTAGTGAGAATTTTGATTTGAGTTTTGTAACTCTTTGGTCGTGTTTTCTGTTTGTATTGTTTGTCCTTTAGTGTTGAATTTGAAAAATCTCAAACTATAAAAAACATATCCAGCGAAAAACATTTATATCCAAGAAAAATTAATACTTCGGTTAACTTTTAATCCTTGGTTAGCATTAACTGGCTTTTGAACAACCTGGCCCTGGACAACAGTTAGACACCTGTACCCATTAACTCACTGGTGTCAGAGGAGACTGAAATACTATAAGTTAGCTGTCTTTCCCAGAGCCTCCCTATTGCAATACTCTGAAATGGAGTAGGAAAATTGTTAAATTCTTGCACTTGGAATTAATGGCATACAGGATATTTAAGCCAAAAATTAACAGGACGTGGAATACTCTGAGGGGCCCCCCCCCCACCCCCCCCTCCTCACTGTAATGGGACATCACATTTACATGTAATACTTTCCTGCTTTAGCTGATCTTAATATCCCATACCCCATAAATTGCTCCCCTAAATAGCCCACATCCTGGTATTTTTTTAGCTAAATACATTCAATATCCCCCTAATAGAGTCTCAAATGTGCTATGGATGTTAATTGTTTCTTGTTTATTATTACCTTTCCTTTCTCGCGGTCTTCAGCCTTCTTCTTGAGCATCTCATTTTCTTGTCTTACAGCATCAAGATCCTCCTGTAGATTGCTCAGTGCCTCTGTTTGTACTTGAAGCTGTTGGCATAGTGCAGTGACCTGTTCTGAAACTGCCACAGAAGCTTGAGTGTCAGTTATCTCTGGCTTAATTTCTTCCAACTCTATCATCTGCCTTTGCTCGATATCGGCAAGTTTCTTCAAAAGAGTGTCATGTTCCTCTTCAAGTTGATTGTACTGCTGTTGCTTTTGCTCGTTCTCAATTTTGAGCTTGTCCAAATCCACTTTCAGTATTTCTTTTTCTGTTTCTAGCTTCCTGTAGTTCTCAGATTGCAATTCTTCAGGACTTGTCTGAATGTCAGATGTTAGAGAATCCAGCGAAATCAGAGTTTCACAGTCATCATTTTCAGTGTGCTATAAAAATTGAAAGGCATTACAACCCAATGAAAACATTGTAAATCTCTACATATCTGACACAAACTGATACATGTGATAAATCTTAACCTGAGAATGGATTTGCTATCCTGATTTTCATAAGACTACCAGAAATAACCTTCAGAGAAACCTACCTCACATGTATGGTGTGTTGTAAAAGAAGCACTACTAACAAATTATTTTAAACAGGTGTATCATTTGTTTGCTGTAAATCTTACTTGCTCAGCTTCCCGCATTGCTTTTAAACAGGAAATATGCTCCTGCAGTTTGCTGTTGTTCAGTTCCAGAGTATCTTTTTCAGATTCCAATCTCTTGATTTCTTCTTCAAGAGATTTTACTTGAACAGGATTGCCTTGATCTTCTCGAGCAGCATTGCCATGACGGAGAGATGGCTCATTCAGCTTCGCATCCTTTAGTTTTGACAGTAGCTCCTCAAGTTGCAAATTTTTGTTTTGCTCATTCTTCAGCTCAGTTTTCAGTGTGCAATTCTTCTCTCGGAGTTTCTTCACCACCTCTTTAGCATGATCATACCCTTTTCGTAAAGATTCACTGGCCTGCTTTTGGTTTTTCTGCATGCTCGCCAGATCTTGAAAATACTCCTGGAAAATAAAAGATAAAACCATTATATTCATACTTTGTCTTGACAAAGACCTTGGGTAAGGGGGTAGGGGCAATCCCATATATAAACTATAAGTGTATGTGCTGCTGTGAACGGTATGGTTTTCAGACAGTTTAGTCTGGGATAGGGTATAGAAATCAGACAGTTTTGATCTACAGTCATGGACAAAAATGTTGACACATTTGAGCAAAACAAACGCTTTCTATCTGTGTCCTTCCGTAATTTCAAAAAGCATCTCCTTTGTTGATAGCCAAACCACCCTCTCCCCCTTTTCAGTGTTGAAATACGTTCTGTGGACACTGTCACGTGGCTACAACATTGAAACGGGGAGAGGGGGTTGAAATGTAAAAATTGGAGATTGAAAAACTCACCCAGTCAACGAAACAGGTCTTTTTCAGGGAGTGTCTCAACTGCTTTTGTCCATGATTGTAGGATAAGGTATAATTTATCAGAAAGTGGCCAGTGTATAAATAATTTAGGCTTTAACAGGGTTCTTTACCTGCAGTTCCATAATAGAAATCGAAACCCAGAACGACTTTATACGATATTGATTAAGTTGGACTATGATGGTGGTAATAAAAGTTTCTGCATGGAAAATCACTAGTCTCGGATAGGGCAGGGGGTTTTTGGTGTCTAGGTCTAGAATAGGGTTGCAAAATCAAGCTGATCATGGTCTAGTACAGGGTAAGGGTTTCAGTGTTCCACTGGCACACCCCTGCCCAAAGATTTATAGAGTACCACCCCCCACCCCCCCTGCAGAAGATCTTGTTGGGTTGCATTCATGTGTTGAAAACAAAAACAGGTGAAGGCATAACATGTAGATGTGTTCTACCTCGCACATAATGAAATGAAAAAAATCACTATGCATGTATGCAGCTAACTGTTCAAGGAGAAGAGTTAAGATGTCGCCTAGCAGAGGCAGTGAAACAATCGAAACACAACCACATGTAAGTTAATTACTTCAGCTTGATATAAAGCATAAAACGTACAACTCTACCTTGAAGGTACACTAGTTTCGAAACCACCCCTATATCAACAAAACCTTTCTCAAGCTAAACATTACCTCAAGAAGTTTACTGTTTTGACGAAGGACCCCTTTCAATTCTTCATTTTCCTTAGCAAGATTCTGTACTCGTTCCACGAGTTCACCTTGAGGTTCTGCTGTACTTCCGGCATGAGCCAAGCTTTCACTTTTGGCAGGAATCTCACTTGTCTTTCCATCCTCGCAGCTGTCCGAGTGTTGAAAATGTTCATTGCATTTGTCCACCACAACAAAGCCGCCAATACTGCTGCCTTCGCTGCTAGACTGTGAACTACTCATTACCTGAGAGGGAGTGAAACTTCCCGATTCAGACATGGCGATATGGGAAAATATTCGTTGAAAGGAAACTGAGCGAACTGACAAGGATCGTTGAAATAAAGTCCAGCTTAACGTTCAACGCTGACTTAAAAGCAGTTGGGATTCTTGACACGAATTAAATCTTCATGGGAACCCAGTGACGCTGTTAAGATCGAAGTTTCGTGTTCGAGAATATTACAAATCCCACTGTGTTCGTCGTGAAGATCGAAGATATAGCTACGAAATTCAAAAGGGTGCAGAGTCTTTGAATCGTGCCACAAGTTCAGCACAATTGAATGCTTTTCCCACTCAAGGTACACTTGAACTTCTTAGTTTAAAGCAAGGCTGGAAGAGAAACAGCCTCATACAAACACCTTCCTTTTCCACCGCGCACAAAAACACTCACTTCGGAAAACGAAAGCGCCTACAAATACCCCGGATTTTGGCGGGGATTCCCCGTAATTTTCTGTGTCATGACGTCAACTACGTCATTTGCTAAAAACAGACTCGACTCATTCCCTCAATAAACAGCGTTTTGATTCCGTGATAAACAGGGGGATAAACCGCAATTAAAGCTCTTTTTTTTTGTTTTTCCTCACGGTTTAATTCTCCTAGTCCTCAGTCAGACATTATTTGTGATTGAGGTGCTATGTCAGACATTGATTAATGGTTCTTGTGCGCTATTTTATTTAGTTGAAGCTTCTTGTTAAGGTGGTATGGTACCCTAAAGTATGGCGATGTTCATGAAAAATTCAATTTCTTGGAAATACAAGACTTAAGACCCTTGAGGACTGGTCAAAAACATTTTGAAACGACCTTGCCGAATTTCCTTCCAGATGAGTGTGAAATTTAAGGAAAGTACACAGTGGTATAAGTTTTTTCACGTGGCAACGGCCATAGCAACGACTGTTTACTATAAGAACGTCACCAAAAATATAG
>Ga0126338_10002709_pt1 | contig 12255 bp, 13 predicted proteins | sample OrbCmetagenome_2_FD_92529 | JGI IMG/M metagenome (GOLD analysis project Ga0126338, IMG submission 92529) | Coral microbial communities from Petempiche,Puerto Morelos, Mexico - Orbicella C C metagenome | ecosystem: Host-associated > Invertebrates > Cnidaria > Coral | place: Petempiche,Puerto... | reverse complement strand
CTGAATCACGCAACTCTGGAACTTTCCAAATAAATTACAATAAACATCAAAGACGTTTCAAGAAGTTTCAACATTATTGCCAAGATCCTAAACTTAAATCAGATTCTCGTAATACGTTTGTAGTTGTCAGTCAGTCAATCAGTCAATCAGTCAGTCAATCAGTCAATCAGTCAATCAGTCAATCAGTCAATTAGTCAATCAGTCAATCAGCCAATCAATCAATCAATCAATCATTTATCTAGACAGGCAACGTCTATGAGCCAAAAGTTCGTTCAAAATACGTGCGAGTGAACTTAAGATAAAAGCGCATAAAAGAGAGTCAACCGTAAGATAAGTTTGTGGGCGATATTTTGAAAGGACATTTCAATACCTAAATGAATTTCGTTACCTCAGCTCGTGAAATTCCTACATTTTCATGTTTCTTCAGCCTAAAAAGGTACCACTTTCGGGAGAAGCCTTCTTTTATTGAACGCGTACGCCCCCCTCCCCCCCTCCCCCGTACTCATTCGGGACACATACAAGCCCTAAATAAAATTCGTTTTATAGCATCATACTATTTCAAAGAAGCGTTTGTTTTGCAGATTTGATGAGCACCAATAACAAATCGGACGAAGTTAAGAAAGAAAAGATGAAACTCAAAACAATGGAGGCATTCCTGATGCTCGAGGCTGATACAGCAGCCAGTCTAGAGAGAGAAAATCGCGACCCTCAACAGTTCCTTCTTTTGTTGGGAAATATAGTAAGAAATATAGCAAGAGCCTGTCCGGATTAACTTTGTTAGTGTTGAATATTGACGTCCCTTGCCCATTAAAATATCTTGAAAGTGGCTGGAGAGTGTCCAGATTAGCTGTTAAGAAGATTAGTAGTTTAGCAGTTATGCGCTGTCACTGGCTATTAACTGGAAATTAACCTCCTTATGACTTAAACTTTAAAAAACGTAGAGAAAAGTTTGATCAAGAGCTATCAACTGGTGTCATTCAGATTTTAGACTTAATCGTCATCACTGTCATGACGCATATCATTGTCGATAAGAGTACAGACAACGCTAAACCACATTCGATTTGTTAAATTTCTGGAGCTCTTTTTATTCCTCTTGTCTTTTATGACTTTTATCCAGTGAACATCACGTTGCTAAATTTTCAACATTTTGATATTCTGCATGTTTGTTGTAGATTTCAGGTCTCCTAATGGATCCGAGCATTGGAGATATTCGTATCTCTTACGTAGTTTCGGGAATAATTGTAATCGACAAAAAGGTAAGCCACTGAACGGTTTACTACTTTCCTTGTGCTAATTGCATGGTTAGGATTGGAATCTATAGTTATAGCTCATAATTATTGTCATCATTACTGTCACGGTTTATATCGTGTTACCGTTACAATAATACATTAGTGTTATTGTGACTGTTCCCGTTTAATGTTGGTGCCCGTTTTACTGTCAGTTTTAATGTTTGATATCTTCAACTCCCTCAGGTTTTAGAAGTAGAATACACAGATACCAAAAAGTTATGGATGAAGAAGTTGGCAAATTATTTAAGATCTATTAACAACCCAGACGATGCTAGCCCAGATCATTTTGACGTATGTTCCCTTATATACAGGTAAATAACCACTGAAACAGGAAAAGTGAACTGAGGTAGAATGCCCGAAATTAGAAATCCTTTCATGCGTTTCAGTCAAATATTGAAAAATAGCTCTGCACTCGAGTTTTTTTACGAAAAAATTAGGGAAATTAACTGAATGTAAATGGTGAAAGCGATCGAAAAGTTACAGCGTTACCTTATCTACATCAAGAAATAATATTTCCCCGAAGGGCAGGTACTTACTTACCTGACGGGGAGATGTAGTTCTTCGGACTTCCTCGTAGATTGATACGAGCAATACAGGTGCAGAGCTCAACCACATTTTTAGAAAAGTTTAAGACGTTCCTTGCTTCTCTGAGAGAGTAGTGCGAAGGTGACAAAAGACAGTAATAAGGAGGGGAGAAGTCTGATCCGACTCTGGTTGGGGAACAGTATTGCTGGTATCAGTCTACAAGGAAGTTGGAAGAACTTTATTTCCCCGGCAGGTAAATATCTTCCTTCCGGGGAAATAATGTTTTTTGTTCACCCTCTCTCCGATTAATACTCGCAATACATGTGCGAACTATAAGGGTTGCTGGATCAAGTATCCAAAATCTTGAACATGCAGTAGCTTTAATAACTGTTCCGCTAACTGTAGCATGAGGAATCCAGTAAATCCTGACCTCCAGTAAACTGTAATGACACATAAGTAATGCCCTGGCAAACTCCCCCATTGTCGTTTGATCTCTGCCGATTACCAGTCCGTTGCTACCAGAATAGTCTTCAAAAGTCATCCGCATGCACTGCGACAGAAGTAGAAGCATTCGGAGTGGAGTGGCTGGTGAATTGGCAACGGAATTCAAATGTTGGAAGCGGAGATATCTCTTCGATTCCTGGTGTATCGGGACTGCGTAGTAACCCTTGACCTTGAAGTCGAGCTTCATCATATAATCGCCCTGGTAGAGGAGAGTGCGGGCAGTAGCGAGCCCCTTTATTGTGAGCTTCTCCTTGGGGGAGAAATCTTTTTATTACGTTCAAGTTGATCACAGAACGAAATTCCCCTGTGTTTGATCCCCTCTCCAGCAGAAGGGGTTTAAACGAACCGCCGTGGGCAAGGATGTACTCTGGAAACTGCCCCCTTGGACATGAGAGACTGAATTGCCTCTCTCATCAGTTCTGCCTACTGCCCCTCCTGGACCACTGTTGGTGGAGCTCGCCACTGACATGGGGTCATGACAAAGGGTATCTTGTATTCCGAAACAGCTTGAAGGATCCATTTGTCTATCGAAAAAAGCTTCCGATTCGTTAGGAAAGTTCATTGTCGGTTTGCCGTTTGATTGTGTAGGAGTGAGAGGAGATACGCAGATGGTTCTGCTGTATTTAGCCCCTGACCCTCCAGACTAGTGTCATTTTCCTTTTCAGCCTGCCCTAGCCTGTTGTCCCCGCCTAAACGGGGTTTGGTCACCAAAGGATGACCCTGTGGCTTGTTGCCTTCCTTAGGCTTACAAATCCGTTTGGAGTTTGATGCCTTGCCGTGAAAGTGTGTCGTGTAACTGATGTGCGAAAAAAATGTTTATCTGTTAGTAGGCCCTTGCCAATGCCTGTTTCCCTAGATCAGCATTCTGAAAAGTATCGTTGCCGCCAAACATTCAGACGTACAATGACGTTTTTATACACGACCCCACAAGCTTCTAGCTTTAAAACTCATCGTGTTGAAATAAAGGCTTCCTATCCCCCTATCCTATCCTACGTTGCCTAGCATGGCAAAAGCGTCTTCTAACATTTCCCGCATGACATCAGGATAATTCCATTTTCCCCTTCCTCGTCAGGGGGTGAGTCCAGGTGCATCAGCGCTGATAGTATTGGCCCTGCCACTGTGATAATGGGCCCCTGCTGCTCAGCAAGACCATCGTCAAAGACAAAGACATCTTCGGTCTTCCGCACGGCGTTTGATTTTCGGATTTCTTCCTTCATGCCTGCCTCCATAGTGGGTTCCCGCATGCCGGTGGGAGAATTGGCTGATAACTCCTTCCATTTCGCCTTGGTCAGTGGCTTAGTAGAAGCTTTGGTGGTAAGGTCTAAAAGTTCTGAAGAGAGCTCAACATCTTCCACTGTTGCATAGGAGCGTTCACCCTGATTAGATGGATACGGGGTTTTCTTTACAGTTTGAGAACGAAATGAGTCGGATGCAGCACTCTTGCTTGGAGGTTCTTGCGATGTGATAGACCTCATGAAGAGAGGAACTTTCATAAAATAACAGGGAGAGCTTTTGCAACAGACCACTCTATACGCCTTTCCAACCCGGGTGCCGAGCGACCACAGCCATCTCGGCCGAAGCCGACTTACTCATATTGCCTTGAGAGGACAAAAAGGGCGGTCAGTGGCGCATGCCTTCTTGAAAAAAAAATCGTCAGTTCGAACAAGCACCCACGAAAACATCTCGCTCAATCCGTTGGAAGAGTGACCTTCTTCTGTCAAAACGACGATAAACACAGAAATTAAACCTGAAACAAAGCTTACGTTCTCTGATTTAGAATCATTCATATTGATGACAAAATTGTAGAAAACGTTGCATAAAAAATTCATAAACTGAAGATGTGGTCGACTGAACGAAACAGGAAGCAAGGCACGCCTTGAGCTTTAAACCTTTTTTTTTTTAAAAATGTGGTACTCATACCGTGTGCGGTCGCGCTCTACACATCTACATGTATTGTGAGTATCAGTCGGAGAGGAGGTGAAGAAGAATTTGACAAGAGGGAAGAGATAAATCAGGTAGTCTGTCCCTTGCCATTTCACAGATATAAGCAGAAAGTACAAAAGCTATTCTTACGCTTGTAAGGAGTCAGCGTGGCCGAGCGGTTAAAGCGCTGGACCTGAAATCCGGAGGTCGCGGGTTCAAGTCCCGCTCTGACCACTAAGCTGGAGTTGTTTCTCGGTAGACTCTTGTTCAACTCCTTGGTCATGCTTGTGAATAGCCAACTGGTCTGCCTCAGGCCAGTTGGGATTTTTAAGCCTATTATAATCAGTGGATATATTTGTTTCTTTCAGTTTAAGTGGCATGCCTGTCAGCTAGCTAGGTGTAGCTAAGTGCATTGACCACTTTAAACAACAACATTTGAACATTTTGAACATTTTGAACATTTGAACAGAAATTCTTAGACTGACCTTGTTTTGTTTTCTTATCCTTTCGCTCAGCATGAGAAGTGGAGTCGGCGGTAAGGAGACATTTTTTCTGTCACTTAATTATATGCCAGTTAAATTTTCTTCGCTGTATTTATTAGCAGCCTTCATTTACATTGAGCCTTCTTCACTTCCTTCGCTCTATGCGTGTCTGAATGTTGCTCTCAGTTTTTCATGCACAATTCAATTCCGCCTTGCATGTAGTTTTCGGTTAGTACTTTATCTCTTCTTTATGATTCAGGACTCGCTTCTCTCAGGAGCATGTGCAAGATAGTGGCTGGAAACGTTAACAATATGGTGGGCCTACAAACTGCGCTCGTAATCGCTCACGAAACTGGTCACAAGTATGTCTAACTCTTTCTTGACGTTCAGATGGTGTAAATTTAGTAACATAACAAATGAATTAAAAGCTTATTTTTTCAAAGTTCCTTTACAAGTGCTCCAGACGCTTCACAGCTGTAAAGATATCTTTTTCTTTAATAGAATAATATTAGTTTGTTTCTAACGAAACGTTTACACCCCCTAGCACTTGTACAATCGCTGTAAGTTTTTCTCTGTCTTGATGTATTTCTTTTGCTTTTAGCTTAATTCTCGCAAAACGTGAGGGCAATTTCCATATGCCTTGCGCTACGTATGTTGGACTGAGTTTAAGGGTCTTGGGCCGAGTTTTTAACGGCTCGAAACTGAACTGGTCAAAATGACGCTGGCTACTAGTCAAACATAGCTTCATTCTGTTGTTTTGATCATTTCGTTTTCTAAAAGCACTGCCACTCATCAAATGGACTTTATTTGCAAAAAATTACAGTTGGCTGGATAACAAAAACACGCATTGTTCGCGTTTTTCATACATGTTTTTATTGCCAAGTTATGGAAAAGTAAAATCAAAATCATTGAATAAAAGAATTTAAGAATTTTATCTCCGAATCTCAGGTCTGTCAGATATTCCGTGCTTCAGTTAACCCAGTTCTCAAAAAACTATAAAGTTCAGTCTAGAAACGCTATATTTGGCGGCCGGAAATCAATGAAAACATCTGGAATTTATTTTTACTTCTTAAAGCGATCAGATTCTCAAAGGAATAAACATCCATATGAACACTTTTCCTAAAGAAACCCTAAAGAAATATGAAGTATTCAAACTACTAAAACATGAAGCGTTAAAACTGCTAAAACATGAAGTATTCAAACTGCTAAAACAGGAAGTGTTCAAACTGCTAAAAAATCGAGTGCTCAAGCTGCTAAATTATTAAGTCAGTGTTCCAACTACTAAAACATGAAGTGTTCAAACTGCTAAATCATGAACTGTTCAAACTGCTAAAACATGAAGTGTTTAAAGTGCTAAAATATTAAGTGTTCAAACTACCAAAATATTAAGTACTCAATCTGCTAAAACATAGAGTGTACGTTCAAACTGCCAAAAATTGAAGCTTTGAAACTGCTAAAACATGAAGTGTGGAAACTACCAAATATTAAGTGTTCAAACTGCTAAAACATGAGTTGTTTGAACTGCTAAATTATTAAGTGTTCAAGTGTTGACTTCGCTAAAAATACCAGGATGAATCACTCTTTTCGAGGTACGTGACAGCCTTCCCGCGGCCATCATGTGGTGTGAAAACTTTAATTTATAAATACTGCACTGGCAAACAGAAGGGTGCTATTGAACTAAAAACTCGCACGAAGATCTATATTTTGGAGGTCGTAAAGCCAATAAATATATAAACTCAAGCGATCCCAAGCTAGATTTTTGATATCAGAATTTAATGACGTCAAGTGAAAACAATGAATACGTTAACTACAGTCAACCGCATAAATTTGTATTTGATAATGACGACACACTGTTACAAAAGGCCATGGTTTGTAGCTTGTCTCTTAAAAAATGTTCTTCCAGTTCTTTCAGTTGTCATCAATACAACAGCAAAAATAATGTAGCAATAACGACATAAATGAGTTTCCTTCTTGTTCCCTCTAGCATGGGTGTGCCTCACGATGGAAGCAGGGCCGACTGTCCAGAGGGTACCTACATTATGGCACCCGCACTCCCAGGGGGTCGATCCGCTGAAACTTGGTCTCCGTGCAGTAGCGAAATCATTCAAGATTTCCTGAAGTAAGAAGAATGGGAAGAGAAGAAAGGAGTTATTTTAACTAGCGTTTCCCTTATTTATACCTAATGAGCAATTTTTATGTGTTTTACAGTAGTAACAGATCATCGTGTTTAAATGACAAAGCCCAAAACGAAGCAACAGTGGTTTATAAGGAAATAAAACCGAGAAGTATTCCCGGCAACATAAAATTTGACACACTAGGAGTCAGGACTGCACGTGATACAACAAAGTTGATTGATCTTAAAAAGTTCAACCAGGGGAAACAATTAGAGAGGTTTCCTGGCGAAATCATGAGTGCAGACGATCAATGTGCCTTGCAGTATGGAAAGAACCACAGACAGTGCTACCAAAAAAGGGTAATCATTGTTTGCATTGCTATTGAATAGTTATTCTACAAGTGCAAATTTTTATACCTCATTCAGTTATCTTCAAGTTGTCTTACCCTTTCATTGCAGACTGACTGCGGTAGCTTGTGGTGTACATTGGACGGATACTCATGCTTTAGTCAAACTGCCCCTATCGCAGATGGAACTCCCTGTGGAAGCAGACAGGTAAACTGACTTTTTTAACGTCAGTATTACACTCTATGCAAAAGGAAAAACAAGAGCTAAAATTAGGAAAGGAAAGGAAAAACAATTAAAAATTAGCTTTTCCATCGAAAATTGGCACTTTGAACAGACTGTTTCCAGTTCCATTTTCAAATAGAAAATACATGTTATGTCAAATTTAACCTTCGTGGAAGTACGAGAGGGCGTATTTTAGACCTGGTAGTCAATTTCCTCATTACAAGAACATTGAAACTTTACCGACGAATTGTAGCCAAATATAAAGCAACATCACGCGCTCCTGAAGGCGTGAAAGATCACTTTTTATTTTATGAAGTTGACAAACTTGAAATTTCTTAGATTTCCAATTGATATTTCAAAACCCTCTGGTCTTTGTTTATTGAAAAAGTCACTACAATTGCTCAGAGCTTTCGAAAATGCCTTTCGCTGCGTTAAACGATCATTGCAGCTCTCAACCAATCGGCGTGCAGATTTTCTTTTTCTTTCCGGGATTTGTTTTCTCATTTCATAATTCATATATTATATACATTACAGAATTGTTAGGTTTTGGTACGCGAAAAAATTAAATTAATTAACTAATGAATTGACTAATAAATGAATTACTAAAATAACGTGGTTAAATCCCCGCAGTGGTGCATTAAAGGAGAATGTGTTGACAATGGACGTCCTCATATAAATGGCTGGTGGAGCGAGTGGTCGAACTTTACATCCTGTTCTCGAACGTGTGGTGGAGGAGTACAACACAGAAAACGAACATGCACAAACCCACCGTATGTGTTTACATGCCACTTAAATAATCACATTTATTGTATGGCAAGCTCCGCGAGCGGGCAAGATGAATCAAATCCTGCGCTGTGATTGGCTACCCGAGCGGGCAAGATGGGGCTATCTTGCCCGCTCGGGACTACCCGCCGTGTCCTGCAAGAAAAATTTTCCCGAAAGGCATATAATAAATCCTTTATTGACCAAGCTTGTTCGGTCAAGATGGCTGAATATTGGCCTCGCTCTTTTTTTGCGAGTTTATGGACCTCAACTCCGTCTCGGTCCATAAACTCGCAAAAAAAAGAACTTGGCCAATATCCAGCCATCTTGACCTCACACTTGGTCAATAACCCATATATATCACACATTTCATGAAATTTGGTCTTTTCCTCTAGATTTGACTTTTAACTGAGCTGCCAAGGACCTTCTCAGTAATTTATTGACACCATGAGTGCCCTTGTTCAGTAACTAAGTAGATTAAACACTTTCCCTATTTTCGACTTTGGTTGTATGCATTATTTTCTCAATTGTCCTAAATAAGTATCGTATATCAGTCAAATATACATCATCTGTGTATCACAACCAATCATGTGGACAGTAACCCTTGTCGATATTCTATTTATCAACTATTGGTATTTACCTGTAACCAAATGCGGTAGCGTGTCACCATATTATTGTTGTTTCCGTGGCTTTTCACGTGTCTAGTTGGTGTGAAAAAGGTATCATTATCTTTTCTACATATAATTTTCAATCATAAAGGCCATCGAACGGAGGGAAAACATGCGAGGGAAAACCAACAGGACATTGGAGAATTTGTAGCATTCAGGTATGTGTGAATTCTGTTTTTGTTTTCAATAAATATAAAACAATTGATAAGTACTGCTCCTTCCTTTCTGTAATGTATATTTACATCCCTTTTATTTTAAATGCAGTGTCTTTATCTGCTTGAACTCATTCATAAGGAAGACTGGATGCACCTTTAATAGAAGAAAACAATGTTGCACCAGGCTAAACCAGCCAGCACCCAATACGACCATACACATATAATGAGAGTTTACGATCATAATTTAACGGATTGCAAGCTAGAAAGCCTGCAAAAAAAAGGAACAGGGGAGGAGGCAATTTGCGAAAAAATTGTACTCTCCTGTGGGCTCAGTACAAATCCTGACCAGGAAACAATGCATTTGAAAATGCTCATTGCTTTTGTCACAGGCTTGCCCTGGAACCTCGGTAACTAGTTACCGTAATGAACAGTGTGTGAAAGCAAGAGGACCTGGATCATCTGCATTTTACTACGGAAGTGAGTATTGCTGGATATGGAACATCCGTTATGATTACGTTTGCACATGTGGTCGATACAGGCTCTGTTGAATCTGTACAAAGCTTCCCGTATTCTTTTTTAAAAACCATCCCTCTCCGAGGCTTGATTGTCTCCTATTACCTTACTGAGATCATTTAGGAAGTTATCTTGAGACCATTGCACGTACAGAGGCATACAAAGAGTGTTTTTCTTGAAACATCTGTTCTCCATGGTGGCTGGGAAACCGATCAGCACTTCAATTTGTTAACCACACCCTAAATAACTTCCTAAGCAGACGTTCTTTGGGCTCGTTCAAGTTGCGCAAATTGGAAACACGTCTTCTGAAACACGGGGCTATTTATGTAGCCCAATCAGCGCACTTCTCGATCAAGGCAACGAACTTGGGACCCGGAGAACTTTTGCAAGAAACTTGCAGGAGATGGATATCAGCGCGACTTTTCAACGAGTGTTTAGACATTAAAACCGTCGATATAAATCCTTATCAGCGAGAAGCTACAGATTATTTCGTAAAGAAAAAGAAGGACTTCTTCGCGCGCAGACATTCGTTTGGCTAGTTCCTGGCAAAATCTGACAGCCTACGGGGAAGTCTGCTAGCCTGGAACTTGGAAAACGATCGCAAGACACCAAAATACGAATGTGGCATTTCAACGAGTGTGTAGGACATTCACGATATTTCGTTTAAATCTTCCTCGAGAAACTATAGTGTATTTCGCAGTAAAAAAGATTAGGTGTTCGTACGTCTGCGAGCCTCCTCAGACTGGATTAGAATAATTGTGTATTTAGTTTGTTAGACAGTTAGTAGTTCAGTTGAATTCGACGTTACACGCCACAGTATGCCATGCTATACTTATTGCTTCAAGGGAGTCTGGTCAGTTTATGATTTGCTTCTTATTGCACAGTGACCCAGCGCCGATTGGCTCCTAAATAATTTTCTTGTGATCTCCCATTGAACTTTACGAACAAAAGGAAAGGAATATGCTTTTTGTTTCGGCAGACGTTCATGAAGGAAAAAGATTACTTGAGGAGCCCAAATAGCGTCTACGAAGGAGACTACATCCTAAGTCAAAAAGTGGATATTTCCTCAAGGTTGTAATTGCTGGTTGATTGAAACTCTGAATACCATTTCCACAACTCCTCTTTTCTCACTGAAAGTACGTATATGGCCCTTGGAACCACAGCCATCCACTTTTCCCCCCTCCCACCAAAAGTGGGGATATGGCCATGGAGCCACCACCCCCTTCCCTGCGTGTGTTACGTATTTGTTGGTGATTTGCTGAGAAGGAGAAGTTGTGACTTCGTGTAATTTTCTGTCCCTGCAACGTTTCTTGTAATGAGCAGATCCATGCAGCTTGTATTGTAAATTGGGGAACACGGCACAAGGATATGGAATCGTTGCAGACGGCACCAGATGCAAAAAAGACCCCTCTATTTTTGATGTCTGCATCAGAGGCGTTTGTAAGGTAGCGTATTTGAATATTTTGCATTACCGTTATGTGATGATAGAATTACTTAATGGATTACAAGTATGAGAACAATCAAATAACGTAAATTTTAGACTTTTTAACGTATCTAATACAGACCGAGGGCTATAACTGTTTGCTTTAAAACACTAAAATTGGTTTTGCTGTTTGCATATCGAGACAGTTTTCAAGGAGCAATGCCGTACATCATCACATTAAGTTGAAACAAACAACAACAACACCATTGGCTGAAAAAACTTTGATTTTCGTCACCAACTTTAGTAAATTTGGTAATTTCCTATTAACAAAACACATATGTAGAGAGATGAACTTAAAAGGCCAGTTTATTTTTTTTTATTATTTCAGACTGCTGGCTGCAATCAGGTTTTGGAATCAGATGAAAAAATTGATAGATGTGGAGTGTGTGGGGGGAATGGAAACTCGTGCAAACATGTGAAAGGTGTATACAACAGACAATGGAAGGAAACTGGTAATCTAAACTGATTTTGAGTGTTACTACAAAAGGGTCTACAAAGGTAGTCATTTAACAAATTATGTCTGCTTAAAAGATCAAACCAGCGAAATCAGTAATATCATTAAGGTAACGGCTTGACGTCATTGCTACCCAATAGCACAATTTCTGAAGATGTCCTCGAAGACCAACACAGCTACTTCTCGTTTAGTACGTTTACGTAATAAACGCGAAAAAAGTAAATTCTGATAATAACCTGAAACTACAGTGGCGTTTAAATTTGCCCTTAATAAGATGACAAAGAGAAAAGAAAGTGGATTCTGGTAGTTACAGAAAAATCCTCATCGTCTAAATAGTGCCATGGGCAGAGGTCACTGGCTTCTTATTGTCGCAATACGGATGCCTTATGTCCACCCCATTTTTATCTAAAAATCGAGGCTTTCTGAAGACTGGGTTTCAAGAACAGAGAAGATGAGAAAATCCTTGGCAAGAATTTGTCTCATTCTGGAATTCCATCCCACATTCAGTGAAATTACTAATGAAATCTAAATTCCGAAGTAAAATAAGGAAAGTACTCCTTGATACAGAAGTTCTGTAAACTAACATAGTTTATTAATAATAGTACTCTAGTTTCTTATGTATGTGCAAATTTACTACTCAGATTTCAGATTTTGAGATTTTGTTGTAAATTCTCATTACTTTTTTTCTTTCTTCCTCGCCTCGGCTAGCTCTGTAACTAGTTGCGGGGGCAAGCAATTCTTGCAAATCTCAATAAGAAAATAAAATAAAGTTAAAATTCAATTAAAAGTTTAAAGGTTTCAAAGTGTTATTTTG
>Ga0126338_10002708_pt1 | contig 12256 bp, 5 predicted proteins | sample OrbCmetagenome_2_FD_92529 | JGI IMG/M metagenome (GOLD analysis project Ga0126338, IMG submission 92529) | Coral microbial communities from Petempiche,Puerto Morelos, Mexico - Orbicella C C metagenome | ecosystem: Host-associated > Invertebrates > Cnidaria > Coral | place: Petempiche,Puerto... | reverse complement strand
TTTGAAGAGCGTTTTCGAAAAGCTTCGTTTTCGTGACGGATTAGTGTGGACACCTAACCGTAGAAATAAACCTCCGTTTTCAAATTCCTCCGGCGTATTCCTTGCAATACTCACTTTGGAGGGTAGTGTGGACGTTTAGCGATAATTCCAATGGGCCATAAGGTTTTTCCGATCGCCTGGACTGGAACAGACAAACTTTTACTTCTTTTTAAAATTATTTCTGTTTTTTTGCGTGAAGTTAGCACCACATAAATTCATCATTCATTACAAAGCCTTCTCTTCCCTTTTCAGGGGTATTTTTCATCACGAAGACCGACGGAAATGTAGACGTGTGGGACCTACTGGACAGGTGATTAGCTTCTGTTTTCTCCTTACAATCTCAATAGATTTTCAAGCATCCAGGTAATGAGATTAAAAAAAATCATCAACTAGGAATTACTGTTTTGATGCATCACCAAATTCTCAGAATCCATTTGAAGAGAATTCATTGAAATGACTAAGGAGAATTTGTATTCAAGTTGTTTTGTTGTTGTCAGGTCGCACGAGCCTTCCTTGACTCAGAACGTTACTGCTGCTCCCATCACCACAATTTCACCTCACCAGGTTTCAAGTAAGTGTGACAAAGGGCTTGTATGAGTCTCATATTCAAACATTCTACGCGTAAAAAAGCCAAACACATGTAAAAATACAAAGAGTACCACACAAAAGTACTGCTCGATTGCTTCAATACCAGTGGTTGCTCACTGGGGCTTTCCTGTTCCTGAGCATTGTACTCTAAAGTTGCATGCAAATTGAACTGAACTAGATCTACAGCTTTAAAATGTTTTATAGTAAAAGGTTGTTTTTTTCATTAACATGAAAGTTGAGTGATAAAACTCATAATAAACAGGGATAGTTTACAGTTGACGCCCCTTGATCAGAAACGTGCAAGCGTGTTCATCGGATTTGCCCTTACTCAAATTTTCCTTATGTAAGAAAAAAGTTGCGTTTTTATTTCAATCGTCCAACTGGCTTATGGGAATTGTATTCAGTATCAGTATTGAATGCTGTCTCCGTAGAGATAATGTCGTTTTTAATATGTGTCCTTTGTCAGCTCTAGCGTTTACTTCTCCCTAGCTGACCATCTTGTTTGTTTGTTTATTTGGTTACTTAGGTAAACAACAGCTGCTAGCTGTAGGTGACAGTATGGGGACACTGCATGTGATGGAGGTTCCGTGGAATCTCAGGCACCCATCAGCTAATGAGGTGAACTCTCTTTACTGATTTCCCCACATTCTCTGTAATATTATTCTTCTCGGGAGAAGTTAGTTTTTCGGTCTGGTTTATCTTGATCAGCTCCCTTGTCCACATAACATATATTTCATATCAACAGCATTTGGACACTTTTCCCCCAATTTTTCCCTCCTCCTCCTCTACACTGTTTTGTTCCCTGCATGAAAGGACATCTTCGGAATGGGGACTTTCCTGTGTAATTGTCAGAACTCATAACAATCAATTTTTCTATTCTTTAGTTTTCGACGGTTTAAGGTAGCTCTGAAATCCCTCCAAAGAAAGTCGCGGGGCTTAAGGTTAAAATGGAAGGAGCTTTTTTCAGTCTACACTGTGGCAATAGTAAGCTGTTACACCAAGAAAAAAGTTTTTGATACTATTATTTTTGCATCAACTGTATCACAGTGGTAGTTTTACCATTTGCTTTCAGCGAAAATAGCGCACTGATAAAGATTAAGCTACAGTTGGTTGAAGTATTGCTGTTTTTGACGTTTGTTAGGCAAATGCTATGGAGAACTTCTTCGAACGAGAAGTAAAGCGACTTGCTTTTGTGGAGGAAAGAATGAAGATACGAGAACAGGAAAAGAAACAGCTGGACGCTGAAGAAAGCAAACGGCAACAGGTTAGTGATAAAACCAATGCACAAAACTACCTTGAATCGAATTAGACATTAAAATAATATTTTACTAAGATATAAATACGCCAAAGAGACAGTAATAATCTAAAAAGAAGCAAGGATGGTTAATACTGGGCGAAATTGAGATGGATTACGTGTTGTGTTTTTGGACGACACTGTATGTTGGAGGCAATCTTGCCAACGTACTCGAGATAACCCAGTCTCTTCGCAGCCGTTATCTGGGTCGTCACCCAAATGCCTCTCTTCAGTGTTTGTATGTGGCTGGGACCGTTACCAAGTGTCCGTTAGCGGAGGTTCGACTGTATACTGTTTAGTAAAATTCACTTATTTTTTTTTTTCTTTATTTTTGTTGAATGCAACAGGAGGGTAAACGTCAAGAGGAGAGTGACGCAGATGTAGAGGTCCGACAAAGAATGGTAAGATTTAGCAGGTTCTTGTTACTACGCTTTGTGATTGGTTAAAAAAAAAACCCTCGCGACACCTACTTGACCAATCAGATACAAGACCGAACCATACGCGTGTGGGTCACACGCGTTTCCCGCCCTTAAAACCAGTCACGTGTATTCGCTTCGAGTGCTCATTGGTTCATCAGATTGTCTTCGTTGGTTCCGATTGGCTATTTAATTATAACTTTTTGTCTCAGCACTGAACTGAAAGTTGCTCTTTTGCAGTCCGTTCTCTTTAGCAATTGCTTTTGTTCTGTCGTCGTCCCCGTTGAAAATACATTTAAGAAGGCTCTCAACGTTTTCCCTTTTGACTATTAATAATAGCTGTTTTTGATGGAATTGTGCGAAAAAAATTAGCATAACCTGCAAAAGATTATCTTGCGTTCAACTGGATCTGAATGAACTTCTGAAATACGTACTTAAATCCCTTAAACGGCTGTTATTAACTTTGGAATATCTCTCAATCTTTTTACAGTTTCTATTTATGCCATGTTTTTTTTAGGAATATCAGGAGTATTTACAGATGGAGAAACAATTACTTGAAGAACTTGGCATAAGAGAAGAATCTGACGATCTTGAAGGAACTTAATATTAACCTGCCAAGCCAAGATTACGAAACGATCATTTTTTGAAAGTTTATGGCAAGATTTTTAGGCTGATAACAAAGAACGCGTTTGGTTACCAAATGACGTTCTGATGTAAATTGTGTATTTTATCAGTATTGCTGTATATTTTGTTTCAATTGTGTGTTTTCAAATCCTTGTCTTTGTGCGTACGTCACCTATTTTCTCTGTTTATTTGTACGCAACCTAATCAAATCCTCGTACTCCGAAATACCCGAAAAGTTTCCGATTATTGTATCAACTAATCAAAACATTGCACGAGCAATTCCGAACTCCCCGGACGTACTCACGTCAGCTTCACGTCATAACATTTCGTCTTGTTGCTTAGCACCTCTTACGCAATCCACGGGTAGCTTTACGTGCTCGTCTTTCTGTGGTGTTGTTTTACAGAACATTTAACCTGTCGTTTGTATATATTATGGTTTGGTTTGTTTTGCATTTCGCTTAACTGTGTAAAACGACAACGTCATGAAGGTTTTGTGAGACTTAAATAATTTTTTATATATAAATAATGTACTTTTTTTGGAGAAAGTCAGTTGTTGCAGGTGCTTTTTCCAATTTGACACCTATCCAGAGATGACAAAACACTGTGTTCCTCAAGAAATGATAATAAAAAATAACCTCGTGAACTTCAACAATTAAACACTGTGTAGCTCTCTTTGTTTTTTGGAACATCGAAGATATTACTCGTTACCTTTCTAATAAAGTTAGTCTTGCGACGTTTTTTATTTATTTATTATTTTAACCTTTATAGTTTCCTGTGTCTACCTGTCTGCCTCTTTTAACATTTAAAAAAGAGAGATAAAACGGTTGTGAATTCAAGAGTCACTTTGACTTCACATCGAGGTTCTTTTGTTCTGTTGTTGCTTAAAAGACTAAACTATGACAGGTGAAATGATGCGAGCTTCGCGAGTGGCAATTCTGCAAAGTGCCTAATATTATTTCATCCTTTTTTACTTTCATTGTCAATGGGCCCATCATAACGAAATGGTCAGTCAATAACCAAAAGGTGTCTTACTGTCATTTCATTTACTTACTGAACTGTCCACGAAAAAGTGTTGTCGAAGCGAGTTTATCGTTGAAAATTGGTATATGCGTTCGCCACAGAAGAGATAGTCATTCTTTTATTTTTCCAATCAACCCTTGTGGGTGTATAACTTTTAAAGCCATTTGGACGTGTGATTATGCCTTAAGGGAAATTGCAAAAAAATCTAATTACCTTTATGTTTCCTCTCTTATTCACATCGGCTAAAAACTTGTGTAAATATCGCCTACTCGAGTGCAGTTCATCCGACTTGTAAATTTATTACAAAACATATCCTCGAATTTGTTTATTTTCCACTTTTTCTATCGGCCTGGAATCGAAACTCACAAACGACCTAAATATTGTAGGGTGTGTTGAAAGGAAAAGCGGTTTTTCGCAAGGTTTTGTTCGTTATCTTATTCCAGCATCACATAAGACCACTACACTGTAATCAACCTGACGTTTTGATGTTCTGGTAAATTCTCGAAACGAACATGAGACGGAGTGTACGAGAAAAAGTAAAGAGAAATTACACTTTTAGCTTACGTTTAGAGCCGAAGGACTTAGCTTGCGAATTTTAATGACTGACATCTTTGCGAATGAGAAATTTGACAGAAAAGTAATTGCCCTTTTTCCTTTATTAAGCCAGGTTATGTTTTGCTGTTGGGTTTTGTTAAAGGAGTCGAATTTCGAATCAAGATTTGTTATTTCAGTGATGTTTGACGTGTAGTGAAAGCTTAAATCCGATTTCCGATTTAATTTGCGACGCCGGTGAATTTTCCCCCGATATAAAAAAAAAAATTACAAAAAGCGACGAAAAATTCTAATTCCCTTACCTTGCCTTATTTTGTGTTTCTTTAATTACGCATGCAATATATCTTCGACAAATTAAAACTCTTAGTGGATATTGCTTTTCTATATTTATGTTAAGATCGGTTCTGTCAATTGCATGAAATAAATGTTCGATTTTAATTCTTTTCTTGAAATGCTTTGGTCCATACAATGGGTTAAAACAGTGATTATGGACGAGTGCCTATTAATAATTTTCGTCATAACTCGGCCTAGACAAGTAAACTGTCAATGAACATACCATTTAGTTTCCTTTTCTTTATTCAAGACGCGCATACATGGCGTTATAATGAAAAATAAACAGTGTCGTATGAGGCAGGTGTGATTGGGTCGTGCAGCTCACCTTGGCAAAACATTCTGAAGTTTGTGTCGCTCAGGGAAGGCGACACTCCTGTGGCTTAATGGTTTGCGCAGTCTTATCTAACTATTAAAAATTACAACTACGGAAAAAGATCAATCGTTTGATTTTCACAGTTACATCATCATTGTACATGACTACTTCCAATTCAAGAGTCATCCGATTTGGTTTCCCCGGGCGTTCTGACATTGCTTATTTGTTGATGGTTGATTTTCGATATTGGTGGTGAGACCTTAAAGGGAGATATACAGATATTCACCGCTTTGCTGGGGAAAGCCACTTCATTAATTGGCTGGTTGGCTAAAGTGTGATCGGTAGTAAATCGTGAAATGACTTTATTAAGTTCTTCCACTATCACAGAAGACATGGACGTGATAAACTGCAGCTTTCAAGTCGTGATTCGCTTCCCGCATACGATGTCCGCGCGTGTCACGGCCATCATTACGTGCCTGATCAGCGCGTTCGGCTTGATGACTGCTGTCTCGTGCAATACGTTATTTATCCTGGCCTTCGCTCGGACGCGCGAACTCCGCACGTACGCAAACCTATTTCTTGTCAGTCTGTCCTGTACAGACTTGCTAGTGGGTTCCATTGTAGAGCCCCTGTATATAGCGCGGCAAGCTTTTGCTCTATCCGGAACTGATGACTGCGGAGTATGGGTCGCTTATCTGACCATGGCCTTGTTCTGTACAGGCGCCTCCTTCCTTAACCTCACGCTTATAAGCTGTGAAAGGTACGTTGCTATATTCTCACCTTTGAACTACATGCGGCTTGTCACCAAACCTCGCGTGTTGAGCATTATCGGAGGTGTCTGGCTGGCTTGGGTCACTCTAACGTGCGTGCGATTTGCTGGAATACCTAATCGCATCGTTTACCTGATTTGCTTCGCAGTAATCGGCTCGTGCTACGCTATAACAGCTTTTGTATACTTCTTCATTTTCCGTGAAGCAAGGAGACATCACCGACGGATCGTTTCAGAGCAACAGAACTATGATCCGTTCGCACCAAGCGTAGCCCGCGAAACTAAATTCGCCAAGACCATGGCATATATATTTGGCGCGCTGTTAATCTGCTATACACCCGGTATGACAATTCTACTCATTCGCACTATCAAAGGCGATACGCCTCAACTGTTATACAACTTCTATCCGTGGGCTGAAAATTTGATATTTCTTAACAGCTCTCTGAATCCAATGATTTATTGCTGGCGTAATCGTGAAATACGTCGCGCGGTCTTCCGGGTTATTAACCCGTTGACGAGTCAGATATGCCACCGAACTACTGGATCCCCGATTAATGTAGGATATATCGCAGAAGGGAGAACGAACACTCCGAAAACTGATTACGGAACTTGGATTGCCAGAACAAGAGCTCAAGATTCTCCTGTAGCGAAGGACATTGAGATTCAGTCCGTTTGCTCTCAAGACTGAGTCGTTTCACAGTTCACTGCAAAATGTAACTTGAAATAGGGAATATCACGCTGTTAATGATATGAATTCAGTAACATCTATTTAAAACTTAACCCTTAATTCAAGCTCTTCACTCGATGGCCAAAAATGAGAAAAAAGTTGCTTACTACTTAGAAGAGTGTTTAATGTTTCTAAATGTCCCCGCGTTTCGCTTTTTCGCGAGTAAATTATTTATTGTAAGAAAAAGTAATTAGAAGAACAGGCGGATACATAAGTTTTATTCATTTTCTCTCTTGCTGTTGGGCGTTAAACAAGCCGACCTAACATCTATCCAATGGCCGTCGAATTTTAATTTAGATTAATAAACGTACGTGCCTTCTTTATATGAAGAACGCAGACGCACTGTTTACTCAAGTTAGAATGAGCTGTATGGTAGAGGTTTGTTCGAAACACACAAATTTTATGAATCGTGATGATTGTCAAATGTTGTATTACACGAAGAGACGGGTTGATTACAATAAGAGCGTCGTGCTCCAATATACGTGCTTTGATGCTGGTGCGATCGATTTTCTCCCCGGCTCGAAAAAAAGAGACTAAAACAGAAATCGTCTTAAGAAATTACTTGTCTTTTCAGAACAAACTGTACTTAACTGAAACGTGGTCCCTAATTTCTGTCCAGCTTCAAATTCTCTTTAGGCCTTTAAAGGACCTACGTCACGGTTTGTACGTCTTGAAACGGTTAGCCTAAATTTTTCAAGTTCTTCGTTTGTAATCCGTGTTAATCTTCTCCATCGTTAATCATCCTTGATTCTTTATGGTTTATTATTATCTCTAAAATGTTTTTCTATCTTAGGAAACTATTATTTTCAAGTTTCCTTCAATGTAAAGGTAATTTTGTACGTGGCCCAAATACGCTGACTGAGCTCCTTTCCTCTAAAGGAGGTTGTCTGAACTTGAGTTGAAAATCAAGCCGTTATCCGCTAATTGCTGATGAGTTTCTTTATTCTCATTACCTGTCTGCTAGGCAATGTATCGCTACTGTAATGAGAAATAAGATTTTGATTATTTAAAGAATTAAGACTTGCTCAATATGAAAAAAAATCTTTATCCATATTTCAAGTCCTTATAAATATTTTTTTTGAAAAAAATATTTCTCTCATGTTTGTGTCTGTTTCTTTTGCTTAAATCGCGTTCGTTTATTAAAATAAGAGCTTAAAGAGGTTTTTGCTTGTTTTCAATGAGAAAATTTAATTGCACTAGTGCGAAATCTTTTTATGAAATCAACTGTGTTTGTGTTGGCAGGAAATTTACATTGTCATCTTGACCACTCGCGACTGATTGTATGTTAATGCACAAGGAAAAAGTTATGAAGTTTAAAGGCCAAAAGTATTTTTCGGAGCAAAAAAAAAAGCCCAATTTAAGGAAAATAGACATCCAAAGAATTGAAATTTCATTTTGGTTTCATTTTGTGAAGCATTTCTTTTCTCCAACCCATAAGCAACAGTAAGAGGTTTGCATTGAATGCATTTATTTAATCAGCTGCAAATGTACACAGGATACACATATTATTTTAAATAAAAACACTGCTTTGAGCGTGTTCTCTCTCTCTTTAAACTAAACAGCGTTGGGCATCAATGTGGACATGCATTTCGCTGGCCAGCGTGATTAATTTGGGACTCTGTGAATTTTCCGTTCTCGCCGGAAGCTAGGAAACCAAATGTTTCTTTGATGAGGGGGCTGTCTTCCTATAGGGTATAAATTGGAATTGTCTTTTTTACCGCGCCTTTTCAGAGTGTAGAATAGCTCGGGTGTGATTTGCCAGTTACTAACAGAGACCGCAATCAACTACCTGTTAACATTGAGGAACACTGAGAGAACTTTTCCCGTGGACCCCATGGGGATCCTTCACTGATATGTGACCGAGCTAGGACTGGAGGCCAATCAGTTCAAAGATGGCGGACGGCGGACGGCGTGAGTAAAACTGGTTGCAGATAAATAATGGATGTAGATGACAACAAATCAACTAATCAAAGCTGCAGCAAGCTTAGCTCAAAAAGGAAGTTTGACTCGGAGACCAACGGATCGAAGATCTTGCGTGCTGAGGGTTTTTCTTGGTGGACATCGTTATTGTTGGGACTAGAACGAAGCAATTCTGGAACCGTTATAAAACGCACTTGTGTTAACGAAAATATTACCCACAAAGCAAAGAAGTAACTCTCGATTTGTGACCTGCATCAAAAGAGATACAGAAAGCTTCAGAGACGTGTTGAATGATTTTCTCGTGTTATGTGAGCGGACTATCTACAAGGAATTTTCCGTGACAAGGTTCTCTAACATAAGCTTACAACTTTCATTTTGGCAGTATGAATTCTGCTTACGTTTATGCGTAAAGCTGTTCCTCTACTTGGAAACACGTACTGAATTTTAGATATAAGCTTACATCTGAGCAGTAGGTGGCATCTGCTGCAAGAAGGGCTATAGAAACAGCTGATATGAAAGTCTTGTATATTATTAGAGTCGTTTAAGAGTCCTTGCTTACTTTGTCATGTCTACAGCTGAAGAGGTTTCTAGTGAAGAGATCAACTACAATGTCTCAGTGGATCTCCCTGAGCCACCAGAAAAACCTTTAGATAGTGACTGTTGTGGAACTGGCTGTACACCTTGTGTGTTTGACATTTATGACGAGGAAATGTTAAGATGGAAAAAGGAATGTGATAGAATAAGAAGTGGAGCAACTGACACAGATTTACAAACTGGAGATGATATTCAAGTTCTTTCCACTTCAGAGTTTCGATCATTTGCATTGGACTCCATTACCAGACTGACAAGAGATTCATGCTTGTACAGATTTATCATTCCTGGAAACAGAAAGCTGGGATTGAAAATAGGACAACATTTAATAATGAGGTGAAGCTCATCTTTGTATTTATTTTAAGTGTTTTGAAGGCTGACTGTTTAAAAAATAATTTTATTTAGCACTGCAGCTGTGTTAACTGGGGACACTATACCCTGCAAGCAGTTGGTTTCTCCCATGCCAAACTCATTCAGTGTAGGAGAAACCAACTGATTGCAGGGTAGGGACACTACAAATGAAGAAAAAAGTATCATGAATTGAACTGAAAACTGAAAACTACCACTACTATGTTGTGGTTATTTCATTGTCTCATTTTAAAACCCCCCAAAAATTATTAATCTCAATTATTATATGGCTGAATCTCACAAGGACTGGGAACTACCGAATTTGATTGGCTGAAATCGATATTGACTGCGGTCTAGATTTTCCCATCTAGACCGGCATCTAGACCAGTTTCATTTTGCATTGAAAAAGTAGCAAACTAAAATACAAAAATGTTCACCATATTCTTTTATTTTCTTCTCAATCATTTATGGAAGTGCCAAAAAGCCTAATGACAAAAAAAAAAAAAGTAAAGAGGACGAGCAAATTTCAGCAGGTTTAAGTTAAGCTCATTGCCGTTCGCAACCAGAATGTCAGCAAACAAGTCACATTAAACGAATTAAAGTTTTCTTCTTTGCCATATAGTAAACATCTTATTAACCGAGCTAAGTCGGTCTGTATAGGAGAATCTTGACCGAGGTCGTGTGTACAGACCTCACTGTGTTCGGTCTGTACTTATGACCTCGGTCAAGATTCTCCCATACAGACCTCCAGCTCGGTTAATAAGAGCTAAATACTGTGTTGTACAGAGGTACATTTGTTAGTTCATTTGTTTTTTAGATCTGCAATTTTTCACACAAGAGCATGGTTATAATCATTCAAGATGATTTAGATGGTACTACGCATGAGCAGACCATTATTTCTAGGCACTTATTTGCAGGTCACTTGGTGGGCTCGTGGCCGATGAAAAGGAAGGAAAAGTGCACCAAACGATAATGGCAATTTTTTTTTTTTTCTTTACAGAGGAAAACTGGAAGGCAAGACTATTACTCGACAGTACACCCCAGTAAGTGATCAAGACTGTCAAGGTCACTTTGATGTGCTCATTAAGGTATTTCTCTTTTGGAATTTTCACATACATTACAAACTGTGTTAGTAATTTTTTTGGACAAAATATGTTGTAAAAATAGTCCTCAGGTTGTTGTTATGATAAAACATTTTGCACAAGAAGAAAAGTTCATAAACCTGAGTACAAGAGAGTTTTTGTGTGTGACAGGATTGGTCAGAGCCCAAGCAGGGTGAGCTCATGCTTTTAGCCAGATAGGAATCCAGGCATCCTGTGGACCTCATTTTTTAAAGGAAACTGTTTTCTTTTTGATTTTCATGTGTTAACTCATAAATTGTTCATTTGAGCAGACCCTATAGCACATTTTGGATGTCCACTTTTCAAATCCTGGCTAAAAGCCTGGGTGAGCAGAAAGCACTGATCACAATGGAGACTTGACCTGTACTAGGAATCGTGTAAGAAAGGCCTCTGGTCTATGGTTGGAGAACTCCCATATAAGCTGGTTTTGATAGGTTGTGTTTACTTTTACCATGGTAATTCTAATTGTAACCATTGAAAGCAACAAGCATGGGGGTTGATAAAGAGCATGTGACAGTACTTACAAAGGTTTCACTTTTAATGTAAGGCAAAATCATTTTATTTGTATTTCAGGTGTACCCAAATGGAAAGATGTCCAGTTACGTAAGATCTTGGCAAGTAGGTGACATTATTGAATGGAGGGGGCCTTATGGAAATTTTTCTTACATTCCAAATCAGGTAATAAATGCATGTGATATTTCACTGAATGATTGTTTATTAGGGTCAATTTTATAAGCATTAATTAAAAATATTGATCATAATTTTTATTATATTGAAACAAAGCAACAAAATGTATGTCATCAGAGGCAAAAAATGTTCTCAGTCTCCTGGCTAAACAATTTGGCCTTAGAAGGTCAATTTGTCACTAACCCTCCCCCCCCTCCCCACAAAAAAATTTTTTTTCTCCATATGTTTTCCATTTTAGAATAATGACAGAGTAAGCTTCAAAATTGTTCTTTCTTTTACTTCATGGTAATTTTAGATTCATTCTGTCAGTAACTTAGTATTTTTAAGAAGATCTTATAGAATCTAACAAATCTTGGGGAAACTTAGGCAAAAACTTATGAAATTTTGAGACGAATCTTACAAAATCTTGAGGAAACTTAGAATCTTTGATACAAACTCCAAAGGAGTCTTGGTCAACAATTCTGTATAGGCCTGTGTTTAGGACAAAGGACTATGGTGGTCGCGCTTTTTCATCTTGTGCACTCACGCATTGTAATGACCTTCCATTAGATGTGAGGAGCGCCACGTCTATTGATATTTTTAAAAACAGGCTTAAAACGTTTTTATTTAACTTTTAAACATATCAGTCTAGTTCTTTGTTTAGTTTTTACATTATAATTAATTATTGTAAAGGTTTCACTGGATCCTAAATTATTACTATTTTTGTAAGAGCACTGAGATTCTAGTGATGTAATTCAGTAGAAATAAATTATTATTATTGTTATTGTTATTATTATTATTATTATTATTATTATTATTATTATTATTATTATTATTAACATCTGGAGTATGTTACACATTTTTGAAGGGTTTTTCTCTGTTGTTTTCAGTATCGTCATCTTGGCATGCTAGCTGCAGGTACAGGTGTTGCACCA
>Ga0126338_10002707_pt1 | contig 12256 bp, 10 predicted proteins | sample OrbCmetagenome_2_FD_92529 | JGI IMG/M metagenome (GOLD analysis project Ga0126338, IMG submission 92529) | Coral microbial communities from Petempiche,Puerto Morelos, Mexico - Orbicella C C metagenome | ecosystem: Host-associated > Invertebrates > Cnidaria > Coral | place: Petempiche,Puerto... | reverse complement strand
TTTACGACGGGTATGTTATTACAATTCACGACACTTGTTATTACATTTCACGACAGGTATTACAATACACGACAAGTGTAATTACAATTCACGACAGGTATTACAATTCACGACATTATTACACTTCACGACAGTACAGTCGTCCTCAGCGTCGCCATTGTCGTTACTTAAACTCCCTAATCTAACATCACCCCGCACGAATACATTTTTTCTCTCGGAATCGGAAATAGAAAGCAAGGTACTCTTATGTAATCGGAGTTGAAGACTTTTGTGCGTGCTCAAACGACAGGTCCAAACAGTAATAAGGGGTAACAAAAATACTATTGGCTTCAGAATTGTACGTAGCTTATTTATACCCCTCCCCCTCTTTTCTAACTTCTTAATTTGTTTTCAGAGGGCTTAAACTTGAATAATAAAATTAAGGTGGCTGGCAAAAATTTGCATTACTTTTCCAACAGCTCAGTTTTTAGCTAACCATATATTTTGGGCTCCGAACTCCCTCCATAGAATAATTTATGTGAACTTTGCTAGAAGTTGCATCTTATCATGGTTTGCACATTTCGATAACAAAAATCGGGGTCACCGAGCTCGTTATTGGGATATAAACCATTAATTAAAGCATTCACTTTAACAGGTTTAACCTTTGCTATGGTAACCTATTAGGCCACAAAGATTACGACAATTGGTTCACGAAGGGCTAGGCATTTATGTGATATCAATAAAGAGGCATTACAAAATAAACAGTCGATTATTGATCTGTCAAAGTATAGTCAAAATATCGCCAGCCACCTTAAGCAAAATTAAGCAAAATAAAGTAAAATATAAACCAACAGACTTCCATTTGAAGAAGCTGTTTGGTTTGTTGATAGGAATGAGAAGGTAACATGCTGTGTTTATTTGGCCATCCCCTGTCAGTGTAGCTTGTGCTTATTCGCTTTTGGCCGCCGGGTTTCAGCTGGTTACTGTTATCAGTAGATAAAGACTGTAATAAGTTTTACTTTAAATTTAATCGTTCTTTGCATATGAGGGAGCTTGTTTGAGCTCCCGCTATATGGCAGTAGGGAACCATATTGCACTGTCTCCAAAGCATTCTGACCTTTGTAACACAGTAGGTTTGTGTGCATGACGTTCTGTCTTTTTGTTTCAGCACGAGCAGTTGCTATTGCTTCATACATTGGACATAAGTTGATAGGTGGTAAGCTGTGAGAGTTGTTCTTTGTTGCTTGTAAAATGGCTGTTTGGTTTTTGGGCTAGCTATGTCATCTAATTTACACTGCAGCTTATTATATTAAACTTGTATGCCGCTTTCTTTCTAAATGTATGGTCTTTCATATATTTACTTGCATTCTGTCAACTGTGTTGGTCATAAATATATGATCTTTCATACATGAAAGATCATTTATTTATATGATCCGAAAGCGTGCTCCCTTTATGAATAATATCAGTGTGGCTTCCCCTGATGATTACACGGATAAATGGTTCACGGCACTCACCTTACCATATCTGTGACTTATTGGGAGACAAGTTTAGGGAAACATTTTCTAATGTGGTGGGCGTTTCCTTTCGAGTTTTCTGATGCTGAAGCTACCGATCTACTTATAGTAGTCGGCCATTCTATCTTGAACTCCATGATTACACGTGGCCGTTCTTTGTTTTTCCTCAGTGCTGGATATCAAGGTAGCATTCAAAGTTGTAGTAGTCTCTCTCGTGGAGCTCATGAGTCGTTGGTCCACGTTTCGCCAGCTAATCACCGCCATAAATGCCCGCGTTCTTCCTGCTGGCACCAGTCTGGTGAATCTAGCCGACGGCTGTGTGTGCCTCACAGTTCAAGCTGAAACTCTATCAGCTGTTACTACCTTGTGGAATTTTTACCAAGATGGGACGCTGGAGAGGAGGCTGTACGACTTCTTTGTGACCGACGAAGTAAAAGAACGAGTAGGTGGAGAGATAGTTGAAGTGAATGTGAGCATCGAGGAAGAAGAATACAACAAAGCACGTTTAGAGTTGCTCAATGAAGCTCAAGGTAAGTCAATTTTGTAACCTCAAATTAAATCAGCAAAAACTTTTCTGCCGATTGATCTAAAACACCTGTCGACCTGTAAAGTAAAAGAACGTGCAGGTGGAGAAACAGTTGAAGTGAATGTGAGCATCGAGAAACAAAAATACGACAAAGCCAGTCACGAGTTGATCAGTGAGGTCCAAGGTAACTCGATTTCGTTAACTTCCCACTAAATCAGAAAGAAATTATATTCTTTTTTTGGTTAAAATAATCTATGGACCTGTCAACCTGTAGCTAACAAAAGGAGAAGTACAGTGCAAAATTGAGAGATTCTAACGATGAAACCTAACAACCCAGAAATCTCTCACAGAACTTCCTAACTTGAACTGTGATGGGTTTGATGGTTGTAGCGGTAGCATGAAGGAGACTATGTAGAAGAAAAAACAGATTTACCTCAAAATTACTTGCTTGACTTGATCAATCGATCAATTAAAGAAATTGCCAGACATTTTCTGTATCAATTTGGCTATTGAAAAATATAATGTATATATGTATAATAGTTTTCCAGGGTGTGTGTGTGTGTGCGGGGTGGAGGGGGTGGGGCGATCCCTCAAAAATGTCGCTTTTTCTCTCTTGCTTCTAACTGATAGATTTCTTTGTTCCCTAATATTTACCGTTGACGTCAAAGAACGGAGAAACGATAGTTTTCAAAAGAAGACTCCTGGTCTCCTTGTCGCGAAGGTTTCTTGGCAGGATTAATATAATCTATACAATCTCTTACCTTTTTTATGTTTTTTTTTGTTTTTGTTTTAGAAACTGCAAGAATTGGTGACGGACAAAGGCTACGGGGAAAACTCTGATTCAGCTGTATTTTTTCGACCTAAGGGAGAAACGCCAGTGTTAAAGATCATCAACGAGAGAATAGCAGTTCTAGAGAGAGAAATCCAGCAGTTGCCTCCTGAGATTCTAGAAGATTGCAGTCCTGAAGAAAAAGCTACTAAATTTTCGAGACAACAAGAAAGTTGGAAAGGTAATAATAAAAATTTTACAGAACACGGCAATAAACGTTGCTGTTAACCTCGACAGAGTATTTTATTACGCTACAAGAAAGAAAAGCAGGAAAATAAAAATAAAAAGCATTCGGCGTAACTTGTGCTTTTATGAAATTCGAAAGGCCTCGGAGACTTAAACACCCAACACTACTCGTACACTAAAAAGTAAATAACATCCATAGAAATATGCATGCTCCAGAACCCTTTCTTGCAACCCTGTGGGCAGGCTTACGTTTGAGTCACACGGGAAAGGGACAAAGCCTTGGGGGTGAACCAGCGAACGCGTGGCGCCAAAGTCGCTAAGACACTTGCGCGTGTGTTCAAACGCGAGCTTGCTCGTTGGCAGCCCCAGAGTTTTCGACAGCTGGACAAGATTTGTACAGGGATTCAGTGAACTAAACTGGTCCCCAGTTCGCATAAAATCGCAAATTGACGCTGCGTAAAGATACACATGATTTCGCCTGTGACGTAAATTTCATTTGTGGTTATATAAGTTTGGTCCTTCCATTATCTTTTAAAGGCTCCTTTAAATCGTCAGTTGCCGTCATAAGTTCAGTTGCAACACAATCAGATCCTATAAACACGTTGTAGTTACATTTGTTATATATTTACTGTTGCTATATTTTTAACCAACGATAAAAGAGGAGGCCGGGAGAAATTTTTGGATAGTGGCCTGTACAGTGGGTGGCTCTCTTATTCCTCTTACTTTCGTCCGAATCCATCCAAAAAAATAAATCACGTATGATGCTTCCTTAGAAGAATTTTGATATTTAGTAATTATTATTTTACAAAGCATTCGAAGCTGCAGAGACAGATGAAGGAACTGAGGAGCTGGAAATATCTCAACGGCATAAGGTTAAATCAATGGATCCAGGAAAGCTTGCTTTTGTTCAGCAGTATTTAGAAGATGTCCAAGACAGTCGCAGCATGACGACAGAGGCAAGTGACAGTGGTTTGGCTACACACACTGTAGCATCTGAACTTGGAACCGAAGAGATAAACGGTAAACTTGTAATGTTATTTTATTGTTCACTTACTCAAGTTAAACTCATATTTTAATATGAAATTTTTCCAATTTTCCCGTTAGTGTTAGAACCATGAATTGAGTAAAAATTGCAATTATGGAAAACTTTGAAAGTTATGGAATAATTAAATTATACTTTAATATGTTGATTATTTTCTTTGCAGTTAGCAGTAAACTCTGCTTGAAAGATCTGAGCGATGATGTCACCCATAAATTGATTCAAAGGCTACAAGCTGATGAGGCTGCGTTGGAAAAATTCTATCAATTCTTTGGGCTCAAAATGGGAGTCCAGTATCCGTTAAAAGGCAGATTCCTATTAAAAGAAATTAAAAAAATGTTTCCCGACACTACAGTCAGCGTGTTGAAAGAGTGTTTTGAGGTCCTGCGGTTGTACGATCTCGTTGAGATTCTGGAAAAAGTGAAACCACGTTCCCTTCGTCCTGCTGTTTCCCCAGAACAAATAGAAAAATTGCGGAGAGCAGATGAGCGGCCCACAAAGTATCACAGTGATGTGGCAGTCTTGGTTGTCAATTATACTGTCGGCCAAGAGGATATCAGGGAAAACGCAGAAAAGATTGAAACATTTTTTAAAGATCTGAATTCGCGGAACGAAGTAACGATAATATCATTGGGTAGTTGACAAGAGACCCGTGAGTTTCTGAGGGAGCTAAAAGAGAGAAACCGCGGAATAAGATACTACCGTTTGAGAGAGGAAAACCTCGAGAGTGTACTTCAAAGGCAGGCGCATTTAGAGAAGGAATTGGAGAAAGTAATGCAGATGGAGAAAGGGCGTAAACAAAGGCGGAGACCGGAACTGGAACTGAGTGAGGTTAAACAGGAAGAGCTGTGGGTTAGAGGTGAACTGGAAAACGTTGCAAAAGTGAAAAGGGATATCGAAAAGCTGAAAGAGCTAGAGAAGGAGAATACGAAAGCTATATCAACGGCTATGAACAAATGGATTCACAATCAAGGTTAGTTGACTTCATATACATATATACATGACATACATGTTTATTCAAATTAATCCGAAAAGGGAGTTTTAATATAACTCTCCTAAAAAGAATTAAAAGTTACAATTAAAATTACATTAAAAGTTATTGACCGAGCAAAAAAATCTGTTTGGTAAATTACAATTTTAAAAATTATCCGAGTCTTAATTTAAAGAGTTCGAGGCTTCCCGCTTCAACAATGTTCTTAGGTAAACTGTTCCAATCACCAGTTACTCTAATGAAAAACGAATCGTTAAAACAGTAGATTCTAGTTGATTTAAAGGAAAGTTCATATCAGTTTCATGAGCATGTTTAACGTACGCAGCGAATAAAGATGATTTCCAAGTATGACAAAGCCACTGATTCAAACTGAGTAAAACTTGATATCTGTGCCTCGACGAAAATCAAGTTGTGCTTTCCACAATCTGTTTCATTATTGTTCAATCTCATTTAAGGTTTGTTATCATTTCTTCTATATTGAACCATTTTTTGCAATCTGTTAGCCGTGGTCAATAGTGATGTATCTATTGCTTCCCTATGTTCTTGGTGTTTTTGCTTGACTAAGATGACCTTTGATTTTTTAAAAATTTTTTTTTTTCTATAGGGAAATTCACCTGTGTTGCGGTATTTACAATCAGTGAGCAGTTTTGGAAGAATGTATTGTTGAGAAGTTGGCATTAATTCCAGATCATGCCAAACTCGTGGTTAGCCCTCGCGCCACATGGAAAAGCAGTGTTGAAGTTCCTGAAACTCTTCATGTAGTGTATCGTGATCGCGGAGTAGTACCAGTCCTCACTCGGATGATTGAGATTTTCAACAAGCGTTGGCAAACATTGGATCTTATTTCCATGATGCAAGAATTAAAAAGATCTGAAGCCACAGCTTATCGGTCAAAGATTTTCAGAGTCAAGGATTTTCAGAGTAGGTTTTATGGGGGTCCTTGCATGTCTATCAAGGTCGATAGTTTGTCTAGCCTTCCGACATTTCAGAAAAAAGAAGAGGAGCATTCCTCTTAAATGACATGTACCGTGTGTTTAGCGCTTGGTTACCGACTGACTCTAAGCTAGCAAGTTCTGCAATTGTTTACAGGTTTAGTCATTGCCAGCGCCCTCTTTCTTATTTTTCGTCAGTAATTTACGCAAACCCTACACGTTTCCACAGTACAGGCTATCAAAGCGTTTTTTAGCTCCCGGTGAGCCTTCACTTTACAAAGTTAGTCGTCTAATTTTCAGTAATCTAAATACAGTGGAATTCAGAACGGTTTTCAATTGAGTCTTGTTCAGAAGTTTTTTTATTAATTCTGTTTGCCTCACTTCGCCCTGTGATTGGCTTACAAAATTCGCTTTTACTGAACCAGACATGAGAAAGGTCAAAGCCGATTTTGGATATATTAGATTTCCCGCGTTTTCATTGACGTTACTTGTATTTGATTCTTGCTATCAGTGGTTCATTGCATTGTTTGTGCTGATTGCACTCAGCATCGTGATTGGATTCGTTTTGTTGTTTGACTCTCAATTGAAAACCGCTCTTAGTATACTGGTTTAGTTGTTATGAGCGGATTACTATATATTTAGTGCTCACTGTCATGTTGTTGGACTCAGTCAAACAAGCTGCATTCTGTGACGTGTACTTTTGCTTTCGTAACACGCACAATGAGTGAATTATCGTTGAACCTATCCTTTGTGAGAGTCTATGATAAATAAATTAGGTTTTTTCGAACTCCGTGCGCGTTTACTTTGTTAGGTTTGAAAACTTGGAAAAAGAAATCCAGGTCAGTTAGGGCCATGTTTACCGGTTTGTCACTTGACCGGCTGACTGGACCTCTTATAGTGACATGCCTCGCGGTTAGGTTTTTCCCGTTTTTTGTTGCCGTCCCCGCAAATTTTTAATTTTTCGGTCTTTCCAAGTCAGGGTAGAAGCTAACAATGCCATTGATATGTTCTAGATGATCATTTTTAGTCTGCTATTTCTTACCTGTCTTACGTTCAGTTAAATCCTCTGAGCACGCGCTTTTCTTAGTGAGGGCCTCCCAGGGATTTTGCGAAACAAATGAGCATGATCATTTATTATTTCAAGGGAACCAAGTAAATTGTTTTGATTCATTTGAGGGAGCAAGGGACTCATCTAATATTGATCGGAACTTCGGCTAAAAATTTTGGCGAACAATGTATTTGTTAATGGTAGAAAATGCGAAATCGTCACGGGATTAGGGGAACATATATTCTCCCTGGAAGTCCTCGCTTAGAATCCGTTTCATAAAGCAGACAGGCTTTTTTTTATCACTGTGCAAAGTTATAGAAATTATTATTTTTTAGCTAGTTATTTCTCTTAAAACGGAATTTGATAAAGGAGACAAATGATTTAACATTGATAGTTTACAACTAAGAACTTGAGTGAAATGACAAAGGCGTGGCGGCCATGTTAGAAGACACATAATGCATTCCAACATGGAAAACCAAGAATTGGTGTATCAACTCTTGCAAACTTCGTTTTCTTATTGCCCCATTTTAGATGATACTCTGGAGAATATTCACACTCAGGACATAAAATATGAACACAGATGGATTAAGAGAACTTAGACCGAAGTAAATGCACAACTCTCTCCCAGAGCTGCTGCTCCTCTTTCCTGCTTAACATTCAAGCAGAAACGGCAGAGATCACGCGGGAAATGCTGATTGCGTGACATGTACACCAGGATTGAATTGTCGTACGTGTTCTTCCGAATTATACCATTCTTCCAAGTTTCGTTAATTCAAATTTAAATGAGCGAGGAATTCTTTTCGAACCCCTTTTAAGTGGCCACTCTCGGGGAAATGCGTGGTACGTGGCCACTTAACATAGGGGTTGAGTTGGGTTCGTGAGGAATTGGCACAAAACTTAATTGAAGCGTCAATTAATTCAATTACAAACATGCCTGAAGACTTGTGACCACTGTTGCACATGATAAGACTACCGATCACTCTTTTCCTGATTCACTTGTCAAAAAAATACCATACGCACTCTACACTGAAGTTATTTTTTTTCATCTTTGGGTTAATTGCTTTGTTTACATGGAACCACGCCAAATGATCATAATAAACGTGTGTTTCGATGTTCTTATCAGTCGTGACTTTCAGTTTCGGACTGTTATCAGTCATTACCTTTTCCAAAACAAAGCCAAACTATGTGAGCTTTATATGTGTATAAAATTTTGGGTGGTCAATAAAAAACCCTCATCGGGACGGCCAAACGATGGCCGCGGCGACTCAGTATAGGTGGTTTTTATTTACAGGATTTTACCGACAATAAGTTTGGGACTTTGATATCTGGCCGCCTAATAGGGGGTGACCGCTTCATAGTGTAGGTGGCCGTGGTCGACTGTACATGTGTGGGTAGAAGTTCCTGGCCACCCTGCTGTTATACCTCCATTACTATTGTGATTTTTTTTTTAGCGAGGAGTTAGAGATTGATTTTAATTTTTTGATTTGCATGTGGTGGTTAGGTGGTATTGTACATCAGGCAAAGACTAGGAAAATATGTTTTGAAAACGGCAAGTTGATTTTAACTTTCTAAAGGGAGAGACCTATATAATCTACACTTAAAATCAATCTTCAGCAGTTATACGAGTTTTAAACATGACCGATCAAAGTGGAGAGGATGTTCTCTTGAAGAAAGTTCCTCCTTTATAATGGTTTTCGTCGTAACTCGGTCGATAGACCATCTTGTTAAGCTGGTGTATTTTGGTCGCACCAAAGATCACCAGATGTCTGACCGAAGTGTCGTGTCGGACTTGAAGACGGTGCGAATTCCTTGCTGTTCAAGGAGCAGCGGAGAGACTCCCTGGACATAAGATATTCCCTGGACGTAAGGTGAGACGTTTAAACTCTCCCACGGGATCTCTTCTTGGGTCTGTTTTTGTCTTTGTGCACAAAAAAGGAGGCATATCCGTTGGAAAAAAAATATAGATGAGAGATTGATTAAAGTTTTTTTGCTTTCAAAATTAAAAAATGCTTCTCTGGCCTGGCTGATCCTGTCACAGTTTGAGCAGGGGTGGATACAGGAAGTTTCAAAGGGGGTGGCTGGTACCTGATACCTTAGGGTTGCAGAATAAATCGGGGAAACACCCCCAAAATGTTGCAATTTGAGAATTAGAACCTTTAAAAACTGTTACGCCAGAAACAATGTATTTTTATCACAATTTAAGTTTATCGGTTTTTAAGGGTGCTCTGGGATGCTTGGCTGGGTATAAAGCTGACCACACGCAATGAGTACCCGGATCTGTGGAATAATGTCAAAGGAGAGAGAGGGAATGTTTCTTTGCTTCTCTAGCAGCATGAATGATGTTTGGTTGTTTCGAACAACTACACGTATATTAGGGGAGAGGGCAGGGGGCTGGGTTGCATGTTACTTAAAAAGAGGTAGATTTGCACGAGTGCATTCAAAGGGGAAGTTAACCATTTACAAAACATTTCCATCGTAAGGAGCGTGTTTTATTGAATGCAAGTCTTATTCGTTCGCAGGCTTCTCTTCTCAGGCATATTCGATTCGATCCATGCATTTAAAAGTCATTTCAGAATGGCAAGAGCCACCGTGAAAGCGTTATGCAGAGAAGAAACTCTAGTGCTATTTTCTTGAACACCTCTTTCGTCGTCGATTTCCCGCGAAACGCGTGCTTGGTATCTGCGTATGTTGTTATGAGAACTCCTTACATCAGTATCTTCTCTATCGATCTTCCCATCGTTCTAGAATTGCAGACGATTCTAGTGGACCCTCCGCATCATCGCGGTTGGTTGCACCTGCCGGGAGCCCACTTGAAACGGTTGAAATGATAGCTGAGATAAAAGAATTACAACAAAAACCAGAGCAAATTCAAGCTTAAACAGACACCTTTTGCGAGACAGAATTTTTACGATGGGAAACACTTGCTCAAAGACAGATTTCACCTACCGTTTAAATATGTGGTACAATCATGATAAAGTAAATTATTTTTGCAAATCATATGCCAGACAGTGGCGAACAGAACACTCCTACAAATTGTCAGGAATTGTCTGCAGGCCTGCAGAAGGAGCCTGGCTGCGAAAATGACCGTGAAAGGCTTGGGATAGTAGATGGAACAAATTTCCATCGGGAAAGTTTACAACGGGGAAAACAGGACTACCTTTTAATAAATTCTTTCTCTTTCGGAAATTTTCCTGCAGTGGAACGAACCAAAAAGTCGTGTTCCATTGACGTTCCAACCGGAATTTCCGGACATTTTGTGTCGATGGGGCGCTTCCACTTAACCAAAAAATTCCGAAACGGGGACAGATGGCACCGAAGTTCCAGAAAATCCGGAAATTGTTGAATTTCCAAAAAGCGAACCATACAACCGAAAATATCGAAAATTCCATAATGAAAATCAAATGGAACGGAAATTTCGCTTCGCTAGTTCTTTTGCCCGCAATCACCACGATCATCCCAGACAAAGATGACGGCGACGTGTATTCGAAAATGGGTTAATATTTTACTTGTAACTTTTCTCTCGATAAATACTTCCCCGTGGGGTACTTGTTTGTTTAGCATAGGTTGTCTATGAAATGTACAGAGACTAGTAATGCGTGCAGAGCCATTGTATCACTCATTAAACCCTTTGTTTTGCGACGTTTTGTGGTTTGCATAAGGTCCCTGCCATCACAGACGTATCAGTAGGGACTTTAAGATACGCTACGGTGAGGTGCTACTACGGCTACTTTGGCCGTGAGGGACTAGGCTGACAACGGTGTTTTACCCGCCAAACTCAAATGATTAAGATTTTGCTTTACGGCAACGGTATGTGCAGTCTCTACGTGTCTTTACAATAATGCTACTTTCAAGGAAACCAGAGATTGTTCTACTTTCGTAAGAAATAGGCTTGATAAATGACAATGATTTTCTTCTCTTGTATCCGTCTTACATCTCCCAGAACTCAGATTTGCCTTTTAGAACTTGATAGAACCGCCTGTAATTTTAACCACACAACAAAATATAAACTCTGATATAAAAAAGCTCGATTTCAACACGGACAGGTTGTAGTGAAGAGTACGTGAAACCAGGCACTTTCCCGTAGTAGAAAGCAAGGCTACGGCAGGAAAGCCGCACTAGTACGCGCGTCATGACGTCACCGGAAGCGATCTTCACCATCTGCCGCCGTACTACAGCCGTACCACAGCCTAGCCGTACCATATCGTAAAGTCCCTTGCGTTCTGTTCGCTTCTATATTTGCGATTTAAACCTCGAAGTCAACAAAAGTGCGAGTTCTCGCTTTCCACTCTGGTGCAGTCTACCGGAAAGTTTAGTTCCATTCACCCCAGAAAATTTCCGGATTTCAGGGACTGGTAGTTCCAGGTTTTCTGCCTGTTTGCTCGTTCGCGTGACATTTCGTCAAGGACACACTTTTATTGTCACGCAATGTTTCGAACTTCAGTATTCGCCATGTTGGATTTACATGTTGAGTTATGACACTTACTTGACGTGAAGGCCTCCTTTCACTAAGGACAGCTTCCTACAGCCAACATGTCAAAAATTGAGTATAATGATCTTCTTTATGAGATTAGCAAGAAACTTGACGAAAACGAACTTCCAAGACTGATTTTCATGTGCAGAGAAGAGATAGCGGAAAGTAGCGAGGAGAACGTTCGAGACGTGCTCGCGTTATTTAAAGAACTAGAAAAACGGAATCGCCTTGGAATTGATCGGCTGGACACTTTAAAAGAAATATTGAAACAGATGAAGAAGAGGTCGTTGCTTAAGAAAGTGGAGGAGTTCGAGAGAAGAAGAAAAGGTATTCAAATTAATGTGTTTATTACAATCACAGAACGTAAGGTTACGTTCATGTAAATTATCTTAACTAGTGATGCCGGAAGTGAGTCTTAAATATCATTTTTTGGCGGGACTTGACCTAAAACTCTGAAAGAAATTCGAATTTACGGAACTCGAATCTTAAGGTATTGAAGTTTTATTTTGACAAATACTGTTACTGTAAGTTTAAAGCTCGTTTTCTCAAAACGAGTTATTTTCGCCTTCTAGAAAAGATATCTTGAGAAGGATTCATTCAATTGAACTAAAATTTTCAGGATTTGTTGTTTTGAGTACGTTCTGTGGGATAAGCATAGAACTTTTCCATCCAGTGCATTCTGTCAAAGTTATGTATTGAAACGTATGCTAGATTTTCTGTATCAGATTTAACTGGTCATCA